>Ga0099798_10147_pt1 | contig 22393 bp, 14 predicted proteins | sample Uncmet_Sort29A_1_FD_89870 | JGI IMG/M metagenome (GOLD analysis project Ga0099798, IMG submission 89870) | Marine eukaryotic communities from CALCOFI LINE 67, Pacific Ocean - CN13ID_Sort29A_1 | ecosystem: Environmental > Aquatic > Marine > Oceanic | place: Pacific Ocean: Monterey Bay | collected...
CCGTGGATTGAGAACCAGTGGAAGGTTTAGCCGTCTACCCATCGCGGCCAAAAAGTCCTATTCGCGAAGTATCATCCGAATTATACTCCTGGAGTCTTAGCCGTTAGAAATGCTTTAGTTAAAGCTACTGGATCTGGGCATGCACCTGGAATGCCGGGCCAAGGAAGTGGAACCAGTACTAGTTCCTCGTCTTTTTCGAGCGAAGGCATCAAACCCACCGTAGGAGGGGGAGGCGGATCGGGGGAGGGTATCACTGGTTTGTGCACCTAAAAATACCTTTTTTTTTCCGAAAATCCGAAAACAACCGCAGGTAAAACCATGGGCAACAATTTGTCTGGAGGAAGTTCTCATCCTGCTCATAATCAAACCCATCAATCCAACAACGCCAACGGCCTTTATGGGGTTGGGACGAACGGGGAGACCGGTCAATACGCCTGGCAAACCAAGGAAGGACTCAAAGTAGTTGTTAAGATTAGGGAAAAGAGGGTTAGTTTCAAAGACTCCTCCGACATCTCCCAGTGGAGGAAGGCTATGTGTAACCTCATGATCTACCAGTGTCATTTCAAGAGCGGTTTCGTAGCTGAAGTCGTAGATATATTGGAAGACTCGAGCAATTTTTATGTCTTAATGGAGATGGTCAACGGAATCGACCTCTTTGAATTCCTGCACCGTCTTAAGATCGTCGACGACCAAGCTCGCGCCGTTTTCTTATGTAAGGTTGCTTATCAGTTGACCGCTGCTCTCAGGGATTTCTCCCCCTCTAATCCTCGGAAGGAGGGGAATCCGGATGGGTTGAGTTTGGATCAGATTAGGGGGATGGGGACTCAATTGGTACATAAGGATTTAAAGCTTGAAAATGTCGTCCTCGACGACGACAAGAGCGGAATGAGGGCGGTGTTGAAGGTATAAAAAATCCTTTTTTTTTTAAACACCATTTTTCGCCCCTAAAAACACCTATTTTACCCCTAAAACCACCCTAATTTCCCCCCATCTCTCAGGTCATCGATTTCGACACTGTTGAGGAAAGTGGTCATTGGGAGGGTGGGGAGTGGAAGCAAACCATTTCTTGTGATATTATGGGGACGGATCAGTATATTGCTCCTGAAGCCTACCGTGGGATTTATTCCGTCCAATCCGATATTTTTGCGATGGGGGTGATTATGTATAAGCTCGTCGTAGGCGCCTTCCCTTACGCGGATGAAGTTTTTGACGACGACGCTGGTCAGAACTACATTGGGCATCCGAAGATGAAGCAGATTAGTTCCAAGGTATCTAGTCGTTGTTTTTAAGGGCAAAAACAGAGTTTTTCAAGGGGAAATCCAAGTTTTTGAATTGAAAAGCAGGACAATCCTCCCCTAGGTCCGCGGCTCCAAAATCGACTTCACTTCCCACCCGTTCTGGACCAGTTGTGAAGGAGGGTTGAAGGTTCGTGATTTCGTGAGCAGGTGTTTGAATCCGGATCCTAGTAAGAGGTTGAACGTCGAAACTGCTTGGCATCACCCTCTAGTGTTGGATTATGATGAAAAAACCAAGAACAGGAAGTGGGTCGACTTCAAAAGAGTCAATATCAGGCAGAATGAACGTTAAATTAGTTTGAGATAGTATTAGAGGGTATTGGTTACTGGGTTGTCCCAGCAACTGGTAGCTTTCCGCCCTCAAATTTATGAAATTTGTCTACTGCTCTATGCGTTTAAATTATAGTTCAAGGAGTATTATTTAGAAGTTGAGATATAGTCGAAAAAAAGAATTTTGTTGAAATTAATCCCACGTAGAAGTTTCACCCAGCAGCACTTTCGTGTCGCTGCTTTCAGTCACTCTGACCAGAATTCCTGTATTAAAGGTCGGTTTAAAATTAACAGCTCTTAGCCGAACTAATGGCAAGCACATGATTCTTTTGAATCATTGAAACAATCCTGGTATGGGCATCAGGTATGACCTGTGATCGGGGTGCGTGATGCCCTGCCGACACTGACACCACGGTCTTGCGTTCACCCCACGGTTGACCGATGTATTCGGTCAATCGGAAGCTTAACGGCATTCGATTAATCCACCGAGGAGACTCGCGGTAGTTCGAGTGGGGCAATTCTTCAGGGGTATGCGTTCAGAGCATTCCCACCGGAAGCTCTGGGCTGTAGCCAGACTATCTCTGTAGGTGCTACACAGACGGTACTACAACCCATGCTATGACCTTAATGCCTCGCTGCAATGCCATCAGTGAGGCCGAAACCGGGTATGATAGTTTGGTGTGTCAACTCTCTCTCTAGTCTTAAGGCTTTGAGCAAAAGTTCAATTTACTATTTAGCGGGAAGTATTGAGTTTAGAAAGATAGCATTTACGAATTATTAAATTTAAGTGAAAAGTCAGTTCCACTGGAGAACCCACTCCTTATATCAGTTTTGTTTGAAGCACTTGAAGTTTCATTATATATTTTTGACGCCTAACGCCCGTTAGCGCACTTTTGCAGCTCCGATTATGCAAAAAAAAATAGATGGGGTTGCTTTAACTTATGGAAGTATAGTCAGTTGGTCTCCAACCGTAGTCAGCACACTAGCCGATACAAAAAAGTTAGGTAATCATGTCCTACAGTTGTCAGTCGTATCTGTCCCAGACTGCTGTATAGGGTTTCCTATGTCAGTGTCGGGCACACCGATCTATGAAACTCTGCGTCATAGAGAATGTTTCATTTGAAGTCCCTACGACGTCATCTAGAAGTTTAGTTTGTGACAGTCATGCGGACTTTGTTTCACAAAGAGTCTAACTCGCCCGTAAAGCTTGTGTACTCGCAAGTATCTTTAAAGGGGTTGAGAACGACACCGTCAAGTAAGCAACACGTATAGAGTAAGTAGACGAACTTAATTCCCCCATCGGTGTTTTACTGTCTGCAATTCTGTATTAATTTAAATATGCAGAAGACCGCAGAGGTAATTCACCACCTTTTTTAACTAATATCTACAAGTGTTGTCCATACCAAAACCGTTTAGTGCACTTCCGTTTACTGCTCCCAGAGGCGGTTACTACCTCAACTCAGTTTCCGCAACTCTATCCGGACGCATAATCGGTTGTTGTCGAGCTAAATCTAGGTTCGCGCCGCAAAAACCTTGCACCGCTGAATCTATTTAGTTCGAGTGAATGGCTTTTTGAAGTCTTTACGGCGGTTCCCTTGCATGTTTCAGCTACTTCAGCCTGGTACTACTACTGCGCACGGTAGCTACCCAGACACTCCTTCCTATTGCGACGGGCTCCTAAGGTCGCGTCGCAGCTGTGTGTTATTGATAGACTCGTTTAGAGTCCCTTTTAATCTGAAAGAGACTAAGACAACGACGTTTGTTTTACCTAACTAAGACCACTAGTACTACGATTAAACCGGAGACCACTGACTGAAGTATTACAAGCACTAGAAATCCCCTACATTTAGAAAAAGTCACGTAAAGTAATTTAGATATTGGGGAAACTGTACTACCGAAAAACACTGAAGCCAAGGATCTTTGTCCCTAGATGCGGCGAGTGTAATTTTCCGAAAAAGTTGAAAGTTCCTCTCTTGTGATCGTCTTAAAAGTCTTCTCTATGATCGAAATCAAATGTCTGAATCGTATTGAGTCTGAGTCATATAGTCCTATCGTGTCTGTCCCTCTATTCGCTTTTGTATCACCTTAACCCTCTTTCCCACCTATTCTTTCTCTGTAAAAACAGGTAACAGCGAGTCGAATAAAAGTTTGTAGATTTATAATTAAGATATCGATACCCCATTCATATATCATAGTACTACCATAAGATGAACACGTTTGGGGGGCTTAAGCCGGGACGGCATGACGCCCTCAACTTCGATCTCTTACTAAAAGAAGCCAAGCCTGGGCAAAAACAAGTAGATGTTGACCCTCCACTACCAAAGAGCTATGCGGATCTCAAAGTAGTACCAAGTTCTGTGGGGAATTTGATGACTCGTTTCCATCACTTCCGGCGACTTTACCCAAAGTTCGGACCGTTTTGGGACTCCCTTCTCAATGACGTGGACGCGCGGGAGGTAAGATCATCAGCTCGTTTTGAATCAATTTTTCATTTCTCGGTCATTTTTATTTCAAAACTTCTTCACGAAAATTCACTTCCCAATTCACATGTTTCAAAACTTCTTCACCCCCCTCAGTTACCACAAATCGTCTTTACTTTGGACAACTTTCGGGCAACCAAAGGTCGTGATATGACCTCTGAGGAGTTAGAGGAATGTATGCAATGGTTTCTCGAACTCGGTTTAAGAGGAACTAAGAGATGTGAGAAAAAGGGTAGGAAATCCGGATCGGAGCGATCTAGTAGTGAAGAGGAGATGCTTTCAGCACAGAAGGCTAAGGCTCAGGCTCTTTCGCTTCAATTCCTCTACGACCTCCAATCCAAGCAGATAATGGAGGTGGGGGGTCACTGCCGCCAAAAGGCCCAAAAAACTGCCAAATCCGTCCGCAAACTCCTCTATATCGTAGTTGAAAAAGAGCTGGATAGAAGGAAAAAAAAGGTGCAATCGAGTAGAGAACCCGATTCCGAGGCTAATCCCTCAGGCTCCTCAGATAGCGAGGCTTCCAACGAACAGATTCTGAACTCCCTCAAAGTGTCCTTTGAGAGTGATGTAAATATGGTTGAGGAAGCGATAGATTTTTCGGCACTAGTGGGAGAGGTAACTGAAGATGACTGTGATACCGACAGGGATATTTACATGACGGATGGCGACGATAGCGATTTGGAGTATTCGGATGATACCTGTTGCAACACCCCCGGCGATATCGACTGTAGTTTCGAGTTGTTTATGCGGTTTTGTATTCCGGTGGATATCGCTTATCTCTTCTCCCGCACCTTTACCGAATTTTTTCGTCAGAAGCTGGAGGAAATGTTGAATCCTCCTCCCTCACTGTTAGAAGATGCTAGAGAGTCTCCTCATGCCCCGGGAACACCCATGGGAAATTCTTCAGATAGACTATTAACCAAGCTATACGACCTCCTAGTGGCCAAAACCACCGAAAACATACCCGGAGACGATTTTAGCTGGGTAATATCCGCTCTGGGTTGCTATGCCGCCAGCACCCTGAGACTGGAATTGGAGGAGGATCATAAGATGGCTGGAGTGACTGAACGGAATGTAGCCGAATGGACCCGCCCTTTGGACGAAAAAGCACACACACCTGCGATGGCAGAAGCCTTTCTTCAGTCCCGGCTGCTGGAGAGTGTTAACAAAATCCGAAAACAAATGTCGCTTCCTCTTTTACCTGAACTAGAGAAGAGCAGGATGGCCACTTCGGTGTTTACGAATCAAGTTCAGGGATTTGATGTCTGGAGTAATTTCAATAGAGACCATTTATGGACTAGGAAATCCTCCCTTCAAACAACTCTTCCACCAAAACCAGAGCCCATTGTCAGGGGCAATGGCTTTGGCAATCTTCCCGCGCCTAGAGCGAGCCCGCGTATGGATTACTCTTGCCCACAACCGGATATGGTTGATTCGACGCATCACACGCCGAGGAAGGCTGAGAATCCGCCGAGTTTCTCTTTGAATCAACCGGGACAGGGGGGTCAGGATGGTTTGCGGTATGATGAAGAAGGTCGTCCAAGGCTGCCACCTACTCAAGCAAAAGAAGCGAATGATTTGCTAAGGGCAGTTCTCGGGAGCCCGAGTGATTGGGACCCCCAGACAGGAGCTTATATAGGAGGAGCTAAGAAGCCCGGAAATACCGACGAATCGCAATTCAAAGTTACTTCCACCTCCGAATACTCTCTTCCTCAAGACGCCCTTAAGTTTGCCAGAGAATCGGTGGATAGACCTTCACCGATGAACGTCCAACCCCCCTCCAGTGGAGCAGGCAAAAATACTCCTCATAAGGGTGGTAAGGGAGATAATAAGGGTAAAGGTGACAAAGGTCCTTCTCCCCGCAACATCAACGATGATATCTCTCCTCAATCCTACAGAAATCACACCCCTAGTAAGGGTGGGAAGGATGGAAAGGGTAAGGATGGAAAAGATGGATTTAAGGGCAAAGACGGTAAGAGCCCCAAGGGCAAGGATAAAGACGGAAAGGGGAAAGACGATAAAGGCAAAGGTAAAGACGCCAAAAAAGGCAAAGGAAAAGACGGCAAGGACGACAAAGGGAAGGGCAAAAAGGGGAAAGACGGTAAGGACAAGGGGAAAGACGGGAAGGATAAGGAGAGGGAGCGTAGTCGTTCCCGCTCCAAATCGCGCGATCAAAAAGAGGCGGAGCTGGCTCACGAAGAAATAAAGAGGATGTATGAGTCTCAAATCGATTTCTCCAACCCAGATGCTTTTTGGGAAAGTTTTGAAAAGGCCGACGGGGAACCAATAGTGGTAGCGAAAAAAGAGGAAGAAGTCCAGGAGAAGCCTAAGGAGAAAAAACAAGAGGAGAAACCGGCTACAGCACCTGCTCCTGCCGCAAAATCTGCCGCTCCTTCAATGAGTAAAGCCGGGTCAATCAAGACCACTACCGTTGGTAAGGCCGCAGGGATATCGACCACGATGGGGAAAGCCGCTGGCATCAGTGTGAGTAAATCAGCTCCAAAGCCTGATCCCGCTCTTGTCGACAGTGAAGGGAGTGATTTAAATGAATCACTTGAGTTTCCAGAGGATAACTTGGAGTATCTTGAACCACCAGCACCGGTGGAATCGGAGGGAGAAGTTCCTGTCGAAACTGCTACCGCCACTGGTACTGTCACAGAGGTTGAACAAGAACCCGTTCCTGCTCTGGTTCCCGAGCCTGTTGTGGAGAAAGTTGTTGAAGAAGTGAAAGTTGAAGAACCAGTTGCTGAAGAACCAGCTCCTCCAATCCTCCCACTGTCGCCCAACCCCAACGATATCGATGATGCTGAGATGAGGATGTTGCTTGGGCTGGAACCGGTGCCGGATGTGTTAGAAGAAGAAGTCAAACCCGTTGAGCCTCCCCAACTCGACCAATTAAATGATCCTCTTCTCCTGAGTGACTGCGAAAGCATCGTAACACCGATGAGCGTCTCATCTAATCCGTTGAAACCAATCCCCGGTACTCCCAGTAGTTTATTCGGTGCTAAGAAGGGGAATTGTACCCCGGGAGGTGACTCAAAACAGGGTAAAAAACAAGGGTCGTTTGATGGTAAGGGTCAAAACACCAGGGGTAACCCAGTAAAGCCCTCAGGAAAGACTGCTCGGATTCCTATAGCTAACGCGAGCGTTGCCCCCAGAAGTGTTAACAGTGGTGGGACTGGTCCAGCTCTACCTCCTCCTAGAGATTGGAGTAAGATACAGTTTCATAAGAAGAAAGAAGAGCCACCTCAGAGTCAGGCTCCAGTCCTACCTCTTCCTGCCGTCGGAAGAGACAATTTCAACCCGCTGATTGAATTTGGACGCGAAAGAGATTTTCACCGACAAGAACAAAGTCGCTCTTTCGGCAGCAGTAGCGGGGGTAAACAAGGTGGATTCGAAATTGGCAAAGACGGTTTCAAAGGCAAAGCTAAGGGAAATAGGGATGGTCAAGGGAAGGGCAACCGGGACGGTAATAAGGGCAACAGGGACGGGAAAAACCAGGGGAAAGAAGGTAAGGGTAAAGGCCGTAACGGTAGAGATAGACGCCAGCAACAGAAGGGTGTGCCACAGAGAGGGCCGGATTTCAACCCTTATCAACAACTGAATCCTCAAGGTCCTTTCAAGGGTAAAGGGAGTCCTGTGGAGAATAGTTGGGGAACAGCTGATAGTCCTCCGGGCTTATCGGCTGATTTCGGTGGAATGGGCGTCTACGACACTCCTCCGGAAAATGGGGGTTATCACCAGCAGAAACCTATCGGTGATAATCCGTTTGTGTGAAGGTAAAAAATCATAGATGTGAAGAAAAAATGCCTCGGCAGTCGTAACGTGTGAAGCTCAACATTCCAAAAATAAAACCAGTTTCGTTCCTTATTAAACCGACCAGGAAAGTGTTCCTCTTCGTTCGCAATCGTCTTCGTTGTCTGATCTCGCGGTCTAAATCCAGTTCCTTGCTCGTGTCTCGAATCGTTCGTTAAATGTACCTGATCGTGAAATGTCTTTAATGTCGAGTCTTTTAATGAGAAATCCGAGTTCTTATCGTCCATAAATGATTGAATCCCCTCTGATGTCGTGCAGTGGAATCCGATATTGAATTCCCGATTTTCCATCCGACGTGTTTCTAGCTCTTGTTTGTTCGATTAAATAATTTTTAATACCTTTTCTGATAAACGCACCTTACTACGCCTACATTAGGCCGAGTTAATTTTCCATTTCACGACTAGTTTTCCCGACTTAACTACAAAGTAGTGCGAGTTTGGGGTCACTCTATAGTTGTGTAGCCGTGTGTGTTTCGACAGTTTCTCTCATACAAATTTCCTAATACCGTTAATTGATCCTATTATTACCCATACTAAAGTCTAATTCCCCTATTTCCAATTAACACTGAATTACAGTGACCTATTTGAATTTGCTTGAATAGTTGTATACTTGTCGATTAGAAAAATGGCGGCGATGCTGGGTCAGTCTCTGGCCCTCCCTGAATCGAATCGGGGAGGCCACATGATGCACTACGAGGAACCCGAGCTCAAGAGACGAAAGAACGCCCTTGATCCTATCCCTAATGAATCCATTTTGATTAAGGAGATCGGGAAGATGCCATTAGTGTCGAGGGATAGGGTGCAGTATATCGGTCGTGCTGCGGAATCCGAATTCCACCTAGGCGAAGAAGAAGAGTGGATAGACTTCTTTCAACACCCGGGGAATCAATTGGATTTTCGGTAAGTCTTCTCTCTTTCTTAACCTCTTTTTCTCTCTTTAAACAGTTGTTACACAGTAAAATGCGAGTAACACTACTCCTCAGTCGCTGGCTCCTCCAATACCGTCACGATCCTCGGGATACCAAGCCTTTGAAGACATTTGTTGAAGCTCAGATATTGACTAAGTCTTCTTTGCTTGAGCAGGCTGGTTTAAGTTTGACCAAGGTTCACCAATACGTTTATGTGAAAACTAAGGCGGAATTCCTGCAAGCGAGCTCAGATGGGTATTGGGAGAAATTTCTCGAGCACAAAAAAATGAAAGTGAAAGGCTTTATCGACCGACAAATCCTCCATTGTATTAGAGCCCACAAGAGAAACGTCGAAACCAGGGGTGATAATAGTTCAGGAACCGCTGGTGGGGGTGCTCTCGGATATAAACCTAAACCGAGTACTAATATGTTTAGTCTTCCTGGGTTTGAGGCATCTAGGGGTGCTTTTTCCCCGATCCAATCCCCACGAATGGGTGCTGTCAAGGCGGACGATGGCATCCCCGATGATCTGAAACAAGCTTTGAAAGAGCTGAAAATCAAAGCTGGGGTTATGACTAGGAATCCTCTCGACAAAGAAAAGGAGAAGAGGGATAAAATTACCGCATTAGCGCTGAAAGACGCTGCTCGTCACCACCACCCCCCTGTATCTCTCATCCTGGACAACAACGACACCGCAGCTCTTCTTCCACCGAGGATGCCTCCTCTTAACAGTCCTAGAGGATCCCCCAAGAAATCCCCGAAAAGGAGTCCTCAAATGCACGCTTCTGACGCTTCTATAATGCCTTATGGGGTGAAATCGGCTGCTGGCAGTGGTATAAGTGATAATTGGTTCGATCAGCCGTTGGGAACGTTTGCTCCCAAACTTCTCACCTCTAACACGCCCGCAACCTCAAGTGAATCCACGTGGGAGACAGTCCTGAAGGAGTTTCCGCAGCATCTTAAACCCCTCCTACTGGAATATGTCAAAACTCAAAACATTAACCCAGAAGGCATGGATCGCAACCAAATCGCGAGTGAGATCGTTAAGGGTTTCGTTCAATGGAGAAACGCCTCAGGAGCGGGACCCGCAGGAGGCGCTTCCGTCGACACAACTGGGGGAAAGAGAGACTATTCGAGACTGGGGATTGGTGGTATGACCGAAAGTCAAGCCGGTGGTATAACTGGATCGGTTTCAGCTGGAGCCACTCCAGGAGGCGTTACCCCTGGATTACAAGCTGGGGCGACCCCTATGGGCTTCGAAAATCATGGTGGTGCTAGTGTTAACTCCCTTTCATCGGCCCCTATGTCCATCGGCGCCCTCAGAGCTGGATTTCAAGCGGGAGCCTCGGCACAGATGAGTACGCAGCAATCGAATGCTATGTTGAGTGGTATGATTTCCGCAAACCCCGCTAGTAACTCGATTCCGGGGCTCCAACAATCCAATCAATCCATCAGTCAAGGTAATCTGCCCGATCGTCCGCTTTCAAGTGGGGGTGATATGTGGTTAAGCTCTAGGAATAGTGGTCAACAACAATCATCCGCAGCACCGGGGTATAGTATCAGTCATGGTAACGCCATGTCCCTAGCTTCCATGCAAGAATCGATGGGATCGATGGGTCAGACTGGATCACCAAGAGCCTCCCTAGCTCGCTCCCCAAGGATGGCTCTCACCGGTTCTCCTCGTCAATCAGTCGGGTCTCCTAGGATTCAAGCGTCAACTGCTTCCATTCAACAGTCCGTCGGTTCCCCAAGAGTTCAGCAGAGCACCGGATCAATGGGAGGTCACATCGCAGTGAGTCCGAGAGCAGGAAGCCCGAGACAAGTCCCCCTCCTTTCCCAATCCCCCCGTCTCTCTCAGAAGGGATCTCCGAAGGGATCTGCTAAGGGAAGCCAAGTCGGGTCTCCCAAGGGGAGTGTTAAGAGTCTTGGGAACAAGTCTAATAGGAGTATTAGTAGTAAGAGGAGTTTGAAGAGTAGTGGGTCTCCTCGCTATATACTCGGAGACGGTAAACCAGCAAATCCCGATCTAATCGACGACGACGATATTTAAGGGTTCAAGGATATTAGTGGATACGACTTTGTAGGAGGGAGATTATAGAAGAGAAGGAAAGTTAGGTCTTAAAGAGAATAGAGGAGTAAGGATTAAATGAAAACAACTCAAAACTAGTATCACTCTTTGTAAAACGAATCGATAATGTTACATCAAAAAAGCATGCCTTTGCTCTCGTCAGCATGCAATGAGGTTTAATATAGCAGTCTTAAGCACTCCACTAAGAAGTTAAGTTATACCCAAATGATGATAGTTCTTGTGTTTTCACCTGAGTGCAGTCTCGCTGTCCCCACGGCAACTGTACTCGTGAGAGGCTAGTATAATTAGGCTTTGCCCCCGATGAAACGGTCCCAGTCAAGGAGCGGGGTATATGAGCTAAATAGCGGAGGAACATGTAAGATAGGAGGATGCTCAGAAGTCTAACAATACTAGCTTAAGTCTCACCCCACTTCTTTCTGTTAACTTGAAGACAAGGATAGCGGTCTTTTACTAGTACTGTCGCGAGGCGGAAACCGTGGCTAAACAAACTAACATAAAATGTGTAGAACTTAGATACAAGGTTAGTTCGTTTGGTTGTCGGATGGTGGTACTAGTAGGACCGTTTTCCCGATTACTTGTTAGAAACTCTATATTCTTCAAGTCATAGCACCGCTTAAGCGGAATGTATCTAGGTATTGGGATGTTGAATTATATGAAAATAAGCAGTTTTTTCACAAGAAAGTGTTCCCCACAGAATAGTATGAGAGTGAGAGTTAGTTCACACTGATGGTGTGTACCAAATCAGACTCGGAGAATGAGGTTTTTCAAGCAAATCAACAGTCCTCTAAGCTCTACCCGATTTCTTTGTTGCATTACCCTATCTAATTTTCTAGTTGCGATTGTTGTTAATGCAAGCTGTATAGATTGATTGTTAGTTAAGAGAATATAGGGCTAAAATATGGATATGTATGATAGCGACTCGGAGGATGAGGAGGTTACTCCGTCTGGTGTTACCGCCCGTCTCAACGCCGCTCTCCCCTCTAACCTTTCTGCTGCTTCTTCTTATGATCTCAAGGAGTACATGGCTCCTCCGCCAACAGTTGGGTGTGATACTATTGTTGAAGAAGGGGAAGTGTCTTCTGAGAATGAAGACTCCTTCGAGTGCCCCGTCGCTCCAATTCCTATGTCGGAATCCGAGGCTGAGGAGGAGGTTTACCACCATTATGAATCCGAAGAAGAAGGAGAGTGCTTTGAAGCAGACTCCCCGTCAGATGAAGAGTTACCGCCTGTCTCAGAACCGAATTCTGTGCTCAAACCAGAACCTTCTACTGACGTTTGTACTTCCTCCTCCAACTCGTCGGCTTCCGATTCTCTCCCAAATAGTGAACAAAAACCGGCTAAGAAGGAGAAGTTGCTTTGTAGTGATTCTGAGGCTAGTGATGAGGAACCTGAAATGCCGTCTAGTATGGATGTCGAACTCGAACGAACGCTTCTCAACCTCCCTTCTCCGTCTAGGAAACAACTCGATACAGCTGCGCCTAAAAAATCCGCTCGTGTACTAGCCAGGGAGAAGGCAGCTCAGCGCTTAGCTTCAACGGGAGGTTCCCGTAACTCCGGAGGTTTCGCAGTCTCCACAAGAGGAAGAGTATTGGGGGAAGGCTCTAACTCTCGGGTCAAAGCCCTCCTGGCTCACAACGACCGTCAGTTGAATGATCCGAGGAATAAAGCCATATACCAGTCTCATAGAGCCCGGTTGGGGAAGGATAAAACTTCTGCTCCATGGACTAGTCTTCCAGATGAGTTGATCCTCAAAATAGCGAGTTATGTTCAAGATACCGGTCCTCTAGCGGCTGTATGTAAGGTCTTTTTTACGGTACTCACACAGCAAAACCACCTCATCTGGAGAGAACGCGTCTCATCCGAAGTGAAGGTCCTGCTAGAACGCTTCCAAGACCGCGTTTGTGGTAAAGAGCTTCCACCACGACTGGCTTATGTGTTGTGGTTCAACCTAAGGGAGTTTTGGTTCCTCAGTGGTGGCGGGAGGGGTTACTTGAAGAACTGCTGTATACCAAGTAACTAGGTTTTGCTTTTTGTAAACCCGCTTACAAAATCGCTCTCGAAACCCAAGCATATTTATCAAATGACTCCTAGGTATCACACATCACCAAACTCTGCCTGGGTTGAGCGCAGGTGAATCCTCCTTGTTAGTGGCGTTGCCGGAGTCGGTTTTGAATGGGATGGCGAAGTACGCCAACAGTTCTCCTCTAGCACTACGATTTCCATCAGCCAACCCACACCTGTATGAAGAGGGATTTACCCAAGTCAACTCCTCCTACTCATACGATTTGGAGAGCATGTTTTTCTCATCCACTTCCGTGAAGGCCCTTCTTCCGATCATCAACAACGACGAACAAGATGCGATTTTTAGCGATTGTCCGACTTGTATTTGTGTCGCCAACTTTCCTACTATGCAAATCGTCGTTATGGGAGACGCAAGTGGGAATTTGAAGTTTTACGGAGCTTGGGTAGAAGAAGGGGGAAAGAGCGGTGTCACTTCTGGCAATGGTGACGAAAAGCTGGGATTCTCGGGATATTCATCCAATTACCGACCTCTGTGTAGTGTAGCGAATGCACATGAGGGAATGGTAACCGGAATTTCTCAATGGGGAAATCTGTTCTTCTCTGCTGGTATGGATGGCCTCTTGAGGTGTTGGCGGATCGGTTCCGCAGTTGTAGTACGTGAAGTAGAAGTAGAAAGGGCCGAACGTGAAACTGAGGACACATTCGCAGGGCAGCCGAGCAATGTGGGTTTCTACCCCAACTCTTTCAGCAACAGAACAAGAAGTAACCCAGAACCAGCCGCCCCTTCCCCTTCACCTGCACCAACTCCACCACCGGCTCCTACTCCGGTAGAGAAACCTGCAGTGTCAAGTCGTGGTGGAAGCAAAATCTTAGACCTGTCTGCTTATAAGAACAGGGGTGAGTTGGTAGAAAGTACAAGGCCTGTTAGACCAAAACTACAACCAAAAGAATCTACTGACGCGAATGGAGATCCTCTGTTTCCGACCTTTTCTGGAGCGGAAAACGGTTCGCATTTCCCCTCCCTCCCAACAAGAGCTGTCCAGCCAACCCGCTTATCTGGAGCACAATCCTTCAAACCCCAATACGGAGGTGGTAGCTACTCCTCCGGGAGTGGTTTCTCAGTAGGAAGAAACCGAGTTAAGTCTAGTGGGGATATGTACGGAAACTTCGGAGTTGATGAAGCTGGTGACGAGGTTGAACAAGACGAAGAAGCTCCTATTACTAATCACATGCCTGCGTTGGTTTTTAGGGTAGAAGAGTTGTTTCAGAAGGTTTTTGAATCTCCCATCAATAAGCTTGAAATCAACTCCCACGATTACTTTTATCACTGGAATCAAGCTCACGGCTCCCATGTTAGTAGCGATTTGAAGAAGGGTGTCATGAGCGCTATGGGTTACTCCGGAATACCTGGTAATAGGATGGGAGGAGCTCTGGTTCACAATCCAACTACGGCGGGGTTGAGACTTAACTTCAAACGCTCCTTCGGGGAGGTATTAATCGGTACTACTCATGAGGATGGAAAAGTTTGTGTTAGTCGGTTTAAGCTAGTAGCAAATATACAAAACGATGCCGAACTAGGGCAAATGCGACGAGAACTAGTACTGGCTGAACAGGGACCTCAACAGCAACCTAATCAGGGTAATCAACAGCAGCAGAATCAACAGAACAACGAGAACAACAACGGTAACCAGGCTGCCCCTAACGTCCTCCAAAACCAGCCCTTTAATGCTGCTCAACAAGCGAATGCGGGAGACGGAGCAGAATGGTTCTTTATCGACCGTATAAGACACAAGTGTGGTGAAATCGTCGACTCCGAAAAAGATAGGGTTCTTAACAACGGTGGTAACGGCTACGGTAGTGGTTCCAAACTAACCGTTGAGAAGCTGTTAAGTAACTGCCGTCTCAACCAAGTCCTATCTTCGAAGAAAAAGAAGAGTGTTAGCTGGGATAAAGTTCGTAAGGGGTGGGATTCCCGGTACCACGCAGACGATTATTCGAGGGATTTGGTTAAGAAGATTGAGCTCCTACTCCAAAAATCCAATGAAAACGACGATGATTACTCTGATTCAGAGAACGAAAACGAGGGATCGAAGGGTCTTAGCGAGTATGTCATTGATGACGACCCAGTCTCAGCCACCACCGCACTTTATGAATCCTTCCTAGATTTCCACCACGATTGGATCCTCCCTCTGAATCCGGGTTTGTTTGAGCATGATACTACGGTTAAACGTGTTATCGGTGATTACGCCAGCAGAGCGAATCAACAGGAAGAGGGTCCGTATCCCGACCGCTTTTTGAGGTTGGATATCTTGAGCGCGGAGGAGGTCTACTCCTTCTGTCCAACCCAGCTCAAAATAGACGAGACCACTATGGGGGATGGTAATCCGTTTTCTACGCCTTTTCCGGAAGTTGAAACCGAACAGCAAGCCGAGTTCCCTAGAAGACACCTCAATCCCCGCTACAGAGGAAACGGCCAGATAAATCACCCAGCAGCGGGCAATCAACAAGCTGTTAACCCGAATAATCCTAATCAACCACCGAAACCTCCTAGTCAGTATGCCTTCACATGGCTCGACCGTCGTCTAGCAGTAGCAGGTGGATTCGATCGACAGATTATGGTGTTCGATTCTTGGAAAACTCAACCACAAGTCAAGCCACTACCTCCCAGGGTATTAGTAACGAATTCTCACGTCCTCCAACTCCGTTTCTCTGTTGTTAGAGAGAGTTTGTTTGTGGCCATGAGTGATGGTGTAGTTTTAGAGATAGGGAAGAGGGATCTTCTTGACAACTATACCTTGTCAGCACAACTCTCTTCTACTGGACAGGGCTTAGCTAGTTTGTTGAAGCCGGCTTTTACTCCAGCCGGGGGTAAGGTACCTCAAACTCCATATCAAAAGTTTCTACAACAGAATCCGTCCGGTGGTAATTCTCTGTCCAAATCCGCAGCCCCCAAACCACCCTCTTCCACAGCTGCCAAATCCAACTGTAACCTCCATAAGAGTTCGAGGGTGATTGAGTATAGGGGGCACAACTCGTCGGTGGAGGATTTGTGTTTTCTCGATAAAGAGAGGATATTGGTATCCTGCTCTTCAGACTGCTCAGTAAGGCTGTGGGACATGACAGAAGCCTCATGTCCCCAACCCGGAGAAAGAGGAGCTCCCCAAGTAACCATCGTCTCCTGTACAAGAGTGTTGGAGTTTAACCAGCCGGTGTTGTCTCTTGCGGGGAGTTTCGGACTTGGTTTTCAAGTGGATAAGCCAAGCAAGAAACACGGTATCGTTAGTGGGTGGTCTCCAGTATACTGCGAGGGTGAAACTCCTGAAGATGAATGTGCTCCTTACGGGTGTGGAATCGGCTCAATTCAGCCCTATGACGACGATTTCCTAGGCTGCGGGAGAGCTAGTCAGTCGTCTTCTTCTACCTCACTGCCGCACAACCAAATCTCCCTTCTTGATACGAATTTAGGAAAGAATATAGTCCATCTTCAAAATCCTAGGAGCAAAATCCTCTTCATCGATGAATCCCTCTTTGTCGTACAAAGACGAGTAAGGTATCAAAAAGCTCCAACAGTTCCCAAACCGAATGTGGTGGTTCTGGACGTGGAAACAGACGAGCAGTCTAAGAGTAAGAACATGTGGGGACACAGGGATCGAGATCGTCCTGCACCGGCTAGGAGTAGCACAGAACTTTCTACTGAAACCAGAGACTCCCAATTGGAAGGACCGAGAGGCGGATCTGTACACGGTTCGCTGGGTTGCCCAGCGGACGCTAGTGGCGAGGATTCTCAAGCCTCTACCTACCTCCTTTTGCAGAAATCCATCCCTCCGCCTCCTTTATTCGAAAGGTTTACAGTCGATTGTTCAGCTGTGTTGGCTGATTTGGCGATGCGGAGGATACCCTGGAGGGATAAGAAACCATCCGAGGAAAAAGCCAAGCCACCACCCGGACAACGACCCACCACTCCTTTAGCTTACGCGGGTAGAGTAGGTCGGCACTCGGAAGCCCGAGCTTCTAAGACCGCTAGACCCGCCACGGTTTCAGGAGGAGGAGGCGGTGGTGCATTTGATCGAGCGTCCGCGAGAAGAAAGACTTTCGGGGTCATAGTTCCTCAGGGTAGTACTGGGAGGGCTCATCGAAGCTATTTAGCTAAAAGAGAGGATTGCGGAGGTTAATGAACTATTTCGGTTAACTTTATTTGAGAACTCAGCCTATGGAACTCTCATTTTTTCCAACACTCCCCATGGAAAAAGCAGGCATTTGGAGGAGAATAGCCGTGTTTTCCCAGAGCAAGAGAGTGAGATATAAACAAAATCGAAGGCACTACTCTGTACTGGAGTAATCGAAATCACCATTACCTTCCTTATTTCACCTTCTAGCGAACTTCTTTCTTTGTTTGAATACAGACCTAGTCTAGTTATTGAGAATACAAGATGCCAATCCTTAACGGCGTGGATCCACTTGAGATGTGGAACGACTTCATAGCAGGTACTCCCCGGACTCCCTCAGTATCCAGTCATTACACGGCGTTTTCAGCCTCCACTCCCCCTGCGGCTGCCCCTGTTGCACCACCCTTGCCCGTGGTGAGGGCGCCAGTGGTAGCGGCTCCCAAAGACATTCCTTTCGAAAATGATTTCACCGAGGAGACGGAGGGATACGAGGAGATGGACAAACCACAGCAGAAAGCGGCTTGTAAGTCTCCTCTATTTTCACCCAAAAACCCCTCCCAGGCCCACATTCTAGCATCTAGACAGCGGGCTCATGGTGTAGTGGTATCACGTCTGCTTCGCATGCAGAAGGCCCTGGGTTCAAATCCCAGTGGGTCCATTTTATTTGTATTCCCTTATTTTGCCCAAAAATCGCCCCTAGTTAAGCTCACTGGACAGCTTTCTGGGGGGTATGAGGAGATGTCCACATCCGAGCAGTAAGAGGTGAATAGAGCCCTGTTATCAGCAGAAGTTGGGGCCTCCAACCGCCAGTTCGGTCATGCCACCACAGAATCTATCGGCTCCCAAGGAGCACATAAGCGGGATTTGAAGGTGAAGATGCAGGTAGGAAGAGCTCAGGCTGAGGTTTTAAGGGAGTTTTTTGTTAATCCATTATCTCCATTTACAACAGCGTTTAGTAATACTAAGGAAACAATGACTAAAGCCTTCAAAAACCCCGCCGCCGTGTATGATAAGGCAGTTAAGGGAGCGAAGATGTGGTTAAAAAAGTCCGAAAAGCCAGCAACAACGGCTGAGCGAGCGAAAATCGTTATGAACCCATTCGCTGCAGAAGAAAATGCGATGCCACCACCCATAATCAAAATTCAGGACCCGTATGAGAGTATGCCGGACGGCGGCGCCTGGGCTCGTCCCGAGTAAGCCTTTTCCAACCCATTTCCTAGTCCTTATAAGCTTCGAAACACCACTAGAAAAAAACCTCCTTAGTTACTTAGTCAACCGAGAAAGTGGTCTTCCTCCTTTACAAGAAAACATACCTACTAATTCGTTGAATCCGCTTACGGAATCACCAGATCCAAACGGAGGGGTTAGAGGGCTATCTATGACTAAGTTTGGGTGGCCGGGTTATTCTGGTGGTCCTCTCGGAACCCTCGCTCCTCTTCCTGTTGGGTTGAATACAATGGTCGTTTCCGCAAGTGATTTCTCTCTCGGCCGCCCCGATCCTACTCGCTTTAGAAGAGACTCCCACGTCCCCTTCCCCTGGGAGGATATCAAGAGCAGGAGAGTGGAGGATACGACGCCGGATACGAAGAAGGGAGATGGTGGTATCGTACTCGAAGGTTTGGGTTTCACTTACGGCCAATAAGGGCAATCGTAATCCTTGTAAAGCAAGAACTCTTTTTGTACGTCGAATATAGCATTTCCATTGGAACTTAAACCAGAGCACTCCGTTCATGTGTTAACCGAGCGTAACTTCTAGAGTCAGAGTCGGAGAGGAGTTGAAGAGCTAAGAGAGGTTGCTGAGTTTTTTAGCTGTACTTGTTCATTACCCCCCTGCTTTCCCCTTTTCTAGCCTAGAGGTGAAGAAGGTTTAACTAGAGAAATTGTTGTTAGTTGATAGACTAGCCAGCAAAATGGGGTCGGTGTTGAGGGCGTTGTTCCTAACCGATGCCCCTCCTGTGGTCCTCAAAAGTCTCAAGGGGGAGTTGGATACGGAGAAGGATTTGTTGGGGTGTAGTCTTACCGGGGGTTCATCGAGAGAGCTACATAAGCGCACTATCAGCTGCTTTAATGATATGGACGAAACCACCGGGGGTTGTAGGAAGGTGGGGAAAACCATCCTCAAACTCACTAAAGGAGCCAACATACGTCTCGGAGTCCTTTGTTCCATCTTGATGGGCTTATGTTTCGGTGTCCTACGTCCTCTTGTTGTGAAAGAAGTGATAACAGAGATGGTTGCTGCTGAGACGGTGAATATTAACTATGTATTGGTGCTGGTATGTGGCACCATCTTCCTCGAGGGTATGTTGCTCATCCAATCCGTGGAGTATATAGCGACTAGATTCTTCACCGACTACGTTGGCATCGTTTCCTGCCTCGTAACGGATAAAATCCCCAAAATCCCCTCCAAATCCGTGACCGACGAGGCAACTCTTATAGCGGTAGATGGCGTTAGTAAGGCTGCTCTTATGAGGGACTCGTTCTCCTTCCTCCCCGCTAACTTAGTCGGCCTGTTAGCGGGAGGTGGCTTCCTCATAGGTCACTGTGGATGGGCGGGAGTATTGGGGTTTATCTTCACTCTTATCCTCCAAATAACCGGTCTGATCCTATTGGGAAGAGCTAAGGGGTATGAAGAAAGAGCTCTAGAGGTAACTGGGGAACGGATGCGGGTAACACGCGAGGTCTTATCTAACATTAAAGGCCTCAAATTCTCAGGATGGGAACCCGCTTATTTCTCCCAACTCCGTCAACACCGCTCCGAAGAAACGGATGCTTTCGAAGCTTTTCATAAAGTGAAGCTTTTAGGGGCTAACGTCGGGCGTACACTGCCGATGATAGGGACGTGTTTCACCCTCCTTATTCATTACCTGATGGGTCATGAAATCACCGCAAGCACGGTGTTTCCGGTTTTGACGGTGTTTCAGGGTATGCGCAGTAGCTTTGTGTTGATACCGATTAATCTTATGTACTGGTTGGGTTTGAAGACGAGTATTGCTAGGGTTCAGGAGTTGATGGATGCAAAAGAGATCGCCCCTGTCAGTACCGGTGTTGGGGGTAAATCTACCGAATCCAACGCCGCTTCTTCTCTAGACGTAGAATGTAGCCCAGCATCTCCACCTACTGGATGTGTTACTTGGGGGTATGAGGAATCGAGGAAGGTTAGTGCGGTTACCTCTCATTCTATGGACAGTATGCCTTCTGCTAATGAGGAGTCCAAATCCGTGGCTCTGTCCCAAAAAACCGAGGAGTGTGTTTCAAACGTGGAAGGAAAAGGTATATCGGAGATCGCCTCTGTCGGATCCAAATCCATGGTTCCATCCATGTACAACGCCCCCCCCCGAGTGAGGGTGGGAGGACTGTTAGTCAGGCTATTGGTGCTAGTGGAATTCAGAAGCCTATTACTCCAACTGTGACTGATAAAGCTGTTCCTCTTCCTCCTGTGGTTAGTTTCGCTCCGGGTCAGAAGGAGGTTGTATTTAGGGTTACTAACTTAACCGTGGGATTTCCTCCCGAAGCTGATCTTTCCCGTTTTGGAAAGGGACAGAAGACAGACCTCGAAATAAAGCTTCGCAAGACTGTTTCTGGGATAAAAGAGCTTGAGAAGGATGAAAGTGAGGAAAACAAAATAAAAAAAAAGAGTCTTAGAAGAGTCTCCGTCGGCGCCGGCACCGCCCTAACCAGTATTCCCAGTGGTGGTGCTACTGCTGGTGCTTCCGCCTTCAGAGGATCGGTTCTTCTCCCACCACCTCAAATGACCAACAACAGAGCGTCTCGTGTATCGGTGAGATCTAACGGTAGTGGTAACGGTAGAAGGAGTCTTAGGATGTCAGTAAAAGGATCTTTGCCTACTGATAAACCTCAGCAGGTAACAAATAGGAGGGCGTCGAGAATCGGAGACGCCATCGCCCATCTTTGCGAAAGCGCCGAAAGAGAAGCCGAATCAGGCGCAATTAGTACATCCCACACAGCAGCGAAGGATGCGGGAAATATAGCTATTTGCCACTATATTAGTGAATCAATCCAGAATGAAGCAACCCAAGCTGTGTTAAACGACCTCGATGCCGATGATGCAGAGGAAAGCTCGGTTATAGCAGCTTTTGACCTAACACAAGATAGTCCTCAAGATAGAGCTGCCAAAATAACTGTGGCTTGTAATAATATAACCTTAAAGAACCCAATAACCACGGGTCTCACCGTCCTAACTGGCCCAGTTGGGAGCGGAAAAAGTTGTTTCCTCAACTCCCTCATGGGCGAAAGAGAAATCCTTCGTCCCGATAGCCATAACGTGTTAGGCGGCCCAGAGGTTAACCACTCGTTGTATCAGAAGGAGTGGGATTTCGATCAGGAGGGGAGGGAGAACGTAGCAAAGCAACACCACAGGGTGCTAAAAGGCATGAGCAGAACAAAAATTGAGAGAAAAACAACCCAATACGGTTACTGCCCGCAGAAATCCTTTTGCATCTCCGGCTCCGTCGAAGAGAACGTCGTATTCGGGAGGAATATCAGCAAGAATGAGGTTATCACTGCGTTAGGAAGAGCTTGCTTGATCTACAACGATGTAGGCGAGGAATCTGAAACTAACATTAGTTTGAGCACACTTGTTGGGGAATCTGGGGTCTCCCTCTCCGGCGGTCAATTACAACGTCTCTCCCTTGCTAGAGCTTGGGCTTCAGAGCCGGATGTGGTAACTAGACTCCATCTTTGATATAACTATTTTGGATTTGATCAAAATCAGCGTTTTTAGGTGCAATTTCAAATGACTCAATTCCAGTTAATTGTTGATGATCCAATAAGTGCTGTGGATGCAAAAAGCGCCGCTGGGATCTTCAATTCCCTCCTCTCCTATTCTCAACTCCCCAACAAGTGCGTCATCCTCTCCACTGCTCACCTAGGGTTCCTCAAACAATGCTCCCGGATTTTGGTCTTGGATAACGGCAACCTTCTTCATGATGAAGAATCCTTCTCTGGGCTTATGAAGTCGCTCTCTAAGGATAGCTTTCTCTATGAGACTTTGCAGGAGGAAGTGTCAAACACGGAATCGGAACGGGAGTCTGAGGTGGAGGATAGCACCAGAGAACCCTCCAAAGAAACACCCGCTCCGGAAGTTAAGGCTCTTTCTCCTTGTATTTCCGACAAAGATTCCTGTGGAAGAAGTCTAGTAAGACTTCCCTCGGTTGCCTCCGTTCATTTCTCTGAGAGCACTAGTGTGGTAGCGGAGGAGGGAGACGTAATAGCATTACCTTCGGAAGAAATACCGTCGTTGACGAGTATTATAAGGAAAGCTACTCCCGCCCCTCGTAGGTTAAGCAGGGAATTAGATGCCTCCGGCCTCATCATCCTCACAAAAGAGG
>Ga0099798_10148_pt1 | contig 22317 bp, 9 predicted proteins | sample Uncmet_Sort29A_1_FD_89870 | JGI IMG/M metagenome (GOLD analysis project Ga0099798, IMG submission 89870) | Marine eukaryotic communities from CALCOFI LINE 67, Pacific Ocean - CN13ID_Sort29A_1 | ecosystem: Environmental > Aquatic > Marine > Oceanic | place: Pacific Ocean: Monterey Bay | collected...
TATTCCCGGACTTTCGGTTCGAGCGGAAAATCACCTTTCTCAGCACCTTGAACACGTCGATGATCCTAACCGCCTACTGGAGCTTCCCCTACCTCCTGATGAGCCGCACTGCACCCACTGGCCCAGTGACTGGGGCGACCGTGATGGCGCCTAATACTATCACTAGTAATTCGAAAACCGCGGTGGCGGGAGGTCTGTCAGTGAGTAAATTCCGCAACGCCTGTTGTATTTTGGTCTACGCGATTGGCGTCGCGCAGATGTTGATCGCAGACTGCCATAAGTTTTACGCCCTGAAGTTCAATAAGCATCTCGCCTCTCAGAAGAAATATCTCATAGAGGATGGGATCTTCTACAACAACCGCAATCCGAACTATCTGGGGGAGATGATGATTTACGGGAGCTTCGCGGGTCTAGTGCCTCACAGTTTTCCGAAACTCGTTCTGGCGTTCGTGTTCGCCATCGTATTCGGTTCCAACATGGTCATGAAGGATGAGTCTCTTCGAAAGAAACCCGGAGGCGAAGAATATATCGCGAGGAGCTTTTTATTTTTGCCCAGGTTCAAGCTTCTCGCCGAAACGGTTTCCGCAACCGCGCGGCGGATATCAACTAAACTGGAAGAAATGCAAGGAGAAATGCAAAAACTGAGGGAGGAAAAAAGTCGAGGGGAAGAAACTAAGGACACGGCCGGGAGGCGTGGGAGGCAAGATACAGAAAATGGAGCAGCTGCAGTAAAGCGAGGAGAAACTGAGGGACTGCAAACGAGGCAGAACGAACAGCCTGAACAGCATGTTGCATCGACTCAACAGACCGACGACTCGGCGACACCAGGCCAGAAGATTTAGCGGTAGTAAAAAGAAAATTTAGCGGTAGTAACCAGAAGATATAGCGGTTCATCGGTGCTGTTCGGTCTAGACGGCGTTGTAACTGTTTGGTCGTACTTAAAAGTTACTGATAAGTCACTCACGGATTTTAATAGCAAGAGGCGCTCATTCGGACGCCGTCAGACTCAATTAGTCAGACTCAATTAGTCAGACTCAATCAGACACCAGCTGATGGCACATAATGGGAACCAAATGGCGCTTATTTTTCTACCATTTTTCGTGTGTTTTCCTTGCTCGTCTGATTCTTTTTTGGCGTAGCCATTTTGGCTCAGTGGCAGCAGTTATAATAGTCATACCTAGCATGTCAGCAACTGCGAGCAACGGCGCGAAAAACATCCCAAATAAGGTGTGGTGATAGGTAAACTAGCATTAGTTTTTTAGCAAAAATCGTGTTTGCGGTGCAGCAGATTTCTGGAGAGTTTTTCGAAAGCTTTTGCGTAGGTTTATTTTTCGTGACAAGAAACACGCTGAGAGGTTAAACCCAATCGCCATCGGCAACCCTCTGGCGTTGGATTGTCGCTTGGAAACTTCAACGCTTTACCCCAGTTGCATGTGAAACGGGGTCAACATCATCATCATCTTGCTCTTTCCCTGGGTATCCTGCTCTTTTCTAACGCTAGCTCTTAGGACAGGACTAACACGAGTTAGACTGCCTTAGCAGGTTTGCACACTCGACGGCAATCGTTATAGTGCACTGGTATACAGCATTAAACTCTATCTCGCAACTACGCATTAAACTCTATCTCCATGATAATGGTCCGACGGTCGGAGCCCCCCTCCTCTTCTCCTCAGGAACTGTGGGTTCCTTCTTCTTCTCCTCAGAAGTGGCCCCCCCCTTATTCTTCTCTTCAAGAGACTCTTGAAGAGTGGACCCCCACCTCTTCGCCTACGAATTATTACGAAAAGGGTAGTGACAGTCCAATCGACGGCCTGACCGGCAAACAATTTATTCTGTTGTTGCTTGGTCTTACCTGGCTGCCGACATTTTTGGGCATCGTGTGGTACTGTTGTGGAGGGCCAGGTTTTGAGAGCGTCGACGACGTAACAGCAGAGCCTGAGGACATCAAGCCCGGAAAAGCCGAGGAAACGGCCTCAGCATTGCGAGAAACATCGGATTCGTTTATCTTTAATGCAGAAAACGATAATCCAGTGGACGCGGGCACCTATCCCACACTACTATAGTTGCTCGCGCGAAGCGCGAGCACTTACTGATCGTGCAGTGGAAATATGAGGACGTCCGACCGACCGACCGACCGCCCAGCCCGTACAAAAGGCGATGGCTACATTTTTTTTGGTCTTTTTAGGTTTCTCGGGTCGGCTCAATTTGGGCGAGGTTGTTTAGCATTTTAGGTGGTGTTTGTCCCTTAAAATTGAGACTTTTTAGCGATTCTGGTCTGAGCGGTCTGGCCGACTGGAGAAAAAATGGCAACCGGGGGAGGCTGAGCGGCCCCGGGGTTGAGAGGTAAGGGGGGCTGAGGGCAAGGCCGAGCGCTTCGCGCGAGCACCCTGAGTGCGCTTCAAACCCGCCATGCGTAAAAACACAATGCCTAAGCGCGCTCGATATTTATAATACCCGAGGATGGCTCGTTCGAAGTGCCAGAGGAGCCGAAAATTTTTCTCGATTATCCAGAAGACCCAGAATTCGGAGAGGGCCCATCACAGATTGCCAATCTCTTAAGGCCCGGCGTTCTATCATTTCTGGCGGGCGTTCTATCGTTTACGCGCGGCTATCATTTGTCCCCCGCAGAGTCCCCGCAGAAATGATAGCGGAAACGATAGAACGTCCGAAAGCGGTTGAGAAAACGAACGACTCAACGAGAGAGATTCTAGCATCGGGACTCTGTCTGACGTAAGATGACATCTTTCCAAAACTGTGAACAGGGTTTTCATGTAAAGACGTTGCGAACCTGTGTAGTGATCTTTGGACTAGAGTCCAATTCGTAGTCGGAGACCAGAAGTTGCACCCAAAATCAGTTTGGACCATCACTCGAAGTACTTTGTTCTAAGTTCCCTCAAGTTTGCTCCTTAACGTGGGAATAGCTCATAATCGCTCATACTCATATATGTCTCAGGGATTGACCCCCCCCAAACCCCCAACACTTATGCCCCAGCACTTATCGTGCAGGGGCCGTGGTAGGGGTTTTGCCTGTCATCTTCGTGTGGTGGTGTGGTGCGAGCAGTTTTGAGCGAGGAACCCCTACTAGAGGCAAGAGTCACCCCCCACACTTACGCCCCAGCACTTAGCAACGGCGCCGCGCAGTGGCCGTGGTACTATAGGGAGGCTTCAATTGCCTCTCATCGTCGTGTGGTGGTGTGGGGCGTACAGTTTCGTCGCGCGAGGGACCCACACTGGGACCCACTCGGGTTCCAATGGCAAGCGTGATGGTGGGTAGAGCTTCAATCAGTGACAGAACCGGATTTCTGTTGTTCTGCGACATCGTCGGCGAGGGGCCCACCAACTTTCAAGACCTCTGCACAAGGCACGAGCGTAGATCCAAGTTGCGACTCGAGCCTGTCCCGAGTGTGTCGCGTAAGTGTTGGCGGCCGTGGGGGGGGGGTACCTTGATCCCTGGAACATATGATATATTGTAATGGGCAGCAACAACCATACCACATAAACATGAACGGAAGAACCGTATTGCTGCAAATTACAATTACTAGTAGTATCAGTGCTTGGGTAGAATTTTGGGAGGTAGGATTCTGTTTAGGGTGTGCGGAGCAGTTATCACAGAATTTGACAAACTAAAACCAAACAAAAGTCGTGGCCGATTGCCACGCATGTAAGTTGGTCTGGAGACTTCAGTTTCCTAGTAGCTAGTCGAACGGGCGGACCATGCCGACACCAATTACCAGATGCCAGATGCCAGATTGTCATTTTGATTTGAATATTATTCTCAGCATTGACAAGATGACTCGCAAGATGATTCGCAATATTCTCAGAATTGCCAAGATGTGGCACTGTTTTCAATATTCCCCATTCACAAGACCTTTTTTGATCTTTTCCTCAGGTGCTACAATATTCGAAAAACATTTTCATGACGTGCTAACATATTTGAAAGATGGTGCAAAAATATTGGAACTACATCTTCCCCTGGTGCTAAAATATTCGAAAGACATTCTCCCCTGGTGCTAAAATATTCGAAAGACATTTTCCCCTGGTGCTAAAATATTCGAAAGACATTTTCGCCTGGTGCCAAAATATTCGACACACATTTTCCCCTGGTGCTAAAATATTCGAAACGCATTTTCTTCAGGTGTCAAAATATTGGAACTACATTCTCCCCTGGTGCTAAAATATTCGAAAGACATTTTCCCCTGGTGCTAAAATATTCGAAAGACATTTTCTTCAGGTGTCAAAATATTGGAACTACATTTTCCCCTGGTGCTAAAATATTCGAAAGACATTCTCCCCTGGTGCTAAAATATTCGAAAGACATTTTCCCCTGGTGCTAAAATATTCGAAACACATTTTCTTCTGGTGTCAAAATATTCGAAAGACAATTTCTTCTGGTGTCAAAATATTGGAACTACATTTACCCCTGGTGCTAAAATATTCGAAAGACATTTTCTTCTGGTGTCAAAATATTGGAACTACATTTTCCCCTGGTGCTAAAATATCCGAAAGACATTTTCCTCTGGTACTAAAATATTTGAAACACATTTTCCCCTGGTGCTAAAATATTCGAAAGACATTTTCCTCTGGTACTAAAATATTAAACACAATTTCCCTAGAACAAAAGTTGCTAGTGTGAGCCACTAGTTTTTGCCATCCTACCTAAACCACCACCTAAGCGGTGCCACCACCTAAGCGGTGCCACCACTTAAGCAGCCACCACCTAAGCCACCACCCTCAAAAGTTCTCAAAACGGACCTAGAGTGGAGGACTGGTCCGCAAACACTGATCCTCACCTCAAAACTAGTAAATTTAACTAGTAGAGTTACAGTAACAACATGAACAACCCGTTCCTGCATTTGGATCCCCTTGCTAACGATGGCTCTTTTTCGGACGAACATATCTCGGGGGAGTATTTTTCTGAGAGCTATCAGGAAGCCTGCAAGAAATTTGCATTCGCGTCGGAGAAGCTCGGAAAGCAGCGGCTCTGCGTGCATGACACCATCAAGATCTGCCCAGACCGTTTCTATCCTGACAAAAGGGAGGAAGATTGCAACATGCAGATCACCATTGTCAGTCTCGACGAACGGGACGCGAATGTAAAAGCGAATTGCATGGCAGGTAAAATTGACGAACGGGACGCGCATGATGTAAAAGCAAATAGTGGTAAAATTGCGAATGAAAGTGGTAAAATTGCGAATGAAAGTGGTAAAATTGCGAATGATGTAAAAGCAAATTCGGACACAAAGTTGATCACGGTCGTCAGTGGTGTGCATGGCGTCGAGGGATACGCGGGAAGCGCCATACAACTCATGCTGCTGGAGAAACTTCTGTTGCGGAAGTCTGAATCGCCGGATTCTGCAGGTGTCCCCCGACATGGGGGGAAGGAATTCAATTCTGCAGGTGTGGGGGAATTCAATTCTGCAGGTGTCCCGGAGGGGGATCGAATTGCATCAACAAATTCTGCAGGTTTCCTCCCGAACACTTTGCTCGTTCTCGTGCATGCCGTGAACCCGTTCGGGATGAAATATTTCCGTCGTTGGAACGAGAATAACGTGGACCTGAACCGAAACGCCCTCAGTCCCTCGGACTTCGCACTCCTTTTGAAAAGGGACAAACTCCAGCGCGTCTACGACAAATTCGACGGGCTCTTCAATCCGAAGACGGCTCCGTCGTGGTTTTTTCAGAAGGTCGGTTTTTTCGTCTCCGCCTTGAAGGCGGTGCTGACACACGGGGTCTCCGACATCAAAACGGCTCTGGTTGCCGCAACCTACAAGACCGAGAAGGGCATTTTCTTTGGCGGAAAGGAGCTGCAGAAATCCCACATCGAGCTCCGGAAGTATTTTCGTGAGAAGTTTGGGTCCACAATCCAGAGTCGGAACGTAGTGTGGGTGGACATTCATACGGGGCTGGGGCCCTGCGGTCTCGACGTGATTCTGACTGCGCCGGAGGACGCAACCGCGCTCGGCGATTGGTTTCCAAAGGTGGAAGGGAAGTGCGAGGGCGTCCAGGTCACTGAGGGAAAGGGGTCTTCCCCTAAACCAAATGGGATCGATGTCAAAGTTAACCCAGTGCTGGGATCGAATAGCGCCACGAACACAACTTCTACTGCGACGCCGAACACAACTTCTATTGCAAACACTTCTTCTGCTGCGAATAGCAAGACTCAACTGCCAACTAATAATTCCAGTAGTACTGCGCACTGTCACAACAGTACTGCAGTAACAGGACCCAATGTGAAATCGACTACCTTGACATTGTCAAGCAACACCCTCGCCCCGCCTTTCAGCCCGAGTCGCGACGTGTCGCGTGACATGTCTGCTGCCAGCGCCGTTTCTGGTCCGGTGCAAAAGCGGTGTCGCTCCGAATCCTCCGTGGAAGGAACCTCCTACCCGGTTCTCAATTCTCCGCGCAAAACCTCCCCGATAACCAAAAACCCGAATGACATCGCTGGCTTCAGTCTCACGCCGCCTGCCTCTCCCAAAAGCGCGATGCAGAAAACTCCAGTGTCGCCAGTGACGGCGGCCTCGACGAAATCACCGACGGCGGACTCGACGGCGGACTCTGCGATCACCATGAAATTCCCACTGAATTCTTCTCCCAGTTTTTCCCCGAAAACAATGGATGCCACTACAAAATTTACTGGCAAGGTAGTTAAACAGCCACTATGTCAAAATTTACTCGCGTCTGAGTCTCCCAAAAAACAGCAACTCGCGTTAAGTCCCAAAAAGCAGCCTACTGCAAGTCTTTCGTCTCCCGGGATTTCGTCTCTTCAGCCCGGCGTTTCGTCCGATCTGTCGCGCGAATCTTCCTCGATTGATCTGACCGACTCTAAAACGGAGGCCACGGACGCCCTCATCGGGATTCTGGGCACGGACGCGACTTTCATGGAGGAGTATCTGTTAAACCTCTCCACTGAGGGAGGAGGCCCGCGAACTTACCCCCCTGATTTCAACTACTCTGAGGGAGGAGCGGCTGCTCCAATTGGCTGCTACCCAGAGGACGATGACGACGACTTGGCTGCTCCAATTGACTCCAATTGGCTGCTGGATGGAAGGGAGAGAGCAGCAGGGATAGAGCTCAGAAGGGAGAGAGGAGCTCAGAAGGGAGAGAGGATTCTGTCGGCATCCTCTGTCGCCACGGTTGACTCTTCGGAGTCGTTTGACTCCGCGGGAATCAAGCCTGGTGGTTCCGATTCTTGTCAGCCTAATTCCGATTCTTGTCAGCCTAATTCTTCTGCGAGTAAGGCTAATAATTCTTCTGCCAGTAAGGCGAATTCTTTCTCTTCGAAGGAGGCGACTACTACTTCCTCTTCCGCCCTTGGTAACACTAACACTGGTTCTAACACTGCCCTTGGTAACACTAACACTGGTTCTAACACTACCGAATCTGGTCCCAACACTTCCAACACTACTAACAGCTTTACCAGTCGTTTCCTGGCATTTCTGGTGCGCTTTTTCGGATTGGAGTCAAAGTCACAAGCTTCCGGCTACGAATTCACCTGCGGCTATCTCTCTCGCCAAGACTGGCTATCCGGTTTCTTCAAACCCTCCTCTGGCCGTGTGCTGGCGTTCACACAGGAATTTGGAACGCTGCCGAATTTGATGGTAGCCCGCGCACTCTGCCTGGAGAACGCGGGCTTCCACCACGACACTCTGGAGCGGCACAGAGATTACTGGGCCCCAACGTACACGAAACCAGCTTTCTACTGCTCTGACAATGTGTGGTGGAAGAGACGCGTCCTGGATGGCGGAAAAAACGTCGTCGGAAAACTCTGGGAACAGTGCGTGTTGACTTATAATGCTCAACACAGCAGCACCAGACGGGCGCTGTCTACCGATGAAGTGACAGAAAGGGACAGGAAGCCGCAACTAGCGAAAAAAATCTAGAGCAACTCGAAACCCATCTAGAGCAACGTAGACTTATCTAGAGCAACGTAGACTTATCTAGAGCAACGTAGATTGAGGGCAACGAGCAACGTAGATTGAGGGCAACGAGAAAAAAAGTTAGATGCGGTCAGAAACTAGAATGAATGTGGTCAGAAACTAGCTAACATTCCGCTCTATCGGTATGGGTAGAACTTTTCGGCGAGCTTGCTGCGGGTCTGTTAAATTTTGCTCCGGGAGGGCGCGAATTTGTGGTCGGGTGAGCATTTTACAGGATCGCCCGGGAATTTTGGAGCTTTTCGAGTCGATGTCCGAATGATCTTGGGGCCGGCCCTTGGTCGGACTGGGGCGTCGATTTGTGGTCGGGTGAGCATTTCACGGGAACGGGCGGGAATTTTTGCGGTTTTTTGGGTCGAAGTTCTTGACCTCAGGGGCATGGGTCGTTACAGTTAAACTTACTCGTCCTCTCGGTCGCCACGCCTCCTCGGGTCGGGTCTTGTAAGTTGGCAAGTTGTCGACACATCGGCCCGGGTGGTGGCAGCTGAGTTTAACTAAATTGGTCGCCGTTTTTTCCGGGGTGACCGTGGAGGGGCACTAGCGGCATGGGTAGCTTCGGTGTCGCCGTGTCATGATGTTCGCGACTGTGGAAATTGCTCTAAGCCCGTTTTTACGGGTCCGGGCGGTGGATTTGTGGTCGGGTGTCCATTTACAGGAACGGGATTTTTTTTCGTGTCGTTGTTCTTGGGGACAGGGGCCGGTTTCTGTGTCAAGTGTGGTCACCGGCATGGGTACTTTGTGTTTTGTGGTGTGCCATGGCTAGTTTCCGTGGGAAAGTTTACATCGCTCCGAGCTCGAGGTACGATCTACAGCCCGCAGCGCCTGGATTTGTGGTGGGGCCCCCATTTACGGGACTGAAATCTGTCTGTTTTGGCATACTCAATGTGGGGAAGTCCCGTTGTCGTTGTGGATAGTTTCCGTGACTGTTGCAGCTCCGTGCTGGTCCGAGGACCAACGGTACACGGCTCGACTTACCCGGACCTACAAGGCTACATGACGAAGTCTGAGCGCGCCGTGTCAGGCTCGTTTTTCTGATGTCTGTACTTTTGACATTTGTAGTTTAATTTTCCATGAATGCTCTATCGCTCTCCTTTTTCCATCAAATTTACTAAGCAGGTGGCAGGTCGGAGCTCCATATGATTAGACATCACTCAGTAAGGGGCAATATCATCATCACTACGTCGCTCAGCATTTCAAATTACTCTAGTTGCTCGCGCGAAGCGCGAGCACTTACTGATCGTGCAGGGAAAACATGATGACGTCCGCCCGACCGACCGACCGACCGACCGACCATCCCGTACAAAAGGGGATGGCTGCATTTTTTTGGGTGTTTTTGGGGGTTTTATTTGGGCCAATTTTTCTAGCGATTCAGGTGGCGTCTGGTTCTCAAAATTGAGACTTTTTAGCGATTCTACTCAGACTGGTCGGACCGACTGGAGAATTGAAATGGTGACAGCGGGGGGAGTGGGGTTGAGAGTAGAGGGGCGGAGGGGAGCACGCCCGAGCGGCGAGCGCTTCGCGCGAGCACCCTGAGCGTGGTTCAGCCCCACACGTAAAGAAGACCCCAACCCGAAGCGTGCTCGATATTTATATACTGTCTCTCGTGGTTAGTAGTCTTCACTGCAGAGTTAACTTTCAACAATGGTGGTCGTGAGATACCGGGCTTTCAGCAATGTGTGGTTGCTTTCGATGGCAATACCAGTAGATGGCATGGTTTTCGATGGCAATAGCACCAGTATTGGCACTGACGACGACAGCAGGATTTTTAATGACAATGGCACTGGCGACACCAGTCACAATTTCGATGACCCTCCTGACAATTTCGATGACCCTCCTGACATCAAGTACACAAGCTCCGAACGCCTAAGGGAACAGTCGGGGGCCTCGTCGGGGGCCTCAGGATTGTCCTCACCGTCCTTGGGATCCTGCAGACTTCCAGCTGGGTGTCTCGACGATCTCGAGTCGATGATGCTTCCAACTCAAAAGAACGATGCTTCCACGATGAGGAACGCCAGCGCGGGTTCTGACGTCGGTCCTGGCTACGTGTCGGTTGACAACAGGGAAGTCGAGAAACGTCTGGACGAACAGATCAATAGTACCCTGACACCGCTACGGTTTATTAGGAATCTTGGCGCGCAGGCAAGACGCTTCTGGAAGAAGTTTAGGTCTGTGGCGAGAAATGTGGACGGTCATGCTGTCGAGAGACGTGCAAGCAATGAGTCACGCTGTTCCAGCCCGAGTCGTCTGACAACAGCGTCTGCTTAAGTAAGTACCTGATCCAACAGCGTCTGCTTAAGTAAGTACCTGACACTCTTTGGACAACAGCGTCTGCTTAAGTAAGTGCCTGACACTCTTTGGACAACAGCGTCTGCTTAAGTAAGTACCTGATACTCTTTGGACAACACTGACAGCGTCTGCTAGCATAAAATCGTGTGATTTTCCTGCGTCTCAACAGATTCCGGGTCCCAACAGATTCTACGATTGCCTTCTAAACCTAAACCTAAACCACCTAACCTAACGATTCCGCGAGGGAGAAATTGGAGATTGTAATGTGGTTATCATCCTTTCGAAAGAGAGGAATCCTCTCGAAAGAGAGGAATCCTCTCGAAAGAGAGGAATCCTAGGCTCTCGAAAGAGAGGATAGTAATACCATCCTCTCGAAAGAGAGGACTCGAAAATTTGGTAGGATAGCATGTGAACTAGAATCCATGTGAACTAGAATTTCAGAAACTGCAGTGGTTCGCCATCATCATTGTGAACTAGAATCGAACGTGTTGCGTTAACTTTTGCGTGGGCCTCCATCATCATGTAAGAGTCTCTGATAAGAGTCTCTAATAAGAGTCTATTCTGAGAGTCTATTCTGCAACTCTGCTGCAACTCTGCAACGAGAGGGGAGTAATTAGAACTTACTAGAGAGGGGAGTAATTAGTCACAGTGAGAGCGAGAAGAGTGAGAAAATCGACTCCCGGTGGTGACGGTGTAGTCACAGTGGGAATCTCTAATTTTGGAGTAGAATCTTCATACCTGGGATCTAAATTGCGACTCTAGCGTTCGTTTTTGAAATCTAGCGTTCTAAAATGATATAGTTTTGTTCCAGCGTTGCTTCAGTGTCGTCGTAAATACACTTTCAGCATTCAATATCAAATTGTCGTTTTCCTCTCTACAGGCGTCGTCGAAAACCCATACTAGTGATTCTCAAGCGTCGAGGAAAACCCATACTAGTGATCCTCAAGCGTCGTCGAAAGCGGATCTGTGTCATGTGAAGACTGGGTCTCGTATTATACACAAGTTCGTCATATTCCAACTTGGATCATTTTCCGAATTCTCTCTCCCACCAATCTCAAAGCAACTTAAATCGAGTTCGTCATATTCCAACTTGGATCATTTTCCGAATTCTCTCTCCCACCAATCTCAGAGCAACTTAAATCGTCTACAGTTTTGTAGTTCAATTTTGCACGAATACAGCTGAGTTACTATTTCTTTTGTTTCTCTCTTCCACGATCTCTCTTCCACGATCTCTCTTCCACGATCTCTCTTTCACGATTTCTCTTCCACTTAGTAATACTGTTTACCAATAGTAGCCCTCTTTGTCTCTCTAGAGTAGACTCTCAACTTTCAACCATGTGGAAAGCCGTTTTGAATGTGGGATTGCTCTCGAGCATGATGATGGCAGTGGCCGGGACTCAGAACTTCGATAATACGATTTCAATGCAGGGCGAGCACTTGGTGGGTTCGGGAGGATTTTTTTTTGACATTCCTGATGTTGAGAGTGACAGTACTGACTCTATTCACCCGCTGGAGATGGGTCCCAATATGGATCGGAGGACCTTTTTGAAGAAGGAGCGAGGACAGAGAGACATCACCAAAACCGCACCCGATAACATTGATGAAGTGAAGAAGAATAGACCGGAAACAAAAGCCGAGACGCCGTCGAAGGACAATCATGAGATGGGTTCGCGGCAATGTTATGACTGCGGTCCTGGCTACGACTCTGTGGAGAATCTGTTTTCAGCGAGAATGGATAAGAAGCTCAAGCAAATCACGGAGAAGCCGATAGGTGAAAAGATGAAAGCCTTTTTTGTGAGCAAGTTTCGGAAACCTCAACGCAACGGCGTCGCGTGAGTCGAGGACTACAGTGGAATCAATTTGTAGGAGTGAAACTTTTGCTACCCTCATTGAATACATTCGTAAACTTTTGCTATTCTCGTAAACTTTTTCTATTCTGTCATTTTTTTTGCAATTTTTTTACAGAATTGTTTTTTTTGCATATCTCGAATTTCTTTTTACATATCTCTAATTTCCTTTTACATATCTCGAATTTCTTTTTACGAATCTCTAATCTGTTCACTACGTGTGGAACAGAGATCTGAGAGTGTCAGTAATCTTGTCAAGCTACTGACGGATGCTGGCATTAAAATTTGTGATCGTGGTGCTTGAACGTCTGCAGTATATCTCCTTTGGACACGTCTGTACGTAAAAAAGAGATAACGCAGTAACAGAGGAGAGCGTCCCCTGGGTCGATAGTCTTGATGCTTAGCCATATGATCATGTATCCCCAAATAGGACCAACTCCGCAACTCAGTTTGAAACTAGCTACGAGTTCCACTTCCCTCTAAAAATGGCACTCACCATTTTCTTACCGTTTAATTTCTTTCACTGTGGTGCTACTTGGAGCAATTATAGACGTGAAGTCATCACTCAGACCATCAGACTGACGAGCGCATGACCCAAACCTAGACAACCACGATGACCTAAACCTAAAGCTGTAGGGTATTTAGTCCTACGAGGATTCGTATCAATCATTTGACCCATTTTTAATTTTGACTGATCTTAGAATTTGCAGGCAGTGACTCCGTATAGTATGCAATCCATTGAGGTGTTCCGAGGTTTCCTATAACGGCATTTTGGATTTCGAAACACACTCTAGTGATTAGAGTATGCAACCTGACTACTAGCAAGCAACCTGACTACTAGCAAGCGACTTGACTACTAGCAAGCAACCTGACTACTAGCAAGCAACCACTATAATTTCTAGTCAAGCAAACCTTAGGTTTAGGTTTAGGTTACCTAAACCTAAACCTCACCCTGCTATTAGTCGAAAGAGTAGTCGAAAGACAGAGTCTACTGGGCTAGTACTCGTAATGCCAGCGCGGACTTGATGTGGCGGCAAGTCACGATGTGGCAAGTCACAAACAGTAGCGAAAAACTTGCCGTAGAAGTAGGACTCCACCTTTTGCAATTTATGTAGAAGTAGTACTCGTTGTAGAAGTGTCTGCAATTTAAGTATCTACACTTTCTGTAACGGAAGGCTGGATCTAACGGAAGGTGTTCGTAATGAGTGCACCCGCCGTTCAGGATTTACAAATAACGGAAAGTGTTCGGTGTTCGTAATGAGTGCATCCTCTCGCTTACGCCGTTACAAGCGATGTTCGTAATGAAGGTGTTCGCAATGAGCTGCTAGGGCTAATTCATAATGGAGGCGTCGCATGTAACGTGAGTGAGCTGCTAGGGCTCATAATGTGAGTGGGATTTGCGAGCAGGGAAAGACGAGTGGATCACGTAACGCTAGCATAGTTGCCTTTGTTTCTGCCTTTATTTCTTCCGTAACTTTCTTTCGGGGCGCCGTGCTGCTTTTATTTCTGAATTCTGAATTCACCATCAAATTTCAATGCATCAAGCCATGCTTAGAGCTTTAAAACGTCTTCCTTCTTAATTCAAGCCAAATTCAAGCGAATGTCAAATTTCTTCACGGAATTCAGGCCGTGCGCAAATTGAAGCAGCCACGGTGAGTTTGGGCCACGGTACCGTTAGTAGTAAGTAGACTGTATAGTCGGATAGTAGTAGTACTCTAGACCACGGTCAGTAGTAGTAGTGCTGTTGGTTACCGTAGCGGCGTAGTAAATCAATAGACTCTAGCACTCCAGGCCGCGGTTTTAGAGGTATTCCAGTTGTTTTACTATTTTAGGGTCAGTGCTCCAGCCTCAGGCAGTTGCAAATTACAACTACTAACTGAACACCTACTAATTGACACCCTACTAATTGAACTCCTACGTAACCAATTGAACTCCGACTGCCGGAACACCTACTACGTAACTTGAACACCTACTACGTAACTTGAACACCCTACCATAATTGAGCATGGATTCCGAATTGCTCTGGTCGGAGCTTGCGTTGGTCGAGTCGTTGCCACAAGACTTCGTCCAGGGGTTTGCGCATAATTTTCATTTCGCATGGATCGTTTTCGGCTTTTCATGGATGGTCAGTCCGCTGGTGTGGGGGAAGGTGGCGCCGGAAAAAAAAATACTCTGGCACACGACCTTCGCGTCGATGCTGCAGCCAATATACGTATTTGATTCTTCTATTTAAACTAAGATTCTGTCTATTTAAACTAAGATTTTGCAAACCTAAACCTAATATTTATCATTCGATTCTTCTTTACGTGATCATCATATGCTTGTGATCATCATATTGAGTGAAGATGTTTCATCTGTGTTTGACATTTCCTGTAGTTTTTCTTATATGAATCGCATAAAATGATCATCCAAATGTTGTTTTCCTGTTTTTGTCTTATCTCTAAGGTAAGTTTAACTCACCATTCAAATTTTATTTTTAAGCCCTTTTATCTCTAAGCTATATCAGATAAGTAAAAACATCAGATAAGTAAAAACATCAAATATCAACCCATTCTAAATCTCACAGGTTAGTTACTGTGCCTGGCCCGAGATTCTGCGCCTGTGCCAATGGTGGATCGCCAATCCATTGGATGGCACATGGATGGACCAGCCTCCCACTGCAGCGATCTGGTACGCAACGGGTCTGTCGACTGGGTACATGGCGATGGACTGTCTGTGCATGTTCATATGGTCGAAGGAACTCATAAAAGGTCTCAGAAAGTCTCTCTACCTGCAAATGTGGGGACATCACCTCTTGAGTATTGGAATTTCGAATTTGTAAATAATAATAATTTGAATTTCCAATTTTCGTCAGGGTTCCTACTCTAGACCGCATCAATGCACTAGGCTAAAGGACTCCTAGAGTAGCTGCACCTCCTAGAAAAGGCTAAAGGACTCCTAGAATGTGATAAAGGACTCCTCCTATGTGAAAAGCTGCATCTATGTGACAAAGGTGACTCTAGACTTCCCCCCAATTTCGAAACACCTCTCTTCCAATTCCATCCCTCTTGTCCACAATTTTAAATTTGCGAAGTATTTTTCTCTACTTCACGAAGCAGTCTTCCCCAATTCAATTGACAAAGCGTATTCTTCCCCACTTAAGTTTACAACAAAGTCACGTGCTATTCTTCTCTCTTTACAACAAATTGCTATTTGCAAAGGTATACTGTTTTGGCCGTACGCGTTGAGTGCCAATAGGATGGTGTTGCCCGTGCTGTATTTCGTCTTCACAGAGATCACGAATCCACTGCTGAATGGGCGGTGGTTTTTTGAGAATAGACCGGGCTGGAGTAGCAGCCCGATCTACCTGGTGATGGCTCCCGCGTTGCTCGTAGTCTTTTTCTTTGTTCGTATCGTCCCGATACCGTACTTTTTTGTCCACTTGTTTCTTCCTGCCACGTACGCCAACGCCACGTACTTCCACCTCATCTGTTCCCTTACCTTAGTTCCACTCCCATTCTTGCTCAATATGTTCTGGTTTTCGCTAATGCTAAAGAAGGCGATCAGAATGATAACGGGGCAAGTCAAAATAGGAGACTTGACATCGCCTACGAAAGAGAAGAAAGGCGCAAAAGAAGCGAAAGACAAACAGACTTAAAGTCACATTACTATATCGGCTATCATTGTGATTATTATATCGGCTATCATTATGATTATTATATCGGCTATCGTTGTGATTATTATATCGGCTATCATTATGATTACTATATCGGCTTACTGATTATAATTAGGTATTGGTAATGATAACGATTTGAATAGTCAAACTGAACCTAGATAAGTTTTTAGCAGAAAACTGAACTGTAACCAAACAGTGGGGTAGAAACGAAAAAGGAAACGAAAAAGAGAGTCGTAGATTCCGGTCCTCGTATAGACGCGATCGACGTGATCATCGTATAGACGTGATCATCGTATAGACGCGCAGCCTATCGACACCGCGCAGCCTATCCTTCCGTAATTCCGTCTGTAAAAATCTGTTTTCTCAAAGATCTGCTGAGCGCGTTGCTATTGAGAATATCTGAGTGCGTCTAAGTTGACATTGAATCTGAGTTCGTCTAAGCTGACTCATTGAATCTGAGTGCGTCTAAGCTGACTCATTGAATCTGAGTGCGTCTAAGTTGACATTGAATCTGAGTGCGTCTAAGTTGACTCATTGAATCTGAGTGCGTTGAGTCTGAGTACAATGAGTAGACTGAGTTACGAGGAGTCTCTTCAACTTGTCAGTGTCTTCAAAACTGCCTTATCTGCTCAGTTTCAGATTTCTATTACAAGTGGTCTATTACAAGTGGTTCACAAATTACAAGTGGTCTATTGCAAGTGGTTCACAAATTATAATATTGAAGGCGGTAAAACCGTAACCGCCACATCGTATGTCGATGTTCTCAAGTCTTTTGGATGGTCTTCATTACGGGGATGGTTCTCACGGATTCGGGGATCCCCATTCGTCTCACGGATTCGGGGAGACTCATCATGGAAGTGGGCTCTACGGGAATCCCACGGTCCAAGGGGGTCCCAGGGACCCTGGCAGGGTAGGGTCGGTAGAGTCCCTGCTAGGGCGGTCACCGGAGTTGCTGCTAGGACGGTCACCGTCTCTACTAAGTCTAGGTGGGGGGTCACCGTCTCTACTAAGTCTAGGCGGCGCTGAGGGTTCGTCACTACTAGGAGACCGGGGGGGGCGCGAATTCGGATTTCACCATCTAGGGTCCTCCCTGCTAGGAGGAGGATCCTCCCTGCTAGGAGGAGGATGGAACAAAGATGGTCTGGAAAAGGAAATCGACCAATTTTTCCATCGCGAAGTCGACCATCTCTTTCCTAACAATCCATTGTTCCCTAGCACTGGATTTCATCCTCTGGGATCTAGCAGATCGGATTCTTTGGGATCGGATTCTTTGGGAAATTCCGGGCGTTCGAAAAATTCGATTTTCCAACGCGTGGTTTCGTCAAATACGTTTTTGGACCCTGTCACCGGGAAAACGGTGAGAACCACGAAGACGACCAGGACAGATTCGAACTCAAACGGAGATTCAAACGCAAACGGAGATTCAAACTCAAACGGAGATCCGAACTTAGACGGAGATGCGAACGAAGCGCCGCACACCGTGCAGACGACGGAAACGGCAATCTCGAATCCCGATGGTCGGACAGATGTGATGCGTGTGCACTTCGATTCCGCGAAAAAGGGACCGCCAAGGGTGGAGGTGATGAGAAATATTGGGAGTGATTCTGAAATGATTTCAGGAGACACAACAGATAACAATGCAGGGGACACAAATGATGCAGAAAATGGCACTGCAGATGCAGAAAATGGCACTGCAGATGCAGAAAATGGCACTGCAGATGCAGAAAATGGCACTGCAGATGCAGAAAATGACACAGTAGATAACAATGGCACAGGAAATGACACAGTAGATAACAATGGCACAGGAGACGAGTCGTCCCCTGCCCATAGTGGTAGCAGTCCGGAGGAGCGGAGCGCTACTGCCGCAGAGGAGACCGCTAGTAGCGCCGAGGGGCATTTGGAGTCTATGGTGCCCGGCTCTGTGCCCGGCTCTGTATTAAGTAACATGTTTCCCGGCAGTGCTAGACAGTTTCTGGTGCCAAATCCGCACGGGGGGCCTCCGGTTAAAATCTCGATTCTGAAAGTGCGTCTGCCACCAATTTCAAGGGATCTTCCTATCCATGATGAAGGTCCTGCACATGGCGAACTTGCTCCCGAATCTGTTGAGGGTCGTGCTCCAGATTCTTCCAATGAGGTGTTCTCCCACGATCTTGGCTATCTATACGGACAGCGAGCGGGGCTGAAACTGCTGAAACTACTCGAGAACATTGCGCCCGGCCATCCCGGCCTGGAGAGAATGCGCATGCAACAGCAGCAGGATATGCTCGCGCAACTCGCGAAAATTCGAAACAGTACCAGACCGCATCATTTAAATCTTCCTGGCGGCAGTGCTGCTGTTCCCGGCTCGGAGCTGAGCTCCTCTGCTGCGCGTGGGCATCCGTGGTTTTTCGGCACTCCGCCATTGGTGCTGCTCGGTGCCGGTATCTCGATTTGCTCGACCGTGTATCTGTCTGCCCATGTCTTTGTGCAGCTTCTGAAGAAACGAACGACAGGCCCCTCTGGCATCCGAAATCACCACAGAGTAGCCATCCAAAATATCGTGCACGATACTCGAGGGAACCTCCAGCCAGCGGGATTAGTATTGCCGCAGCAAGCTGCAATCCCGGGATTAGTATTTCCGCAGCAGCAAAATGATCCGTCTGAATCAGAAGATCCTTCTGAATCAGGAGACCCATCAGGAGACCGAGAGACTGCTTTGGCGCGAGAGTTTTGTGGCGACGCTGCAAGCACGCCGAGCACCACACTGTCGCAGTCGGTTATATTCGGGGGGCACATGACGAATTCTAGCGGACGAAGTTCCGCGGTAGACTCTAGCGATTCCACGATAGACTCTAGCGATTCCACGATAGACTCTAGTGAGAATGGGACTCTACCTGCCTTAAGATTCGGGGCAGTGATGGCTCAGATGGTGGGCAACGTAAGAAACGCAGGTCCTGCAACGATGGCTAACGTTGGAACCAACAACGGTGGAGCCAACAATGTTGGAACCAACAACGGTGGAACCAACAACGTTGGAACCAACAATAGTGAAAATTCAGGGTCAAACCTACCAGGGGAGAGAACCGAGCGACGCTTTCACGGAAGTGGCCCCTATACTATCGCTTGAGGAGTTAAGCGGTGAAGGATATTCAACTTGAGTTATTGCGCTTCTAGACTACAAGAAAATATTAATGCAGCTTGTATTACATTTCATCACAAAGTCATTATTACTGTCAGGAAGCATTCTGTGATGACTGCAAAGCCTGCTACAGAACTTCAAGAAATCGAGAATTTGTTTGAACTTCTCAGACCTGTGGCATTTTATCTTCTCAGATCTCTGGTATTTTTTAGAATTTTATGATTGGGCACCTGGTACGAACGTGGAACTCGGATTTTATTAGCAGACGCCTGCCTAGAAGTAGTCTGGCTCAGTCGCCGGAAGAGTGAACTTTCTTATTTTTTTTAGCTGAACTTTATTTTGTTACGGTGTCAACGTCATTTTTCACTTGTTATGTAAATTCTTCTTGGCCTTACCTAAACCATCTTGGCCTTACCTTGGAGTGGTTTGTTTGTTAAATTAAAAGTGTCCTTCAAGTTCTTTTGAATCCGTGGGTCTTTGTAACGATTAGCATTCGGATGCAAGATTATCGTAGCTGGTTGCAATTTCGTCCTAAACCCAAACCTTGAACGGGATACAAGATTATCATTCGCGGCTGATTTTCCTAGAAATAGTATTTAGAAGAACTGAAGAGTCTTAAGACTTAAAAACTTGATTGAAGTGATAGGTTCGCGCGAAAGCGCGTTACCACTGGTATTACCGTTACGATTATTACCGTACTTAATCGTAACGACGTAATTACGATAGGTGTAGTATGATTACGATAGGTGTAGTATGAGCCTGAGGGGGACTGGGTGATTCACTTCCCCAAGGTGGATGGCTTCGAGTTCACTTCCCCAAGATCTCAGTTGACTGTTGAATCGACGTGCGTGTTCAGGTTCAAATTTTGGGCAGCTTCTTTCTAAGTAAGTACAGCAGCTTCTTTCTAAGTAAGTTTCTACTATACTGTACAGCACCCCCCTTTTCTGGGTGTTGCGCAGGCAAGCCTGCACAGGCAATATTCAAAGCTCAGCTGTAAATTTTACCTAATTTGCGAGAAATTGAAGGGCAAGTGGGCAGCCTGGCGTGGCCCCTTAATTTTTCGAATACGGCCGCGAGAGAAGAACGACCTGACCACTTCCAATACAGCGTGCGTGTCCTCGTGCGTGTCCCTGGATGTTTGGTCCTCGTGCGTGTCCCTGGATTGGTGGAACCGTTTTCGTGTACGACGCTTTGAGACGCCGTCGCAACGTGTTGTGTCAGTCGTCAGCCTATGATGGCAATACCACCCCTAGAGACCGTTCGGTTAGCAATCCATCCAATAACGTAAACCTTATTGGTAGCAATATTAACAACATTGCTAGCAATAACAAGAGTAATCGTCCCTGGTGGCGTCGGATAATGGGGGACAATGAACGTCCCTCAGACCCATCAGAGCCAAATCCCGCAGACCGTCTTGAACTAAGCCAGAACGGCGTGTGTCAGGTTTGGTTGGGAGAGAAGTTCCTCGGGTCTGCCTTCGTGTATCGAGACAACCTGCTGATAACGGCCGCGCATCTCTTCGAGGACGCTCCATTTCAGGTTGAAATCTCTTCGAGGAAACAGGTTGAAGAACGGGAACTGTCGCTCCATTTCAGGTTGTCTAGCGGGCGTGGAATTCGCGTGGGAGCGAGAGTCCGCGCCATAGCGTGGGACGCTGACATCGCCTTGATAGAGACGACGACGTCTCAGACGCTGAAGGTAGCAGTTCCTCCTCCGGAGAGTTTGACGCTTCTTAAAGGTAGTAGTAGTTCCACACCGAATGATCGTCCTTCTGAGACGCTTATTAAAGGTAGTAGTAGTTCCACACCGAATCATAATGAACCGAATCATAATGAACCGAATCATAATGAGACGAATCCATTCGCTATCAATCCAGCTTTGCCAAAGATGGGAGCGGTGGTCTACTGTGTCGGCTGCCCGAATCACACTTCCGAACCCATTTTGGTGCAAGGCACGTGCGTGCAGCCGACGCAAACGTTTCCAAAGCTGTCCCAGAGAGGTCCTCCGTCTCCTCATCCCTCGCAAAGCGCAAGCATTCCCCCCTTCGAGGAGGGGGGAATGCAATCCCCAAAGGAGGAATCCCCAGAGGGGACTACCGCTGCCCCCTTCTCAAAGGGGACCTCTCAAAGGGGACCCCTTCTAGTTACATCCTCCTCCTCAAGTTCACGTCGGGAAACATCGTCAAGTTCAAGGCGGGAAACATCCGCCTCAAGTTCCCACCACCGCGGTCCCTCTTTCCTGCAGCTGTCGTTCATCACGATGGGGGGTATGTCGGGCAGTCCGGTTCTGAACGCGCGAGGAGAGGTTATTGGCCTGCTTGTCAAGAAATTCCTTGATTTCGGCTTGGCACTGCGAATCGACGTCGTCTGCAATGTGGCCGAATCCCTGGCAGAGAAGGGCGAATGGCAACCGAGGAAACTCGGGCTCACCGTGGAAGAACATTTCTACTGTCTCTCCGTGGACGAACATCCGAGGAAACTCGGTCTCACGTTCCACAACGCGAGTTCTTGCCAAAAACAGAGGATGTCAGATTCAGATTTCAAAACTCAAGGATTGATGGTTGTCTCCTGCGTGGAGAATTCCGCCGCCTGGAGAGCGGGTCTCAGGAAGGGCCATATCATAGCAGAAATCGACGGCCGGCCCGTAAGGGGTACGGCGCATTTGATTGACGCCATTTGGGGAAACCGCTTTCCTCTCGATCTGAAAATAATTCATGCTGTAGCTAAAGCTCCTAATCTAGCTAAAGCTCCTAATCTAGCTAAAGGTCCTAATCTAGCTAAAGGTCCTAATCTAGCTAAAGGTCCTAATCTAGCTGAATTTAATCGAAAGCCTGGGGAAGAATCTAATCTTGGGGAAGAATCCACAACATCTGAATTGATCTACGAAATAATTACCATTCCAGAAGAATAAGCACCCGATTCCACTATTCCAGAAGAATAATTAGCCGATTCCAGGTTCTTCAGTCGTTGTTCTCTGAGATAGCCTTACTCTGTTGTTCTCTGAGAGAGCCTGCCGTGAGAGCTAGGCTGCTGTGAGAGATAGGCTGCTGTGAGAGCTAGGCTGCTGTGAGAGCTAGGCTGCTGTGAGAGCTAGGCTGCTGTGAGAGCTAGGCTGCTGTGAGAGCTAGGCTGCTGTGAGAGCTAGGCTGCTGTGAGAGCTAGGCTGCTGTGAGAGCTAGGCTGCTGTGAGAGCTAGGCTGCTGTGAGAGCTAGGCTGATAGCCGTGAGTGACAAAAGCCATCGAAGAGTGAAATTCAAAAATGACAAAAGTGAGAGTCTGAGAGACGGTCTGGGAGCCCTAAGCCGAATTACTCCGAAGCATTACTAGGTAGTAGCATTGCTGGGTGGCATAGCTAGGTAGCGTAGCTGGGTGGCATTACTAGGTAGTAGCATTTCTAGGTAGTAGCATTTCTAGGTAGTAGCATTTCTAGGTAGTAGCATTTCTAGGTAGTATTTTTTTTAAGTCCAGTTTGAC
>Ga0099798_10149_pt1 | contig 22198 bp, 25 predicted proteins | sample Uncmet_Sort29A_1_FD_89870 | JGI IMG/M metagenome (GOLD analysis project Ga0099798, IMG submission 89870) | Marine eukaryotic communities from CALCOFI LINE 67, Pacific Ocean - CN13ID_Sort29A_1 | ecosystem: Environmental > Aquatic > Marine > Oceanic | place: Pacific Ocean: Monterey Bay | collected...
ACCGATTACATAAGGAGCGTGAAGAGTATGAGAAAAAGAAGAGCCAAGAGATAGTAAATACAATTAGAGATTTTATAGATAGATATGAAAAAAACATAATAAATCAGGTGGATAGAGTGGATAAGTTAACCCATGAAATCGAGCAAAATAAGATACAAATAAACAAGTTTAAATTGATAGAGAGAGAGTTAGATATATTAATAAGCGATGATAAATTAAAAAAACTGAATAGATATTTATTATGCTTACAAAAAAATATATAATCAAAATTTTGCCATTTAATATTTTATAATGATATAATATTAAATGACAGCAATAAAACCGAGCGATAGCGTTTTACGAGACCAGATTGATGCGGATGGATATAATTCTACTTTGAATGATATAAATGTAAAATATACCGAAATGGATAAATACATAGGTAATTTGGAGAGTGATGTTATGTCGATTAAGGATTTTGAAAAAGATGTATTATCAGACCTTGCACGCGGTTATGATGTTGGAACCTCATTAGATACTCTTGGGTTTCAGAAAGATTCATTACAAATCGATCTTGATTTTTTCAAGCATATGAAAGATGTATATATTAAGAAATTATATGGAGACCTTTATAAATATTGTGATAGCATAATAGAGAGTGCATTAGCGATAGAAGAAATACCTACAAATAGTACAAGAGATAAGGTTAAAGAAAGGAAATTTAGAAATATGACCCCTTATCCACCAAACATGGTACCAAATCCCAGTGCGACTGATAGTGAAGGAAATGAAATATCTGATGTACCAAAAGAAATAATAGATCCGTTTGTAAAATATGATATGAATGAGATATTTGCATTGATTAACTGCACAACCTCTAATTTACGAGAATTAGCCGAAGATATAGGTTCATTTGAAGATAAGATAAATCGTGCAAAAGAGCGGGAGAAACGTGGGTTCAATGTAGGAAATCTTATTATGAATTTAGAAGGGCAAAAACAAAAATTAACATTAGAATTTACCTCTTATATCTCACGACTTTCTAAATTTTTAGAACAAAATAAAAATTTTTCGGGTAGATGCTTAAATCGTATCAAACTTATATCCAGTGAAATAGTTACTGCGGAAGAGGCAGCCGAACAAACAGCTGAACAACCCACAGATACTGTAATCGATGATACAACCTAAACTATTTATATAGATATATTTATATAGATATGAGTAGTAAAAGAAACAAAACAGATATAGTAAAAAAATTTTTAGTAAAGGCAGCACATAATAAACTTTTAGGCGATTCGCTTGAACGATGTGATGATGAACGAGTTAATATCAAAAAGTCTATACACGATAAACAATGTATTAAAAAGGGTAGATCGAGTCAGCTGGTGTTTATTTGTAACTCAAAAAAAGTATATAAAGGGCCAAAACGCAAAAACATCAATGTGTTTCAGTTAAAAGTGGTTAAAACCGATGGGGTATATATTGCAAAATTAACTAATAATGATTTAAATTTATTAATACAGAGTGTGTTTCAAGATACATTGTTTAGTTCACATCAGTTAGAAAAATATAATTCTATTTGTGATGTTAATACAAAATTAGTAGATTTTAATTACAGAGAAGGACTTACTGCGAATTCTACATATTCATTAGTGTCTAAATCAGTAGATGGTGTTCCTATCTTTGATAAAACTAAAACAAAAGTGAGTAAAACATTAGAAGACTATGTCAAAGATAATATTTCATATTTCAAAGATAAGATGGATGAATACAAGAAGAAATTTATACCTGCTATGAAACAATATATTGAACAACTATTTAGTACGCTTGATTTTTTATATCAAACCATTCAATTTCATCATTGTGATCCAAAAGCAGGGCAATTATTATTAAAAGATAAAAGATCTCTCATGCTAAGCGATTTCGATAAAGCTACCTTTACTTTGAATGTCGATAATACACCTGTACGATTTACAAATCGTTATAATTTTGAAGTATTAATCAGCTTAGCAAATATACCAACCCAAATGCGTATAGATAAATTACCAAGAAAAAATTGTCATTTTGAAAAATTATGTTTTTTAGGATCTATTTTATTGTCTTTTGAAGATACTACATATAAACCATTATATGATTTATTATTAGAAGAATTAAATAAGGATAATATAATTGAATACAATAAAGAGGATAAAATAGGCGAATCTGCACATATCTATTTACCAGGGGATAATAATATTCATATTGAATATGAAAAAATCAAAGATAATATAGGCAAACCAGATAGGCTTAGAAATACTGCTGATTTAATTGGTATTTCAAGCGAAGTCATCTTTAATGCGAAAGAAGAATTATATAGTGAAATAAGTATTCCAAACATTGAAACCTCAATGTTGCCCCGATCTAAATCTGATCCTTACATTCGCTCCCATCGTTCAAGTACCAGAAAAAAATCACTAGGTCGTTCAAAATCATTTGATCAGTTTCCTTCAAATACAAAAAAAACACATAGATTTTGGCCGTTTAATAGAACTCATCGTAGAACTCGTCGTAGTCCTCAACGCCACACTCGTCGTAGCCCTCGTACTCCTCGTACCCCTCGTCATAGTTCTCATAGTCCTCGTACCTCTCATCGTAGCCCTCGTACCTCTCATCATAGTTCTCGTAATAAATATAAATCACATGGATCCTATTCTCACAGACCATATAGATAATGATTTACGGAGTGCATTTTTTCTTATTATTCATAAAATTGATTTTTTTTCATGATATATGTACTTACTATATCATGAAACATTTTGATAGTTTCAACCTCTTTCTATTATATAAAGATAGTCTAATATATTATCCAGACATAGAAGAAAAACTAAAACAAAGAAGCGCACTATATTTGGCAAGGATATGTAAAACCGCCCTACATATTACACAAGTAATCGTATCTTATATACAACCAGCCTATTTAACCTATTTATTTAAACAAAACACTATTCCTTTTTATACATCTATATTGTTTGATGACATAAAACGAATAAATCTCATATTCAAAAACACATTTAATCATAAATTATCTAATAAAGAAAAAGGCCGATTCTATATTATCAAAACTGAATATGCTAAACAACAAACACACTTTCCAGAAAATTTTGACTTAACCAAATCTATACTATTATATCAACGAATTGGATATACGCTACAAACATATATTCGAGATTTATCATGGGAACATAGAAGAAACACACCTTCAAGATATGATGAGTTATTTCCACTTCTCAAAACCCACTTTTATGTTTATTATTTATGGATAGATAATATAGATATGTACTATCTTATTGATAATCTAATACAAATGAATTACCACCTCAAAAAATAAGACCTCAATATCATTTTATATTTCAAATAATAGAGTAATACTATTTTTATGTGTAGGCACTGATCTTTATCGAGTGATGTACCCCATCTATCTTTTTGTCTATAATTTGCATGATGTTTCAATAACACAAAGATAGAATCATATTTTTTTTCATCTATCAATACATGCAAAAGACTACGACCATCATAATCTATCTTATTAATATCTTCTTCTGTTTGTAATAAATAAGTTTCTAACTCTTTATATGTACTGGATGTACCAATATCAAAGAGAGTCTTTGATTGTATGAGTGTTTTCTTTGAGTGTACATTATTTGAAAAAAGATCAAAAATATGTAATCTATAATGCTTTACTAATTCCGTGAAAAAATGAACTCCACGCACACTATTACCATTTTTATCTAATCTTGGAGAAAACGTACAGATCCCTCCTACGTTTGGTATAACTGTAAATATCGCACCTGATACCCCCGACTTAGCAGGTAGTCCTATATCAAACCCCCACCTTCCACTATAATCATACATACCAGACTGATACATGATGCATAAAATATATTTACAAATCTCAGCACTAAATACTTCTTTATTATCGATCACTCCTCCATTACATAACATGGCTGCACACTTAGCTAAAGAACATGTATTCATTTTGATAGAACATGCTTGAAAATATAGTTGTAATGTTTTTTCAATATCTGTACCTTCTGGAAATATACCATTCTCCATCATAATATTAGCCAATGCATTATTTCTATATGCTGTAAGTTTCTCACTAAGATATACTGTATTATCAAACTCTACATTCTTATCACCTACTATTTTTTTCCATGTATCCATAATATGATTATACCTTAAATCATCCCGTTCGTTTGGCTTGATTAGCGAACAGGCCATAATAGCCCCTGCATTAATAAGTGGATTAAATGGCTTATTTTCATCATTGAAACGAAATGAATTGAATTTACAACCAGAAGGTTCTTTACCAATATGGTTTGATACATAGTCTAATCCATGTTCTTCTAATGCTAATAAATAAGAGATAGGCTTACTGCAACTCTGTATGCAAAATTGATAATCATGGTCTCCTATATGATATTCTCGACCATCAAGTGTATATACTGAAACACCATATAAGTTTGGGTTAGCTTTTGCTAATTGTGGGATATAATCTGCAACCTTTCCATCATCTATAAACTTAGTTTTTTGGTATATATTTTCTATTGTATGGCAAAAATCAGTCCATGAGTCGTTATTCATAGTATTCTTATACAGCAACTATTTATATTATTTTATGATAGTGATTGTTATAAATGGCTATTCAAGTAGGTATAGTTAATTTTGTCAAAGGGACCTTTTGAAAATACATAAAATAATAACACATAGTCAGTGATTGGTGTCATAGCATGTACTTCATTTGATTTAATATCAAGTTTATAGGGAGAATGCACTTCCATTATTCTATCTTTTATATATAGTTTCCCACTACCATAAATAAAAATATAGGTTTCTGGTTCTTTATGAAAATGGAGTTGTGCCTTGAACCCTTTTTTTACATAGGCTATTCCATATACTTTATCGGCGGTATCAGCTATATTAATATATGAAAGTTTATCTTCATTTATTAGCATATATATACATAAAAAATATATTTATATATCTAACCTGTAAATTTATTATATAAATCTTGATTTATGTTTTTTATGTTTTCTATATTTTCTTGTATATGATCTTCTTTTTTTTCCACCGCTTTTCGTTTTTTGTTTTTTAAAGCGTAATGGCTCAACAACAACAGGCATTGGAGAAATTGCGCGAGAATGTGATTTTGGAGTAGATGGTGTGATTTCTTCAATCCATTTTTTCCAAGGGGATGTATCTATATGTTTATGAGGACAGTCTTCAAGTTTTTGTTTCAAATTTTCTAATTGATTTCTTGAATATATATTCTGAATAATAATATAAAATAATTTTCTATGTTCATCTTGTAATGATCTATTTTTACCTATATTAAAAAATAAGTGTAAAAAATACATGTAAAAAATAGAGTTGTCTTCAGAGTTGTCTTCTTTTAACTCGCTATGTTTTCTTTTTGCTCCGCCTTCTTTTAACTCGCTATGTTTTCTTTTAGTAGCACCTTGTTTACGGATACTATGTTTTTTTTCACTATGTTTTTTTGCACTATGTTTTCTTGGTTTATATTTTCTTTTTTTAATTGTTAATGGAAAATCTGTATATATTTGGTCAGATGTTAATGTTTTTTTTAATGCATTTGATACAGTAATTTGAAAACCATTTTGTGCTTTTACAATTAAATCTTCACCTTGACTTATAGGGCGAGTAGATGGCCAACCAGGATTGTCAGTGATGTCAGGATTATGATCTGTATTGTAATATTGATATTTTGGCGCTACAGAAGCATTTCTAACAATAAAAGATGGTGAATCCTTATTATCTTTCAATAATTGTTTAAAATCAATTGCTAAATTTTCATCTTCTATTCCAAAGTCATGCTGTTCGATTTGTAAAAAAGTAGGATTTGGTATAAAGAAAAAAGTCCAGTCTGCGGTTGGATGGTCCGCTACATGTTCTTCCAAATAATCTTTAACCGTGCTAATAGAAGAAATATCTAACCCAAAGGCAGGTGTAATTCCATTATATTTGCTTGGATATTGCTGATTTGGGTCTTTTGATCGGTTCATTATTTGTACGGGAGTATATTTTCCAATTGTATGTTTCATAGTAGAAGTAGAATATTCTACAAAATCAGACTTAGATCTAAATCGATTCCGTCGTACTCCAACATATACATTTTTCGGTTTTCTTTTTTCATATCTTGTATGTGGGCCAAATGTATTAACATATACAGATGTCATATATATATATATATATTATTTTATATAATAAGCTGTATTTCATCTTTTAAATTTATATACAATATATATAAAATGGGGGCAGGTGTATTACCTATTTCTTTTTATAAAGGAAATATTTATTTTTTATTTTCAAGAGAATGGATCAATAGTAAAGAAGATGGAGGATTATGGAGTGATTTTGGTGGTTCAAAAGATAATAATGAAAGTTTTAGAGAAACCGCAATACGAGAATGTAAAGAAGAATCAAACAAAATTTTAGGTTCCACAAAAAAAATAAAATATTTAGTAGATAATGCAATTAAATCAATAACATTAAATGGTTATAGAACGTATATAGTATTAATTGAGTTTGATACAAATTTACCAAAAAAATTTAGAAAGGATTTTTTAAATGTTAAAAAAAATCATCCTGAATTAATTGAAAAAAATAATGGATTATATGAAAAAGATATGATAAAATGGATGTCATATAATGATATTAAAAATAATAGAGACATACCTTTTAGAAATTGGTACAAAAAATTTATAAAAGAAATATTAAAAATATTTTAATATTTTTATGAATCAAATGTTTATATAATAAGCTGTATTTCATCTTTCAAGCTGGATAGATCAGGTGGAGTTAGAGTAGAATAGTCTATTTTCAGCGAAGTATCTCCATATGTGTTTGGCTGTAATGATTTAACATATATTGGAGTAGGCCAGTGGCTTGTTGTACGACGTTCCTGGTAATATTTTTGTCTTTTTTTTCTCATTGCCTCTGTGTTTTTCTCATGTTCGCGAGGTAAATAGCAAACATATTGGACGATTCGTTCTTCTGAACCAGGTTCTCCATATTGATTTTGATGAAATGTTCTTGAATCCCAAATGACTAATGCTCCTGCTGGTACATGCAGTACTTGTTTATGTTCTTTTAGTGTGTCAAGATATGCAGGATCTATTTTATTCCAATTATTTTTACTTGTATTATTTCGTTCGTCAAAATATGTTTCATGTAATAGATGGCTTTTATCATATACAACAAAGGTGCGTTCTTTATTAGAGGTAAGTGAAACCAGTCCTTGATAGCAAGATAGTCCTTTTGTAGCAGGGGCTTGATCTGTATGCGTCCAAATTGTATCTTTTTTGTTTGTTTCTTGGCTAATATAGCCTGTACCATCAAATGAAACTATTAAATCTTCACAATCCCAGAGCATTTTAAATATATTTTGTACAGCTGGGCGTGTTCGAATAAACCAGGCATGATATTGGTGTCCAACTTCATGAGATTGATATATTCCATATCGAACACATTTTCGATAAAAAGTCTCATGGTTTGGGATTGTTTTTTGCCAGCTATAAAAGCTCGTTTTAGCATGCTCTATTTCTTCTTCTGAAAGCACATCTGGGATAACAACCCAGCCATGCTCTTGGAGATGTTGTTTGATAGTTTCCTTGAAAGTCATCTTTATAGATGAATATATTAAAAAATACATTTCAATTTTAATATATTTGCGTATAATAGATATGTCTCATTCTAAAACAAAGACCGTCAAAAAAATACATCATCCACGATTATCTTCACCCAAAAAAAAGAGCCTCAGCCCATCTAAACTTATTGCCAAATTATTCAAAGGCAAAACCAAGAAAAAATTACCCTCTTGGTATAAAGAAACCTTACCAAAAGTTATTCGTGCAAAAACAAAGAAGCGTTCAAATACTAAATCCCTGACACCAAAAAACCCATTTGATAAGCCATTAAAAACATATAATACATTTAAGAAATCATTGTTTCCAACTTGGGTAGGTAAAATTCCTTATCCAAAAGAGGTAGATTATATACCAGAACAAACTCAGTGGGCATCATATGCAACAGGAGTAGCAAATATTTATAATCAGATAGTTTGGAGTAAGCATTTAGATTTGATGAAAAGAAAATTTAAGATACCTAAAACACGTGATTTATGGACGGATGAACAAATATTAAAATTAAAAGAATTTTATATGTTATATCATCCAGATAAATTAGAAAAATTTGAAAAACGTTGGTTGAATATATTTATAAGTGAACGTGGACCTTTAAAAGCTAAACAAATGCTTATAGAATACTATGGAGATTTTAAACGTGGATCATTAAAAAAGATTATGGAGATAAATCCAGAACCATTTGAATTTACATTAAAAAAAAATACTATTTTATATCACTCTTCACAACACATATTACCTTTTCATAAGATTAAATTTGATTCTTCAAGCAAAACGGGGTTTGTATTTTTTGGATTATCGGCTGTTATTTCTATTTGGTATGCAAGTGAAATGTATACTGCTGCTGCGAGAAGAGCTAAAAAAAAATTCAATGCATATTTAAATGTATATCGATTAGACAAAGACATAAAGGTGAAATATGTAGAAGATGATATTAGTGAAAATCAGGAAAATACATATAATCAACCAATTTGCAAACACCATCCATGCTTACATCCACAATTTGGCTATCATTCATATGAACAATTAGCAACAAAACGTGGGCCAGTAGATTTGGATTTTGAATTAACTTTACCAATTAATATGCTACAAGGAAAAAGTAAATTAAATATAGAGCCTCTTGGTGTTTATGAGATAGATGTAGGCGAGCTTGTAGAGCATTCATTAGAAAATATTGAAGAATATGATCCATCGTCCGCAGTAGATTTCACAAATAATTTACTTTAATAATAAATCTAAGCTTATTATATATGAAGTATTTTTCAAAAAAAAATAGAAACCATAGTGCAAGAAAAAATACACGTAAACGTTCTGCATCGGTTAGTAATTCTGCACGTTTAAAAAGAATAGAAGAAGAAATAAAAATAAATAACAAACTATTATCTTCTTTTAATCATTTAGATAAATTGAAACAAATACAATACGGCATCTCTGAAAACAATAGAGTAGTTGCACAAATATTAAGAATACTAACACCAGATATCATTCCTGGTGGTAATCCTGATTATAGTGATTATAAACCATCCAGAGATAATCGAATCAAACATTTTACACCAGAAATAATGGAACAAAATGAAGAAAATATATAGATAATATATAAGTATTTGAATGGTTCGATTATATGGGGGAAAAACAAAACGAAAACAAAAAAAAACCTCTACAACCCATCATACAAAAAAAACCTCTACAACCCATCATACAACCCATCATACAACAAAACATAAAACAAAAAAACAATCAATGATATCACGCATATTAAATAAATTATCACCAACCAAAACTCAAAAATTAATTACAGATATCAAAAAAATAGATAGTGATAAAAAGAAAGATGAAAAACATAAAACAAAACTAATAAAAACAACACAAGCAGTAAAACATACATTAGATTATGGTATAGAGCATATTAATTCTCACTCCCATAAAAGAAGACATACTATTGGGGGAGCCATTTTGGATGATACAGAATTTACCAAAGCAGAAGATGCATTTAATTATTTCATTCAACATTCAGTTCCTACGTTATATGGTGGAGAAAGTCTTACTGGAAGAGTTGCTGAATTTAAATTAAAAAGAGGAATCAAATCACCATATACCAGTTATAGCCGTGATACATTTACATCATTAAAAGTAGGTGATATCCGATCATTAATCGTTAAGTTTATGATAATTAGTGAAACTGCAACATTAATGCCACTTAAAAATGAAAAATATTTAATGGCTGTTACTACAAAAGAATTAAAACATGAATATGCATTACAAAACTATATAGCTGCTAAAACCGTTAATACTGATAAAGATAATTTGTATGTAATGCCTACACCTTATAATATTTATTCAAATTGTAATCACCCTACAATAGAACAATCTAAAAAATATTTAGAGTTAATACATAGTCATAAAGAAACAAATGATAATTTATATGTGTGGTCGAGGTGGAAAGAATTTTTGGAATTAGCCAAAGGGCGATTGATTGGTATAATCGCTATGACAAAAGTAGATGGTATGATAGGAGATGATTTATTAAAAAGACAGCCTCATCCTATCACAAAATATCATTTAACAGAAGAGTTACTTGATATATCATTATCTTCTTCTCTTCCTTCAAAAGAGATAATAAGAAAATCAACCAGCATACAAACTATTGCTGGCAGATTAGAAAAATTAAAGAAGAGCTATTTACAAAAACGAGGCCTACTAAAATTTACATATGATGAAATAGATGTTGATTATTTGAAATACTTATTGCAAGTATATTCCCCTTATATTGCAATTATTTATACCGTATTACGAATAGTAGCTTTTACTGGTTATATTCATAAAGATTTACATCAAGATAATTATTTCATAACCACAAAAAAAAAATACTCATTTATGATAACGGATTGTGTAATTATAGATTGGGGTGATGTATATCCAGTAGTTAGGCATGAGAGGGCATCATTTTTAGAATTATGGGAAAAAAGACAATTCAAAAAATTATTAGATAAAGTATTGAAAATATTGAAATCATTCAATAAGGCAGATAGATTAAATAATACATATAATACACTTTCTGCATTATGTGAACTAATGTTAGGAAAAGAAAATACTGGAGTATTATTACAATTATTTCATAATGAATGTATAAAATCTTCATTACATTATAAAGAAAAAATAGATAAGGTTTGGTCATTAGATAAACAATTAGTTTCTATTTTGGATTTAGAGACACATTTAGAATTTGTAGAAGAAAGGCTAAAACATTCAGCAGAACTATTACCATCCATGCATATAAATTTATTGACACAAAAAAGATATAATAGAACAGAAAAAAAAAAAGTAAATGAAGATGTAGAGGGGTTGATGGATGATCTAACCATAAAATCTTAAACATCCCACCAATGATTATACTCTTGGTCGAATGATGTATGATTTAAATATGGATCAATCGTTCTATATGGCTCAGGATTTGCTCTAAAATCGGTTATTTCATCTAATTTGATGGGTTTTTTATGTTTGATAGTCGAATTCATAGATTATATATATACATATATATTATTACTAAAAATTGATTAAATATCACGTCTATGTGTTTATTCGCATGAATAAAGCTTTCTCTCAGCTATATTATTATTATGAGCGCTACATATTAACCAATCCACTTTCTTTCAAAACGGATAAAAGTAGGCTAACGGATAAATCCCTCTATATAAAACACATGAGTACATTTCAACATTTAAGAACTGGAAAGAAAAAAGAAGAGATACGATGTTTGTTTCCATCTGTTATTGGTCCTTTAAGTTTGTTTCAAAAAAGATATAATGGGGTATGTAAAGATATGAGAATAGGAGATATTATTCAGGTTCGACATAAAAAATGTGTGTTATATATGTTCATATATGGTATGAAAATATATAAAGATACAGATATTCGTAAAGTATTAGAAGAGAAAGACTATAAAAAAATAGTTCCAGATGCAGAAAATGTAGAGCAGGCAATTGAGCGATACACAAATAATTGTTACAAAAAAAAGCTTACAACATATAATAAATTTTATTACATAATAAATATAGAATTATTACCAATATTTTATCTATAAACTAATATATATATGAATTCTATTGATCCATGTAATAAATCACACATGTCTAATTTTTTAAAAGATTATACAGATACTCAAATAAATCGATTATTAATCGCACATAAATCTTTACTTTCATGCAGTAAATCACTCGACAATATCAAATATAAAACAGATGATTACCCATCATGTATTGATCCTATTAGAAAACACAATTGTTATGATAAAATTGAAGGGTAAGAAATTATGGTAATTTTTTTGTTAAAAAGTTTTTTGGAAAATATTTAGTTTTTTTTTAGAAAAAACACAAAAATAAAATGGGTTTTGAAACTTGGATTTTTTTGCCCTTTTTCCTTCATCCCCAAGGGAAAACCGAAAAAAAATGCAAAAAAACATGTAGGCAAGTTATGTAGGGGGAAAAAAGGCAAGTTTTTTTGCGATTTTTTGATTTTTCAAAAATGGAAAATGGATAACAATGGATAACAATTTCCAGCAATTTTAGACCAAAATCGAAAACCCGAAAAAATAAAGCTCGGGTTGTTAGGTTAAAAGTAAGATTTTTTTGCGATAAAATTAAAAATCCTTAGCAAAAAAAATGGATAACAATTTCCAGCACTTCCAGCAGGCGGGATTTCAGTCACAAAAAATGAATGATTTTTTTTGGCAATATTCGTTCAGTAAGAGAATATAAAAATAAGATAAAAAGAAAATAGCAAGATAAAGTAGTGATGGTAAAATATGAATGTAAGCGATGTAATTATAAGACATCAAGAATAAATAATTGGCGACAACATCTTAGAACCGAGAAACATTTGAGGTGCGTATTTATCTGTGAGAATTGTGGAAAAGAATATAAATATCGAAGTGGATTATCTAAACATATGACAAATTGTAAGGTAAAAAAAGAAGAAACAATAAGTAAGCCAAAGATAATAGAGAAAAAAATAATAAATAATACAGTTATCAACCAATATAATAATATAACATTTCAGGTTTTTTTAGATAAAAATTGTAAAAATGCGATAGACATAGATGAATTATTAGATAGATTGATGTTTTCAAAGACAGAATTATTAGATATAGCAAATAAGCGTTCACAATCAGATAGTTTAAAGACATTAATCACAAATAATTTAAGTAAATTAGATATTTATGATCGCCCCATTCATTGTAGTGATATAGAAAAAAAAGATTTTTTTATTAAGAATAAGAATATATGGAAAAAAGATGATGGAGGAGGTGAAATAGAGAGATTTATAGAAAAAGTAAATCAAAATGGCATAAAATCAGTCATGAAATGCATGCAAGAAAACAAATTCAATGATAAAGACTTAGATAAAACGGAAAAAGTAATTAAATATTTAACGATGGAACCGATACCAGGAAAGAAAGAGTTAGTAGAGAACATAGCAGAAAAGACACATATAGATTTAAGCGATGAGTTAAAAATAAAATTGATTTAAACATATAAAATGATATATAAGTATCATCATGGCGAACCAAGAAATTTCATTGGTAGACGTATCGGCAACCAGCCTAAATATAATTCCTACATTAAAAGACAAAGAATCAATTATTTTGAATGAAAAAGATGAAAATTTCAAAGTATTGTCTATAAAAACAAACGAATATGATACCTCAGAGGTAGAACATCATTTGATATTAAGCTTAGATAGGTCTGGGTCTATGAATCATGATCAAAATGGCGAGACTAAAATGGATCAAACAAAACATACCGTTATAAATATCTTGCGATGGATATTAGAAAATAACTATAAAATCAAATGTAGTATTATCATTTTTGATAATGTAACAAATATATTATTCGAGAACATAGAAATTACCAAAGAAAATATAGTAGAATTGATTAGTATTATCAATGTAGATGTGTATGCAAGAAACTCAACAGATATTGGCAGTGTATTTGATGTGGTAGGAAAGGTTGCTGAAAAGCATAATGATCCAAATATCAAAACAAGCCATATTTTTATGACAGATGGTATACCTACTTCTGGTGTAGTGAATAGAGAAGAATTAATCAAACTATTACCGGAGATTGAATATCAATATTTTATAGGATTTGGGGTAGATCATGACATGGTATTATTGTCGGGATTTGCAAAACAATTTACAAATAGTTATTATTTTGTAGATTGTATGGAAAACACTGGAAATATTTATGGAGAGATTTTACATAATATTGTTAATAATTTGATTAGTGAAATAGTGATAGAAAGCGAGGTATATAAAATGTATGATAGTATAACAAATACTTGGGTAAATAAATTATGTATCAAACATTTACCAGTAGATAGTCAACGAAATATCCATATTAAATATGAATGGAATGAATTATATAAATCTACAAATCATTCTACGAATGGCAATATCGATATTACATATACACTAAATGCATTTTTGAATAATTCACAAGAATATAAGATAGAAACCATTGTAGATACATACAACTATGATTATGTGTATAAATTTTTATGGAAACAAAAAGTATTAGAAACTCTCTATAAGTATAAAGAAGCCCCCTTATTATATTCAAAGCAAGATATCAAACATTTATTAGATAAGCTGAGCTGTTATGTAGAGTTGAAAAAACTAACAGAGGATGAATTTATGAAGGTGCTGTTAGATGATTTGTATATCAGCTATAAGATGTGTGATAAAGCAGAGGCAAGAATATTTATAGGAGGAAGGCATGCGAGTTCAAGTAATGAAAGAGCTGTCATGATCAAAAATATTAATGTGCGTAGTATGAGCCAGCCACTCCTTATCAATAGTGCATTTACTATGGTAAATAGCGCCAATAGTGCCAATGCTGAGGGAGATAATAGTGAAGATGAAGATTATGATAATTATGAGATATCACAAGAAATGAATAGTTTAAATTTGAGCCGTCAACAAACTGGTATATCCAGGTCAATTAGTGCTCCTAACACAACTATTTAATGAAAACAATTTAAATATATATACAAAAGCTATGTAAGAGATGAACGTGATTGAATATTTTTTGTGTATGATTTTTCTGATGCAGATAGTGCAGATGATAGATAGTCCAATTGAATATAATAATAATAAAGTAAATAATGATATTTTATTATTATGTAATCGAAGTGATGTAGATTGTGTAGTGCGTTATTTATATTAATTATTTATTTTTTTTTGTGCGACAATATTGGCGTTTAGCTCCTTTTGTATAGATACAATCATCTAATTTATTACAATCTGCTTCATTTAAGCCTTTACATTTGAGTGATTTTTTCCCAGATGATTTCTTATTGGAGGCAGGCTTAGGTGTTGGTTTTTTTTTAGTAACGGATTTTTTTTTAGTTTTGTTATTTCTGCAAAATTGGCGCTTAGCTCCTTTACTATAAGTACAATGTTTGAGTTTATTACATTCTGCTTCACTAAGTCCTTTACATATAACCAGATCTGCTTTTGCATCTCCATCGTCTATGTCTTCATAAAGATCTTCCCAATCACTGGGAGCATCTTCTTCTTCAAATTTTTCTTCACCTGTTTCTTTATCAAGCATTGCATGTTTTTGTTTTATTTCAGGCTTAGCTTTTGATGCCTCCTCCCATTCATCATCCGATACATCATCTTCTTCTTGTTTTTCTTCACCGGTTTCTTTATCATACATTTTTGCTTGTTGTTTGAGCTCTTTATTTACATTTTTGGGATGCATTTGTAATACACCAGGTATTTTTTCAGGAGGGGTGATAGAGGTAAGTTTTTTATCAAGCTTGATGGGTTTGATATCTGCAATATTAAATGTGATACATTTATGTTGATTTTTAAATTGATCGTTGTTTTGGAGAGATACACGTACATGATAATGATTATAATAAATTCGTTTCTTATTTATCATTTTATAAAATACTTTTTCAGTGTTGAATAAGGTAAGTTTTAAATCACGTGGTAAAAGTATTTCACTCTCATGTTCGTATTTAGTATTATTAATCATATTGATATATGGAACACCTTGTGTAAGGTGGAATTGATATAAACAGCAGACGGTATTATCTGCATCTGGTTTTGTTTGTTTTCCTATACCAAAATTTTTTGCAATATTAAGTTTTGGTGAAATAGAGATGTAATTTTTTACAATAATTTCATTTGCAAAATCAAAATCATATTTCTGGGTCATTCCTCGAAAATATTTAGTCTTTACCATTTTACTTGTTGCACGTGGGGCAGCATCAAGAAAGCACTTATCTATTTTTTCAATATGTTCTTTTACATTTTTAATACCTAAATTAATACTTTTTTCCTGTATATAATAAATTAACGATGGTAATATATATGCTATTTGATGTTTTGTAGGAGGGTTACTAACTTTTAATTTATTTTTGATAATTATTTCTTCACATTCATCTGTACCAATAATATCAATTGCAAGATATTCATTACCTGGTTCTAATGCAGATTCTATCATCGCTTTTTGTTTTTTAAAATTTGGATTTCCATATATATTTAACTTATCTAAGAATGCTTTTTTATCAAAAAAATCACTTCCTTCACGTAAATAAGTGTTTATTGCTTTGTCCCAGCCAATAGGAAGAGTATAATCATATAAGGCATCAACCATATGCTCTCTAAAATAAACATCTTCTTTGACTGGTAAATTTTTATTATATACATTTTCAAATACTTCTACTAGGATATGACTATTATGTTTATATGTATCTGGCCCGTTATCATATGGTATATGAACTTCTACTACTTGGTTTTTATAATTAATATAGGTATCAAAAGTAATACTAAAATTATCTATATATTCTTTGAGCTCAGCTTTGGTACCCATTTTTTTAATTATATTATTTATTTTTCCTGGATAAACCTTATCTATATGTTTGATAGAGAAGGCATACATTTTTTCTGTTTTAGCCGTATTATAAAAATGTATCAATGCTTCTTTCAGTTTAAATTGTTGCCTAATATGTATCTTCCACCCAGGATTTAAAATGGGGGTTGGAATACTAACTTTGACAACTTGTAATTGTAGTTTTTTATCTAATTTTGTAAGACCAACATGTGCTTCTTCTAATAAATTAAGATTGATAAAGGTAGGATGTTTTTCTATATATTTGACATAAAAATCTTTTTTGGCAGCAATATCATCAAATTTATCAACAGGAATATCTATATTAACTACGCGTTTTTTATGCTTGATTTGATATGGTAATCCAGGGCGAATTCCAGGTTCCCATTTAATTTTTATTTTTTCAATGAGTTCATTAGAAACATGTAAAATAAACGCATTTGTTTTTTGTAATGCTTTTATAAAAGCAGCACGTTCTACTAATAAATAGCTTCCTATAAAATGTCCTATTTCAATATAGTCATTCGATTTATATGTTTCATCTACTAATAGTTGTTTATTTGAATGATTACTATCAAAAGAGCAATATTTATATATATCTTTATGTTGTGGATTCAAAAAATAACTTTTTTTAAGGCAAAATACACTATATTTAGTACCTAAATTTTCAAGTATAAAGACTATATTATCTGGATCAGCCATTATCCATTTTTTGATGTGTTCTTTTTTAATAGTAATAGGATTGATTCCATACTTCATTATATATATATATATCTAAAAATATATAAAATAATAAATAGAAGAATAAAGTATTATGTTAGACAAACTACAAGAATATGAAGTGAATGGAATTGTATTAGCACTAATAGAATTACAATGTTTTTTTTGCGTAAGTGAAATATCATATAATATATTTGGAGGGCTTCAACAAATAGATCATATAAGCTATTATTGGATGATGTTTACAATATTGACAGCTTGGTGGGAGTCTGGCTATTTAGATAATAGAAATCCAGTGAATAGCATAAGTCGGCATTTAATAGACAAAAAAGAGCATGTATGGACAAACGTATATACATTAGACAATATCAATCCCAAAAAATTTGCTGTTTTATTTTATAGTGAATATGGGGCCTATGCAGATAGAGAATATATGAGCCGAGCAGATATATGGAGTGCATTAATAGAAAGTACCCATGCATTATTATGTGGAAGCATATCATTTGTGGCATGTTTATCTGCAATATTGTATTTAGATACTCTATATAAGGTATTGATTTCGATTGCAATGGGTGGACAATTGATGAATAGTGTGTTATATTTGGGAGAATATTCGATCCAAATAAAAAATAAACAAAATATAAATTATCCTACAAAAGAATTCCCATTAGGTATATATTTAATCAAGCGACCATTTATGTATATAAATGTATTATGGACTATTATGCCTATTTATGTATCAGGAAATGTATTGTATGGATTAATTTATTGACAATATATAAATGAAAACTCAATCTAAATGGTTGAAACAGACAAATACGTTGAATAAAGCAATAAAATCAAAGAGAATTGAACAATTAAAAAAAGCAATATCTGATGCAGAAAAACAAGGTATCCCAGCAAATAATATGTCATTATTTTTAGCAAAAAAGCAATTATTTTTATCATATGTTAAAAAAAATAAATCAGCATATCCAATATCAAAAAAAAAAGATGGAGAATTCAGAATAGCAACCTATAATATACATTATTTTACAGATGTATATGAGAATAAGTCAACCTATAAAAATATAATAAATGATATAAAACATTTGAATTCAGATATAATAGGATTACAAGAGTTTGTGTTAGGAAATAATATAAAAATTAATAAAAATGTGAAGGTAGATACACGTCATTTTTTTGATGATATAAATAAGCTGGGTTATAAAAAAACAGTAGTATGTAATAGCGTTCCAGCATGGTATGCATCTATTTATGGGAATATTTTATTGATAAAAGATACATATTGTCAAGATATAGAATGTGAAAGAAATAATAGTCCATTAGAAGAGAGTATATATACCTTCAAAAATGCAGAAAAAACAACAATTTGCAGTGGTAATCAAAAAGGTAGAAAAGAAACAAGATGCTATATCAAAATAATAGTAAATATATTTAATAAACATATAGTAATATATAATACACATTTAGATGTAGCAAGTGAAAAAGAACGATTAACACAAATAAAACATATAATAAGTGATTCAAAACAATATAATAAATCAAACCATATAGTGTTTATAACGGGCGATTTAAATACATTTGATCATACTCAAGAAAATACAAAAGACGAGCATATGTGTTGGAAAACAAATAAATTTTTGAAAGATAATGGAAAAGTTATTGCAGAATTAAAAAAACATAAGTTTTATGATACGCATTATACATTCAATAAAAAATATCCAGAAAATATGACTACTTGGAATAATACTCGTGTAGATTTTATATTTTGTAATAAATCTATTAAAAAAACAAATTTAATAATTAGACCAGAATATTTATATACAGATAGTTCTGATCATATTCCTGTAGTAATTACATTATCAAAAAAAAAATATAGTAAAGCATCGCATCGGGGGTCTTCTCGTAAAGCTCGTAAAACTCGTAAATATAAATAGTCTTAAGGACCATTAAACCATCGCATTGAAAGAGGTAGTTCTTTCATATCATGTGGCATAGGTTTGTATTTGATTAGTGTAGTGGTAGGAGGAGGGGGAGTATAATGGATGGTTGGTTTATTAAAATACTTTTGCCCAAGAGGTTTAGATTTATATTGTTTTACAAACATACCAACTTCATGGCCGAAATATTGGCGTGCAGGGGGGTACATAGAGAAAGCATTATGTACTCCAAGTTTCGTTTCAGGAACCCGTGTAATTATCCCCCTGGAAGAGGAAGGGCGAATGATTTGTTTGAGAAAGTTGGAGGCGAACATGATTTAAATATAAGATAATAAAAAAAATTTATATCAATTTTTTATAAATATAGATATAAATATAAATTATAATTCTTCTAATGGTGTATCACCATTACGAAGCAGAACTATTACTTTCTTAGCAAAATCAGGGTCAAGAGTATTATTGTTTATTTTTGTTATAAATTTTTCAATGGTATTAAAGCAAAATTGATATTCAGGAAATGATATATCGTAAGCAACATAGCGGTCTAAATCACGGATCTCACTCTCAGAATAGATATATTTTATTTTGTATTCTTTATCAGCAGTTTTATAAGTTAACCACAGACTTTTTTGCATAAGTGAATTACATAGCTGATGTATAATTTTATCATAATCTTTTTTAGGAGGTGGTGAAGATAATCGTGGATGATGTATTTTTTTTAAAGTCTTCGTTTTAGAATGAGGAGATGAAGAGTCAGTTTTCAAATAGTCAATGCAGTATTTAATAAAGTCGAACTCATTATATACTTTACCTGCTGGTTTTGAAAGCAGATGAATAAAATAGTCTGGGTGATTTGTTCTTACATATTTATAGGTCTTGCCCTTATACATTCCGCCAATAAATACGAAGTTGTCCATGTTTAATTAGCGTATTGAATAAAAACGAATTTCAATTTTAAAATAAAATTATATCAATTAAAAGCATTTGAATAGATAAAACCCACAAAAAGATGAGGAAGGAGGTGGGGGTTTAATATCAAAATCTGCGCGCTTAATTCTATCTTCCCATAATTTAGGTTCATGCTTAGTCATTGCAGGTTTAATTTTGGCATGTACTACGTTCAAATCAGTATGGATTAGATTACCAACCTTTTCTCTAATATTACAAAATATTGTATGTTCTATATCTACTTTATCTGATAATCTATAACCGTTTGTACGAATAATAGATTTATTAGTATTATTATCTGCGGCGTTATCTTTGTTTCCCATAATAAGATAAATGTATTATACCATGAATATTTAATTCAATTTTTAAAATATTTATTTACTTAGGAGGTTCAATGGTTACTTTTTCACATTTGCGTTGATGAGCGGCAAGAGACTTCGCATTTTTACCGATAAAAACATTACAAATGTTGCAGGTAAAGGCGGTTTTCCCAGTATTTGCAAATTTTTGATTAAGTAGTCCAGTTAAAATGGGTAAATCCAATTTTTGAACATTTTTAAGCAGTTCAGAATGATTGCGTTTAATAAGATTGATAATATTAAGTTTTTGTGAGACAAGTTCTTGATATTCTTTATTGATATTTGATAATACCTCGGAAGAAATCAATTCTTCCTGTGTATTCTTTTTTTGTGATAAAAGAATGGGTTCAAGATAATCAATAATATTCACTGCTAAGGCTATTTTATTTGGATCATAATTAGCATAGTGTATATAAATAATAATATTATTATTATGTACATTGATTTCAAAGTTATTTTTTTGTGCAATTCCTGAATTTTGAGATAAAAGCAGCGCATTACAATTATTCATTTCCATGTCTCGAATGATTTTTTCTACTTCACGCACAGGTACAACCGTTTCAAAATCTTTTGTATCAATTAATATTTTTGTTTTATCGTTTCGTTCGATAATAAAATCACCAGACGCAGTTAAACCAGAGGTATTGATAATAGATGCATTACTAAAAAGCTGTGAAAGTACTATTTCAAGCTTTGTTTCACCTTGTTTACCCTTCGAGTTTGAACCAAGCTGTTTATCAAAGTAAAGATTGACTTTATCTATTGTAGTAATTTGTTGATTTAATTTTGTTAAAATCTCTCCATAGGTAGATTGATTGTTTTGTGAATGAGAAGAAGTAAAGCAGTCAATACGAGTTTTAACGGCGGCATCCAGCTCGTTATGCTTATTAGAAAGCAGAGAATCAAGAGATTGTATAATAGTATCTTTATTTTGTGTATCAAATGTATTTAATAGTTTGTTTGATTCTGTCAAAATAGTATCATGTACATGATTAATTTTATATTCAATAAATGTTTCTATATTTTGATTTTTATATAAGCTTTCAAGATGGCTTGTAAGTACTTGTTGTTGAGTTTTGATATGTGTTAAAAGAGTTTCTTGTGACGTAGAATTATTCGATAAAATAATATCACGGATTGATTGATTTAGTTGATCTGTATGTGTATGTAAGATAGAAGAAATAGATTGATATGTTTTATTATATTCATTTATTTGTAAGGTTTGGGTTTGTTCTATTTGATTTAATTTATCGGATAATTGTTTAAGTAAAAAAGTATTTTGTGAATTATCGATTTTATCAGAAAGATTAGTCATAAGATTTTCAAGAATAGAAACAAATACACCATTCATTGCATCAAAATCAATATGTGGATGTCTATTATAAAAATCGATTGCTTGTTTATTGTTCAATGTATACATGATATAACAATATTAAATTTTGTTTAATATAGTTATAATATATGTTTGGCTTACCAAATCATATTGAAATGCGAATATTTGAATATGATAATACTTATCATATTTGTTATAAAAAAGTATTGAAACAATTAATGACGAACTACCATACTTGGCATGATTGGTATAAGTATGTTGAGAGAAGAGAAAGTATAAGGCTTTTAGAAGATCGAATTTCTATAAAAAAATAGAC
>Ga0099798_10150_pt1 | contig 22161 bp, 13 predicted proteins | sample Uncmet_Sort29A_1_FD_89870 | JGI IMG/M metagenome (GOLD analysis project Ga0099798, IMG submission 89870) | Marine eukaryotic communities from CALCOFI LINE 67, Pacific Ocean - CN13ID_Sort29A_1 | ecosystem: Environmental > Aquatic > Marine > Oceanic | place: Pacific Ocean: Monterey Bay | collected...
TTGCTAAGCTCGTTTCGTAATCTCCGCAGGAGCAGGAAACAATGCAGCGACTTCTTTACGTTCCAACTGTTTTGTTTTCAAATTGCGTTAAAAAAATGAAAACTCGGTCCGAGTTAAATATCAAAATGAAATTTGTTAGTTAATTTAATAATTAGTTAATTAGTTAGTTAGGGGGGACAGAAAACCTTGCCAGCATAGTACTTAGATACTAAAAACGCGAATTCGTGTGAACTCGAAAAAAAAACGTAAACGTACTCAACAACGTTTTGCCCTTGCATGTTCCATGGTGAGGCCGCGTCGCTACTAGTTGGGAACAAACACTTCGCCGACTTGCATGTGGACTCGACATCGATCTAATTATTTTTGAAAAACATGAACGATTTTGCGACCGTAGGGAGCAAAATCGTTCATGTTTGTCAAAAAATCGTCAAAAAACAAAAATCAAATGATTAAAATCAAAATAAATAATCGTACCAATGGCTTCTTGTGAAGTTCCCAAGCCTCTGAAAATAAATCTAGAATCAAATCTCCCAACGAACCGTGAATTTGAAAAACGCAATGTCGTGACACATGCTTACACGCCTGCGAGACGCACGAAACTATCACAGCCGTCCATTTTGTATGATCTAGTACCCTCTTATCGGAATACACATCTAAAATGCACCTGACCAAAACTTGAAACGTAACCAATCTCAAAATCGAATGTCTCCTCAGCGCAATAATCAAATCCAACAACATCTCAAGCGGATACTTAGTCTGCCCCTCGCCAAAAACTTTATCATTCGAGATGTTAAATATCGGCATCAACGTCTCAAAGAACCCTTTCTGCACCTGGGGCGGTGGTAAAATGCCCGTAATTTCCGATATGTTAGGAAACTGCTCCCCATGAGCAAGTACACTCCTCACCACCCCAGCCGACAACAAAACAAACACATCATTCTCACTGCGCAGATACTGAAGTACGCGATCGCGAAACGGATTCGAATTTTTCCCCTCCTCGTCTGGTTCTTCATGAATCGTGTCTAAAGTAGAAGGCATTTCAATCATCTCAGGCAATTTCGCCGCCGTCGACTCAGTACTCGTTTGTCTATCTGGCAACCGCTCCGCATATCCTACATTCGGACTCTTTGGTGTACTACTTCGATCGATACTCGCACTGCTCCCTGTGGGTAGCAAACCCACACTTGGTCTATTTTCCGCCGCAAAACCAGGCCCGCCGCTAAACTTTTCCGTACTTTTGTAACTCTGCGGTAGCGACGGTACTGCACTTCCTAGTGCTAGCTCGACGATTTGCGGATTGATCGCCGGCACGAAAAGCGTAGCTAACAACGGCTCAATAATCAACGGCTCCTGTAGTAAATTAAACGACTGCCGTATACAATAAAGCGCAACCTGCGGTAATAACAAAAATTGCCGCGAATGTCTACTACTATGTAAAGAACCAACTGACGCGGTGTTCTTATACAGCCCTAAAGGATCACTTACAAGTCCCTCCTCATTCTTCTCTTCTTCATCGCTAGAATTGTGCCCAAACTGCGTAGCAGACACAGACAACGGCATACGCGGCGCCGCCGCTCTTACCAAACTCCCACATAAAATCGGAATGAACGCGTAAGTTAATAACCGATTCGCTAAAACTTTGTTTAATTCTTCATCCCCCGCGCAAAATACATCCCCAAAATAAAGCAACAAATCCCCAAGCTCAGCGATACCTAAAACGATTTTTTAGGATTATTATTTTATAAGAAATTTAATCAAAAATTTTAAATTTTGAAAAAAAATAAAATTCCAACCATAATTTTGCCAAAAATTCGTATCTGACGGTATACCCGAAAATTTTCTTGATGGAATGTTTCTTCAACATTCCTCCATTTTCCCAATCGAACTATCCTGTTCCGTCAACTTGTTCAAATGTACCCACAACTCCCTCAAATAACACGCCTGATGTAACAAATACGCCTGCGAAGGCCTATTCGTAAGTACAAATCTTCTCATAGAATCGTCGCTAACCTTATAAATCGCCAACGTCAAAGTACGCACGGCAGCTCTGACCATATGATCCCGATGATGAAAAAACCGAATTGCCTCCGTATACAACGGAAAATGGTCCGCCTTCTCATTAAAAAAGAACTTGACCGTTTCATTATTCAACCCCAACGCTAAACTTTTCAAAAACGTAATGTAATAGGCTAGAATCTCCTCATCCTGCCAGTCAAACGGCGTGCTGATCAGCTGATTCACATAATTATTCGACAGCAAATAATACAACGACGTCTGCTGTCGAATGTTCTGCATAAGCATCGATAACGTCTGCATAACCTGCACTTTGACACTCTTCGGAACCCTTGGCAGCCCTAATATCCTCACAAAAAACGCCAGCAGATTCTTTTCACAAAAGTAATCGAACAAACTACTATCATCATTTTTTTCGCCCCATACTAGCGCCGATGTCATTTGCTGGATAATCTCCACCACAACATGCTTATTTGAGTCATCAATTTCCGTCCGGAACGCGTGCAACTTTTGGTAAAGCTCTTGGAAACGCGTTAATGAATATGCGCCCGCGTTTTTGGACCTCTCCTCGCCGCCGAAGAACGAAAACATCGTGCGCGAATTCGAACTAACTAACCTCTACACGGTAAACTCGTCGTGAAGTCACAATCGCAAAAATTCAAAATGAATCTTGAGACATTCAACATTGACAAATTGAATCTGAATCCGATCAATTTTGCTATGATGTTTCGTACATGATTATGTTGAAACTGCTGCTGTACATTGAACTGAAATTGTCAAGATGAGATTCTGTCTGCAATCCATGAATCATGCTTAAAGTTTTTGATGGTGACTGTCATGATTAATTAATATTGTGCACACTTTTAGTTTTTGATTGAATTGCTGCATATAAATCTGACAATTCAACATGGTAAACACACGGGAAATTATATTCATCACACCGATCGAAAACATCTTAGAAACGTAAAAATTGGAAAAATACTGAAACCATATGTGAGATTGGTTGTACAAGCCTGGGCACAAACTGTTCTTGAAATTATGATTCGCGGTCATGCGAGATGAAAATGTAAAAATGTTTCAATGCCTATCCGAACGCAATACCATCAATCATTGTATTTATGATCTTTGTAAAAACTCAAATAAATTTTAAACAACAAAATGTATCAGACCGCACAATGTAAATGTCAATCCAACCATGTAAAACACTAAACGCGGTAGAATCACAATAAGTGCTTCAAATAATAAAGTTCATTTGTCTGAGAAATTTTAAATCAAAAAATAATTTGAAATCATGCTTCATTGCTAGCTAAGATTCTAGAAATTTGAAAACCATCCTCGTCATGGTTTTTAGAACGACGATATCTACCGACAAGGAAAGCGTCCACCGCGGCGAGAAAGACCACCAATCTGACGTAAATACGGTAGTTGTTTCTCGGTGGGTGCGTAGCCGGTTGTTCCCGTCAGCTGCGAAAAGCCCCAATTTTCGCGAACGGAAGACGCCATCGCATACAACGCCTGAGACCGCGCGTCCTTATTATCACCAATGGCTTTAGGCTTTACGGAAATGACTTGACGATGTAAGTCGTGGATACGTTTGAGGGCACCGGCCATGTCCAATTCCTTCATCTTGTTAAACGGGTTGTCTACCGGATCTGGTGCCTAAACAACCGACAAATGCTTTTGTAAGCGCATATCCCAACGATTTTGAATTTGATGTTGAATCATTTTGGCATTTTAAATAATCGTTCAAAATCAAAATCGATGCAATTTTGAAATTATTCTGCATAAGAAACACAAACGTCAATCAATTTAGTGATATTCATATGGTCATTTTCTTCAACGTTTTGCTCTTCCTGGACGGCTTTGTTGATGTCGTCAAACTCACTCTTGAAACGTGCCTTATCGCGTTTTTTAAAGGATGTCTTCTTTGTGAGAGAATATTGAAGATTGAATGGGTGATTGAGCAAGTAGTGGAAAGGTCCGCGATCTCCGAAATTTTTATATCGCAGTCTGGAGCCCATGTCCAGGAGGAAATCTGCGCAGAGGTACGAGAAACCTTTTCGCAAAATTCCTACATCATTCGTTCCCGTCAGAAGCCGCAAATGAACGGCTTCAACGCCCTGCTCGTCTTGGAGAGTTCGGTAGTCATCGCTGGACGGAAGATGAATGACGACATGTTGGAAAGCCTCTATTAAACCAACAATATCATCGTACATCGTTTGACGTACTCTGTCGTAACCTGGGTCGCCTGGACCTATGGAACTCCCCAAATCAGCTACCTTCAAATCGAACTCAGGTAACGGCTGCTCAGCGGATTCAGAGTGATCTAAATGCCGCGTGAAGACGAAAACATTCTCTGCGTTTTGGTTGACATCGCCATGCCCGACTCCCTTTGAATGCATGGTGGCAAGACCGAATGTTACTTGTAAAAGTTGAGCACATGCATCTAGTTCGGTCTTGGGTCGATTGTCACTCCAACCTGGCCAAATATCGACAACGTTTTAATACATATTTAAAGTTTAACAATATTGTGGTAAGTTACTATGGCTGAGAACATTTTCAAAACGTTTTGATGGAATGCGTGAGACGATCTCGAATGGAATTGCGGATAATTAATTTATTTTAAATTTAAACTTGAAATAATTTCATTTTCTACCCGATTTCGATATTTGGTATGTTTTCCTCGAACTGGCCTTGTCTGCGTACTCCATGACTAGATAAACATCTTGAACGTATCCCCTAATATCTTTCGTAACATCGCCGGTGGACAGATCATACGCCGCTTTAATTTGTATAATGCTTGCTACATCCACAAACATATTCATCATTTTGAACTCGTGCTGGCCGGTCGAACGGATCATAAACTTCTTAATCTCTACGCTACTCATGCCACCCACGGTGAGAAATGTACAGCCGGAAGCCTGCTCACCACCGCAAAAAGTAAGCAAATTTTTTCCATCCCAAACGGTGCCCTTCTTGGCGCTGGTAACTTTACGACCCGCAAGAGGAGTGCCATCAGGCATGGTGCCCCCGGTAATTTTGCCATCACCAGCGACAACTAACTCAGTGACAATGCTGGGGTCGAAAGGAAACTTTAATAAAGCGTCTGAAGCGACTTTTTTATCATAACTCACGGTGATAGAGAAACAGCCGGAAGCCTGCTCACCGCCGCCAAAATCAAGCAAATCGCCTCCACCTCCTCCACCGGGCCAATCGCTGACGTCTTTAGCGGCGCCGGTAACCACACGACCCGCAAGAGGAATGCCACCACTGGTGCCGGCGGTAACGCTGCCATCATCAGTGATGACTAACCCAGCGACAGTGCGGGGGTTGCTGGGGTCGAATGAACCGATACCGTTATCAGCAGACATCAAAGTGTCAACCGAACGTTTCCACTGTGCGTTGCTGAACATGTGTTTGACAGCGACTGGCTTGTCTGTACTAGTATCAGTAGCTTTGAAGACCTGCCCATTCGCACCCATGCCTAAACTGTGGTAATCCGAAAATTGCATCTCCTCTTGCCCAGGGTCAGCGATGAACTCGTATGTACCGAGTTGGAAGAAACCTCGGAATTGGATGTTGGTTGCGGCATTGAATTTGAACGGCCGCGTTCGATCTAAAATGTTTGCGCCACCTCCTAACGCATCAGACGATGTGATTGGTTCAGCGGCGGGCATGGGCAAGTGTTCCCTGACAAGCATGTCAAGATGCTCCGCAGTGATCTCGTCAGGTTTCGGGACTGACGCGCCTTTTCCTGCAAAAGTTTTCAGAAACTTCCAATACGCATCCTGAAAATAATCTACATCCATTCTCCACATGTGCCATTGCCCTGCGTATCCTTCCGTCGGTGAATATCCCAGAGGTGAAAGATTTTGCATCTTGACGTTTCGGACTGCTAGAAAACTAGTACCCTCATCAAAACCGAAGAAATCTCCAAGATAACTGGAAAAATGACCCCAGCCTCCGCCGTCACTAGAATCATGCTGCCCATGCCATTCGCTGTGCTCATCCCAGGCGTAAAAACCAGCATCATGCACGTCGACGTTGTGAAGTTCCACGGCAGACGAGCCATGTTTGGCGCCCTCTTCCCCAACCACACGACCAAGGCTGGGTCCATCGGGGGCGTTAACGTTGGCAAAATAAGGACCATACAACTCTCCATGCGGGCTCCATTCGTGGGTAAGCTCATCGTCATGATCCGTGTTATGAGCATCGGGCTCGGTAGAATCGTCAAATCCACTCGAATCATGTAACTGAACAAACGCAGAGTAAGACCCACCAGCACCCTTGCCGGCTACATCGGGAAAATTTCCCTGCGCGACCTCCTCGCGCGTATTTTCGTCGCTGGTATCCGTATTACCATAGATATCGTCGCCCGGTTTATCTACCCCAAGCGCGTTGTCGGTAGGGCGGTGATACGGTGCGTGAGCGATTACGCTGGTAAATTCGCTAATTAATGCAACGGTAAAGACACTCTTCATGGCTACGAATACTAAGATCTTAGATTAAAATTACTAAATTAGCTTTTAAATTGACCGGTGATTAAATGATCTTATTGGAGATTCAAATTGATAATTACTTCGATTGCGTTTGTAAATTGTTTCGGGTTGATTTAAAAGTTGTCAGAATAAATCAAAATTCAAAATTTCAATGAGTATGCTTTGGACTAAAAATTGGAATGTAGTTCAGTGTAAATTTTTGAAAACAAATGAGCTGTGATGGACTTTTTGAAAACAAATGAGCTCAATTGGAAATTAATTACGGACTAATGCTAATTGCTGTTGGATATTTTAAGTTTGGTAGTAAATTGTTGTTGCTGTTTGAAGTAGTAAGAGTTGTTGTAGGGGTGCTAAATAGCTGGAAAATGATTTAGGTCAATATGTTTGATGTGTTTGGATGGTTTAAATGCAACGTTTTAACAACCATGAAACATCAATATGAATCGATACAAAATTCTGCTGACAAGACAATCTTGACATACAATTTTTGGTTTTACATTGCATCGAAAATCTTCAGCAGTCAAACACTTTGTCATGCACATCGTCACCCCGAACAAGCACGAACTTCACGATAACTTTGACACAGCACCCAACTTCTTGCTGATATGTTCGCTGCAATCAAAAAGAAAATCTAGCCACTTGAGTTCAGAATCATGAATTGATGCCACGAGATGAACTTGTGAAAATCTGTCGATGTGTATCCAAACCTTCAATATTAATCGCAATCAAATAAATTATCAAAAATTGCTAAGACTTCTAATTTTCAAATTTAAATTTTAATGCTAAAGATTAAAGTTAATTACCTGATGAATAACTAAACCAAAACAGCAAATGGGGCACCGGAATCGTCGTCTGATGGCGTCGTGCTCACCAGCGTCTTGTCCATCTCCAGCAGGGAGCCGCCAAATGGGGAATGCGGATCTTCTAGATTTGAAGAAACAGCGGCGCCGGGAAGACTCAAGCCTTTGATAGCCGCATTCACTTTCTCTTGGACGGCCGCATTCACCGGTTCCCGGTTTGCACCTGTTGGTGGTTCCGACGTGACCAAACGATGATCACGCAGATAATTCAACTGTTCATCAGATATCGTAAACTTATTCTTATCTAGTCCTGCTACTTGGCTAAATCCCCAATGTGCGCGCACAAATGCCTTCATTTCATCTAGTAAATCTATCATGACCTGCACCTGTTCCTTTACGTCATCTATCTGTTTCTCTACGGCAGCTATATCTTGCTTTTTCGATTCTGCCTTTTGACTTGCCCATTGCGGCATCTGCTGCTCCTGTAAAGATTTAAGCCTGCTTTCCAACACAAACAGAACCTGGAAACCTCTAACCGAATCTAAACCTTTAACTAAATAATCATACTCAATGTCGAGAACTCTGAGAGCCTCGTCCATCTCCAAATCATACAACTCCTTCATTGGTTCATGTAGATGTTCATCTGAGAGCCAATATAAACGATAATTCGATACTCGAATTCGGCCTCCAGCTGTCTCAGCGGAGTGCAAATCCTGTGTGACGGATTTCTCGAGGGAGGTCAAGTCCTGCCATTTTGCGGTGTACTGCGCACCGTACTCACCAAGTTTCCTCCAAATTGTTTCATAAGGTGTTTTCGGCTTCTCGACCAAAACCTGGAGTATCAAAGGATGCTCAAACATTTCGCGAATGGTACGAATGCGGCCGGTCTCTCCCAAAAATTGCTGAGCGAAATCAGGAAGGAAATAAGAATAATCATCAGATAGAACGCGTACTTCATTAGAGCTCGTTCCCGTGACGGGGCATTTCCATAGTCTGTCTGGAGCCACGGACGAGTCGGAGCCATCTAGAACTGGCGAAGCGATATTAAGTAGATTGTTGACAACCGATTTTAAATCTCCCAATTTCTTGAGCTCGAAATCTTCTCCCAATTTCTCTACCTCGCCTCGGCGACGGGCACCGCCAAAATCAGACAACTTCAGTTCATACTCTCCATCATGTGAAAAAACTAGCGCATTGTCAGCTTTGTCAGTGGTGTCGAGGTGTACGATGTCATTCTCATGTATAACCTAAAGCAAAATCAAAATTTTGGTAGTCTAAGAAAAATTTGAAGTCGATTTTGGATGAAACTCGCGGAACACACGAAAATTTTCTTTATGAAATCTTTCTTCAACGTGCATTGCCAATAGCATCATTATGAGCTGAGTGCAAGCCTCATCTTCGTTCGCAGGAGGGTTGTCTTTCCAACTTCCTGCGTTTGCGAGCTCCATAACCAAATAAACATCTTGCTGATATTCCAAAATGCTTTCATCGTCAACTGTGCCAACTGTGCCAGTCGATTTGTCATAAGCTGCTATGATTTGGATCACGCCTGGTTTATCACGGATTGTATTCATAATCTCGAGCTCGTGAAGCCCAGTCGTCATCCGCAAATTGTCAAGTGCCTCCTCTCTATCCTCATCTTTATCAGCGTGTTCGTACATCTGGCGCACGATCTTCATTGCGTCGTCTGCCATGTGTTTGATAGCCACGAGTTGCTTACTTTCGCCGTGTTCACCTTTGAAAACTTCTCCCGTTGCGCCGTCGCCCAAACTTTTGGACGATACCTTGTATGGACCGAGCTGGGTGAGTACACCATCCTTCTGTTCAAACGTAAAATCGCCCGTCTGCATAACGACATCGGAGCGAAGCTCCATAAATCCGCTACCACCAAATCCACGCGAATCATGCAACTGAACAAACGCAGAGTAAGACCCACCAGTACCCTTGCCGGCTACATCGGGAACATTTCCCTGCGCGACCTCCTCGCGCGTATTTTCGCCGCCGGTATCTTTATTACCATAGATATCGTCGGCCGGCTTATCTACACCAATCGCGTTGTCGGTAGGGTGGTGGTACGGCGCGTGAGCGATTACGCCAGTAAATTCGATGATAAATGCAACGGTAAGAATGCTTTTCATGGCTGCGAGATTCAAAACATTTTCTAAACTTCAATGAGAATGCGTTGGACTAAAAATTGGGATGTAACTCAGTAATTTGTTTTGGAAAAATGAGCTGCGATGAACTTAGCTCAATTGGAAATTAATTAGTAATTACAGACTAATGCTAATTTTTGTTTGGGATTTTAAGTTTGGTAGTAAATTGTAACTTGTTGCCATTGAAAGTAGTAAGAGTTGTTGTAGGGGTGCTAAAAATGTAGCTGAAAATTGATTAGAAAACGCGAAATGTAATGTTAGAATGGTTTCAATTCAAATAATTAATTAATAATATAATTTGAATTTAATAATTGGATGTGTGACGTTTTAACAACCATGACATCAGAAACATCAATAGGAATCAATACAAAATTCTGCTGACAAGAAAATCTTGACATACACTTTTTGGTTTTACATTGCATTGGAGATCCCATCATTCACGCACTTCGTCGTGCACATCGTCACGACAACTTTAAAACCGCACCCAAATCCTTGTTGACATGTGCGCTGCAATCTTGACCGCGACACATCATGATAAAAAAATAATAATTGAAACATTGTTTGAATCTGCCAAAACCAAAAGCAAAATAATTACTAATTTACTTGTAATAAATATTGGCAGCAATTAATTCTGAAAATTCGATAAATATTTTTTTGGTACTACGACTAAAAATTAAATGGAATTTATTGACAAATTTGAAATTATCATTTCAAAATTAAACTTCAAATTTGTATGATACTTAATTATTATATCAATTGACAATGTTAGACTGAAATTTCATTGAATCTCTAAACAAAAATTGTAAACGGTGCACCGACATCGTCGTCTGATGGCGTCGCGTTGAACCTAAATGTCAAAAAAATAAAATCTAAGATTCAATCTTAAAATTCAACATGAAGTGACAAAAACAACGAAATCGATGGATAAATTCTGAAAGAAACGAATACAAATCGACGTCCAAACAAATAATGTCGAAATGAATTTTCAAATTTTGTTTATTGGCTCTAACCCGTTGATCAGCTGCGTCTGGTTCATCTCTAGCAGGGAGCCACCGAATGGGGAATTGGGAACCTCGAGTTGGAACTAAAAACAAAATCAATGATCATGGAAAATGACAAAATTTAATAAAACGAAATCGATGCATTTTTGCGTGAAATTAAAAAAACAATCGTTCCAAAAGCAGCATTTCGAATCCGGACGTTGACTTGAAATTTTTAGTGCTTAGCTCGAACCTGATGGTCATGGTGAAGAACATCAGAAGAGAGACCGTGCTGCGCGGATGAAACGTGTGTTTCTGTGGGTGTGGTGGTAGGATCTAAAGGGTGGGGCGTGTAAGAGGAGGCCGTGTGAAGTGTTGCGGGAGAAGAGGGGGAATCGGAGCTGGCGTCGGTGTCCAACGCAGAGGCTTTTGGAGTTTGACTGGTGGATCCAGACCATGACCATCTCCAACGCGGAATAAGATTAGAGAAGCATCCAAGGAATGCTTTTCCTAGTCCAGCAGCGAAACGGAAACCACCATTGGAAGGTGGCCGTGCCGAAAGGTCAGGTTTATGACTTGGATGAGCTTGTATTTCCGCCGGGACAGCAGGCGATGTACCTTTCATAACTCCAGCAAGCCATGGATCAGCGCCACGATCGTGTGTTCCAGTCCGCTCTGCCGTACGAGCAGCTTCTACCTGTACCGCGTCAACGTCGGTAATGGGTGACGGCAGCACTGGCGACGTCTCAAAGTGACGAAGTAGATATTGATGCTGTTCATCAGATATGACAGCTGCCGCCGACGTCTCAAAGTGACGAAGTAGATATTGATGCTGTTCATCAGATATGACAAACTTATTCGGTCCTTCTACTTGGTCGAATCCCCAATGTGCGCGTACAAGTGCCTTGACATCGTCTAGTAAGCGCAGCATGCTCGGCACCCGTCCCCATACTTGATCTAGGAATTCTTTTGTGCCTTCTCCAGTTTTGCCTTTCAACGTACGTATCACCTTTAAACTTTCACGCGATAAATGAACATACTCATCGTCGAGATATCTGAGAGCATCGCTCATCGACTTACTATACAAAAGTATTTGATTGCTCCCAGAAATTCTCGAGTCAATGGAAAATAAATTCGGTGTCGCGCCAGTCGTAAAAGAAACCTCAGCGAGCCCAACGGCGGTCAAATACTGCAAATTGTCTGCGCGCAGGGTGGTCAAATGATGCAAGTGCAGTTTGTGAACTCTATGGTACTCATTCAGCTGTGCCTCGATGTCTTGATAAGCGGTTTTCAACTGCCCGCCCCAAAACTGGCGTACAAAAGGATGCCCAAAATAGTCATTGATGAGAAAAATGCCGCGGTCATTCGAAACAGGCATGAGAATTGTGCGCCTTTCTCTCAATAAACATTGCCGAACGAAATCTGCGAAGAGATAAGAGATCCCAACAGGTAAAACATGCTGCTCTGTGTCGTCGCCGGGTATGAACCATGGGATGCCTCCTTGAGCGCCATCTTCCTTCTGCATTTGTAATACAACATGAACAAGAGCCTGAACTGTCATGATCAAATCATTCAATTCGAAATCCCAAAATTCAGAATGCGGTGGTATTTCACTTCGTGTGCGGGCGTTGCCAAAATCACTCAACAAGAGTTGATACGTTCCATCAGCGCGCATATCAGCCAGAAAATTATCAGCGTCTTCATTGATGTCGGTGTGCGCGAAGCCACTGTCATGCGCAGCTAGAACCGCTGCTAGTACCTGTATGAGCTGAGCGCAGGTCTCCACCTCGTTCGAAGGAGGGTTTTCGTTCCAACCTTGTACAAAATCAAAAAACGCTCGGACGATGAAAAACAAAGCAAACTCAATTAATTACTATAATAAATTATCATATGATGTATCGTTGTGAATCGATGTCTGATGAAATCTACCAAAAACAAAAAATTATATTTTAAAACTGTTGCTGCTTTGTAACATAATTATTAAATTAATTCAATGAGTAGAGTCACTAGCCTTTATTAAATTATTATTATTATTAATAATAATTATAATTTATTTGTAATTGATATGATTTCATGTTCTCCAACGCCCCTTGTTTGCAAACTGCATAACCAAATAAACATTTTGGTGATAATGCAGAATGTCTTCAGTATCGCCAGGGGACGCGTCATAAGCATCTATGATTTGGATCAAGCCGGGTTTACCCTTTGCCATATTCATGATGGCAAGCTCGTGCTTCCCAGTATTCAGCTTCATTTCCTGAAGCTGCGCTTCATAACCCCGCGGAAGCCGGCCATGGCTATTTTTGGCGACATCTCGTAAACCAATACGGAACGTGTCCAGTGAATCATCAGACAAGTATTTTATAGCAACGGGTTTGCTTTCCTGACCTGACTTCGCAAACCACTGCGTTTCCTCAACGCCTTTAAAAACCGTCCCGCTTGCACCGGTGCCAAGCTTATCGTTTGGATCCAAGGCATATGGACCGATTTTGGTCAGTACGCTACATTCCGCAGTTTGGCTGGTGGCGACAGAATCAAATTCTGTAAGAGGTCGACCCCCGATCGTGATATCACTATGGGGTTTCACTGGCCAATAAGCCCTCAGATAACCGTCAAATAGATGAGAAGGAATCATAGTAACCTTGCTTGCTTTTTGAAGGCTTTTTCCTCCTTCCTTTTTGGGATCTAAGTCGATATATCCTCCTCCTGGCTTTTTTGTTTCATCTTCGATATATTTGTACGAGAGAAACCCGACAGTCATCCTCTTCGTTTCAAACTTGAAATTACGACGGTCCATTCGCATAACGACATCGGAACCAAGTTCCATGAATCCGCTACCATCAATATCGCTGCCCGCACCACCAACAAAACCGCTGCCATAACTACTATAACCCGTTCCTGCATGCCCGATAAAATCATGGTCCTCACGCAAATCGCTACCCGCACCCGATCCGCCAATCATATCGCCATCCCCATCCGCCTTACTCAACTCGATAACATTAGATCCATGACCCGCGATAATTTGATACGCCCGCCCCTTGTCATCATCGTTACTAGAAAATTTATCCCGCGCATTCACCGCGATTGTATTTTCATCCGAAATATGTCGCGGCGCTGCCGCAAACACGTACAAGAATCTAGTGATGAGCGTGAAAATGATTTTCCGCATGACTGCTTCTACGCATATCATTTTCAGGAACGAAGAGAATTTGTCAAACTGATCATGGCCGTTTTTGCTAAACTAAATGTGTGTTAACTTGTTGTCAAACTGATAAATGTCAAAATTTTGAATTTTGAATTTTAAATTTAGAAGTTACAATTCAAATTTCAATATTGGATTTGTATAATTTTGGGCATGTCCATTTTGGGAATTCCGTGACCCATTCAGAGGGCATAGGCCGTGATGTGGGCGAGGGATTTGTATAATTATTTGTTGATGGTTTTGAAATTGATTGGAAGGCTGTACTAAATCTGTAGAAAAAAATACCTTAAGACGAAATAAAAATATTGCTAGTTGGTTGTAGTAATTGGGTTGTAGGGTTGCTCTAAAGAAGCTAAATATACATTTGTGTCACAGTCGCCAGGACATCATAGTGCGAAATGCGATTGTATAGATGGTTTTAAACCACCAAAAAATCAATTCAAATTTGAAATTTCAGTTTATTGGATCATGATGGATTATGAATTAGGCGTGTTGACAGAATACACATGATGCAGACAAAACAAATTCATCGAATCAAGAATCAGACTGCTGACAAGAAAATTTTTAACTTATCGAATTGCATCATTCAAATACTGCGTCACGCACATTAACCATCACTGAAAACGCGCACGAACTTCACGACAACTTGTCAAAATTTCACTTAGCATCGCGAGACACAACAAATTTACAAAATTCCAAAACCTGTCTGCGGATTCTTGACAACTATCGATTGGAAAATCAAACGACAATTTTGCGACAATATCAAAAGCAAAAGATGACCAAATGGAATCACCCGAAGAATTATTTCATATCGAAATTTGTCATAAGTAATTGTGACCATGAAAACCAACCGACTATAAATAACGCAGCTACGTTTTGCAAACTTATATAATTTGATCGCCACCCTTTTCGATCCACGCAAAATCGCGAACCTTCCCAATCGTACATCAATCAAAACTTACAAACCCCGCCGCGAGTTCAAAATTTTCGTATGAAAACATTGAACCAGGAACATAAATTTGCAAATCCTGAAGTGAAAAGGTTCTAGGCGCCGAGATTCGACGCGCATACAAAATGTCACACCGGGTTCTCATTTAAATTCAAAATGAAAAACCTGGCGCGCCATCTGTCTAATCATGCATTTACGCTATTAATTACTTTGTATCATTCTCTTCTTGGTACTGTGTTCAAGGTAAAATTATAAATGTTCTATAAATAAATTTGGCGACTTAAACATTTAAAATATTATTGATTGCATTGACTGAGTATCAACCTGCTTCTGTGTATACAATATGTGAACCTTGAAAAAAAGTGACGACCGTCCTAATTTAAAAAATTATTTTTGAATCGTCATGTTGCAAAATTTCGCTACGTAAATTATAATCAAGCTTTCATGTCGTTGAATGAAGTTATGAACCTTCGTTCTATTTTAATACCTTACTAAATTTATTACTATGCTTAAAATTCTGCTGCTAATTAATTGAAAATTTCAATTGTTCAATGTTTTATTACATTAACTCCGCGTTGTGTTTAACATTTAGATTGTTTCGTTGTAGTAACTTTCAACTACTATCGAAATTATAATAATTTGAGTTGTGGGGGTGTAAATGAAAAATGAAACTTTGACGAACTCTGAACTTTCTGTCATCACAAGAAAAAATATTCTCGACATTCAAAAATTTGTGCTCAAGATTCAAAATCTAAATTGTGATCTTGAAACCGCTTTGAAACCGAGAAAATTTTGATCTATTAGTGAAAATTGAAAGAAACAAATAATTACGTCGTGAATGTGGTTTTGTTGATGTATTGTCTGGCGTAATTATTATTTTAAATTTTTTTAACGTAATAAATAACTTAATACATTTGCATGTGTGCGCTAAGCCCCCTTGCCAAAAATAAATACCTGCGACACGATTTAAATTTCAAATCATGGCAGAATTTCTTGGAGTGGAGTTTTTTCGTAACGCACGTTTCAAAATTTGTTCATGAATCGATTATGCTAATATAATCTGTTGTTGGGTTTCTATCTCTACTCGCTGAAATATGGTGTATTCATTATTGTGATTTTTTGATTGTGTTCCGATCGAATCTACCGCGACACCAACTAAGTGCCCGCAAAAACATTCGCGGGAAAATAAAATTTAACTATGAACATGATTGTGTGTGAGCTTAAAAAATTGTACCGCCAGGCTTTGATATCAAAATAAAAACTTTACGACGTGCAAGTTGCAAGCACGTCGACAAGTTGAGATTTATTTCGATAAATATGCACAAGCGATAATGATGTGGGTAAAATAATACTATGGTGCTAACATGTAACACCTTGTAAAATTATTTCAAAATTCAAACAAAGGTAAATATTTGTGGAAAGAAAATTGGCGCGCGGAAGTTCGATCAAATTGGTTGTGTCATTTTGATGACGTTTGTAAATGTTTAATGAGTGTGGTGATGTAAATTTTCTAGCGAAGATGGATAAGTAATTGTTGATGATGATTGTTCTTAAAAAATAATTTGGTGGATCAAAGAAAGAAATGCAACTTCTCTAGATGACAGTTTCGAGGAACTTGGCCAAGACCACCGCCAAAATCATCGCGACAATGACATGCCTATTTTGGTTTGGACAAGAAATTTTGAAAATGTATAAGAAATTGTAGCGATTTTGACGGTTTTGAGCAGAAAAACATAAAAATTTCGTTGATTTTAAAAAAACAATTTTGCAAAAAATTGCGACAATAACATGCCTATTTTTGTTGACGACAAATTTTTGACAACGCAGAAAAAACATTTTGCAAAAAATCGAAATTTTCAAGTTGGCGAAATCGATTAATTTTGGAAAATTCAAAAATATAAGAAATTGGTGCGATTTTGACGGTGTTGAACAGAAAAACAATAAAATTTCGTCGATTTGTGAAAAACAAATGCGCGTACCACAACTGGAAGGAGGTGCCGGAGCCGCCGCCGCCACCGGCCTTGAGCTGGGCCTGCAACTTCTTGTACTGCTGCTCGACTGAGTGGGAATACTTGAGCAAGTTGTCGTACTTCTGGTTAATATCACCGTCGCCGCCGGAGGGGGGTCCGCCGGGTCCGCCTTCTTGACTAAAAACACAAAAATTTAAAACACAAAAAATTAATGCGAAAAGCAAAATTTACGCTCGAATTTGACGATTTTGAACGACAAAATGAGTTTTTGGCATAAAATTTGATCGAAAACATTAAAAAAAAAGTACGCCTCGACAGCGAGCTTGGACTCCTGGATCTCGTCCCGCTTGGTGGCCATGGTGCCCCAGAAAGCCTTGACATCAGCTTGGGCTGTTTTTTTGAAAAACGAAAATTGGCAAAGAAATTTACGAAAAAATGAATTTTGTACTCAAAATTGTAACAAAAAGCGTTAGTTTCGAAAGAAAAAATTGATTTTGAATCGTAAAATTAAAATCGTACAATCGGAAGCCTTGGCGGTCTGGACGAGGAATCGGTGGCCGGCGGTGGGCATGTGATTGCTCTGGAGCGAGATCTTGACGGTCTGGGTCTCGCCCTTTTCGAGGTAGCCTGAAAAAATTATACGAAAAGCAAAATATAATTTGCGATTCTGAATAAAACTTTCGACATAATATTGATTGAAATCCTCAACATATGCTTTTATTTTAAATTTTTAAGTTAAGTCTTGTAGTTTTTTTGAAAATGTTTTCGTACCGGAAGAAGGCTTCACGAGGTAGGATTTTGGCGCCGTGGTCTTGACCTTGTAACCGATCGTCGAGTCGGACGTGTTCCTCACGGTGAGCTGGGTCTCTTTAGAGCCACTATTTTTTATTTTTGAAAAAATTGTCCAAACAAATCCAAATTTTGCGACCGTAGGGAGCAAAATTTGGATTTGTTTGGACAATTTTTTCAAAAATCCATTAAAAAAATAAATCAAGATTCAAAAATTGAATTTTAAAATTAGCGTACTCCTGGAAGACCAAAGTCTTATCGGGGTTGAGGGAGGCGTGCATCTCGGGCATAAGTAAATTGATTCGTCGCTACGTCTAAAAAGTTGGTTGGACACGTGACTGTCTTTTGAAGATTGCAATTAATTATGTGGTGTTTTTTCTACAATTGTGATGTACGATTATACTTCTGTTTTGGTTTATTAAATTTAACCGAGAGAGCAAAATTTCAATTAATTCAAATAAATTTTAAAAATTAGTTGATAATTTGTGATTCGGTGTTGTATTAAGTTGATTGGTTTGAGCGCCCACGCATCCACATCGATAGCAAGCCCACCGCAAATGACCGCAAATTATGTTGTAGTTTTTGTTTTGATAAGTTCAATGATTTTAAGAATTTGTATTTGTTGTTTTAATGAGATCAATGTTTTTAAGATGATGTTACAGATGATGATCAAGTTTAAACATTTAAAATTAAGATCAGATGATATGTGGTGTAGATGGATTTAAAATGCAATGGTGGATGTGTCAATGCAAAAGTGGTTTAAGATTAAAAGTGTTAGCGACCAATGTGTTTCAAAGATGATCATGATTTAATTGCGTTTCGCAATTTCGATTAAGCATTCAAAATGTCGATGTGTTTTAAAATGTCATGTATGAAGATGGTTTAAGAAGATCAGAACCAGAATACAAATTTGAAATATTATTCGAACCACGTATCAATGACAGATCGCTGATGACAATTGAAAATTATTTTTCAGATTAATTCTGCTGCACCGTTTCGTCAAGTGAATGGCGGCAGAACACATGGAGTGTGTTTTGATTTTTCGTTCGGTGTGCATTGCGCAATCTTGTTTTGAAAAGCTGACTGAAAAATGGCGTAAGATGTTATGAAGACCATGTGTAACATTTTTTGTCACTATGAGCAAACGCAAATTAGCAATAATGTTTTAGGACACAAATTTAATGTATGACAAGCAACTTAATTACTGCGATACAATGTTACAAGCTTAGATTAGAATGAGCACGACATACAATTCTATCACGAATTCACTTTCACATCACAACTTCAAACTTCACTTACGACAACAACTTCAATCATCAAAAACTGTCACTCATATTCGCGAGCAAGACAGAACTATTACAAGAACAACAAAGCCGGCGAGCAAGACAGAACTAGTAAGAACAATCACAGAAACCCGAATCGCATAGCGAATACGACATGCTCTGAACTAAAATCCAGAACGAATATAATTAGAACGCGCTGGACGATAAAAGACGACGGTGTGGGAATGGATCAAGTAGTCGTGGCATTAATTTTGTTTTACAAACGTGTTGTTAAAAAATAATGAACTCTGTACATGTTTTTGCATTGGTTGATTGTCGTCCACAACAAATCATCATAATTATCGTCATGGAAGTAAATGCGTGTAAGTAAATGTGATAAAAAACTGATAGTAACTTACATTTTGCCGCCGTTGCCGCGCGCGGACTTATACAACTCGTTCAAATGCTTGTCCACTAACGCCCCGGTGTTGACCACGAAATCCTCGTAGTAAATTTTTGTACCAGTGTCGCCAGTCTCTTTGTCCTTTGCGAACTCCAGAAAATCAGAAAACTCCCTCTCCTGAGATTATTGACACAACAAAAATTTGAACACGATGCCTATTCACACGATCATGGGAATCGCATGAAATCGTCGCACGTGATAGCAATGGCATGACGCGTGAACTAAACTGAAATCGTACGTTTGAAGTTTGAACGTCGTCAATCCAATCTAAACGTCTAAAATTCTTAGAATCTAACAAGAAAAAACATAGAATCTAACACGAAAAACGTACCTTGAGGCCGCCGGCGTCGTTACAAAGGTTAGCCCGGAGCAACTCGATCTCAATGTATCCCTTGTTCTCCGGGTCTAAAACTTGGAACGCCTGTCGGTTCAAAATTCAACACATTTGACTTCAAAATGTAAATTTGCGATTGATTTTTCATTGATTTCAAAACACGTTTTGATATCGTCTTCATGCAATTTCCGCATATGAAAGAAAACGTTCGAGTTCGAAAGATCCTAGATCGTACCGATCGTAGTTGTTCAGACTCGGTAGGATCGTGGGCATGATCGAGCAAATGCTGGAGCATCAATTTCTATTTTGGAAAACAAATGTCAAAATGTCTCATGTTCAAAAATCAAAATGTCTCCTATAAATCGTTGTCAAAGTTCAAACTTCAAAATGTCGAGTCATCAATCAATAATGTCAATGGAGAAAATCGAAAAATAGTACCTCGAAGTTGTCGTAAGAAACGCGACCGTCGCTCGCAGCGTCCTGTAAACTCATAAGATCATTTTGCAAGTCATCCTCCGAGGGAAACTGACCCAAATATCGCATCACAACACCAACATCGCCGTCGTCGATCGTATCGTCAGCCTTTTGGAAGAGACTGAAGGCGTCTTTGATAACTTTTCGGAGCTCTTCAAGACCCGATCCGGATGTGTAAGCTCCCGACATTGCTTGGATAAATCTATTGCTCGCGTCTACTTTCCTGCCTGCGTCACGCGTGAAACCTTGTATTTCTGCTGCTGTTTCAACTAGAAAACAATATCAACCGCGTTGATACTGCCGTGCTAGAAAAACGTCTTTAATTTTTTCTTGTGATAAAATTGTTTCAAATAAATTTATTGATTTAAAATTTTTGTTGTTTGAAAACAAATCGGGGGCGGGATTTAAAATAAATTTTGGAGATTAAGCACGTCACACGAACAAACATGAATAAATAATACTGCGGTCTTCAAAAAATAAAATTGTCGTCAACAAACTTGTTCCTTACTTCGTCAAAATCGTTCTTGAATGTTGAACTTGTTTCTTCGTTTGATGATTTCGAAATTGATTTTTTCTCCACGTAAACTTTTGGCGCAACTAAACTTCACCACGTCACTCACAAACAATTTAACAAACAAACAACAAATTCGAAATGACTTCTTGGCGGACACAACGTATCAACAACGTTGGTCTACGACCACAAACATTCTTGATCAATTCTGCGATCAACAAAACTAACTGCTCGGCTGAATGACAAAATATGGTATCAGATCAAATTGACAAACTGAAATTGGAATTCAAACTACAAAACCATTCTGTAACTTTCTAAACTTGTTGACTGAACTTGGAAAATTGACTGATTGGATCAAAATGAAAACCGATCAAATTGTTTTGACACGATCATACTAAAAATTTGAAAAACTAAATCGCGCATACGCGAGCGGAAAAAACTTGTAAATTGTGGAGATCGCGCAAGCTACAAACCCCATCCAAAACGACAGCATCAAAATCCGAACTCCACGCCATAAATGAAAATGGTCCTAGCAATCTTTCTGAACTAAGCGAACCGCCACCGACAGACCGTCGACCTCCCGCGGGCACACCTCGCTTATCCTGCCCTTGTACCCGTACCTCCTCCACGCCACTAGCTCCGCATGTCACGCCGATTTTTACCTGGAACATCATCGAATTATTATTACCAGCACTGCCGCCACTTGCTAAGCTGCCAGAACTTGCTAGCGCAGAGAGCGACGTTTGTGACTGCGCCGGTGGATCTGTAAACGGATTGCCACTGGCACTAGCGGCGGCTGCGGTAGATTTTGGTAGTAAAAGTGCGAGGCATACGCATGCGTCGGGGTCTGTGGATTGTATACTGCTCATCGTTCGTAGCACCTCACGGTATGACATGATTGAAACGAGATTTAAAACTTGAACGAGCTTCATGAAATGTTTTGAAGCGGAGATAAAATGAAAACGTAATGATTTCGAGATCGGACAAAAATGACTTGCACTCAGATCAAATTTACCAAGTGCATACGGAACAAAATTGTATTTTTTACTCACCGAGCGACGATATGATACCAAATGTACGACGAGTAGATGATGTGCGACTCAAAACTGTCGACTTGTTATTACTGTCTCCATGTATCGATTTTCTCAATTTTGTTTCTGTGGCGAAATTGTGTACAATTTCAAATTAAACATGTTGCAAAATTTTAAATTTCATGCTTTTAAGTTTGTTACCTAGACAATTAATCATATTTGCCAATTTCATATGGATTATTTCTTCAAAGTAGGGTATGCTCCAGCAGCTACAGCCTTCTGCTCGTCTTCCAAAACTTTGAACGTAAAATCTTCCCAATTATGCGGCCACTCATATTGCTGTGGCATATTTTGAGCTCCCATTTCGTGCATGAAATCTAAACTTACATACACACAATCCCTACCTATCACCGCGACCTGTTGTTATTTCAAAAAAAATGAAAATGAGAAGTTGATGTTGAGCACCTTGAAATTAGAATTGTTCCACTCGTTCCGACGAGTGGAACACTACTACAAAACAAGCAATGTTCCACTCGTTCCGAAAACTTCAAAATTCAAAAAGTTCAAGTACCTTGACAAAATTGTTCCGTAGCAAAATCATGTCGATTTCCATCCACCGCGTCCCTGCCGAAACCTCGAAAAGAATAACACGGATGTCGAACTCCTTAAAATTGAAATCCCCAACGACATACATCTCGGCGCTCTCTACGTCAATCGTTAAAAAATCAATC
>Ga0099798_10151_pt1 | contig 22114 bp, 16 predicted proteins | sample Uncmet_Sort29A_1_FD_89870 | JGI IMG/M metagenome (GOLD analysis project Ga0099798, IMG submission 89870) | Marine eukaryotic communities from CALCOFI LINE 67, Pacific Ocean - CN13ID_Sort29A_1 | ecosystem: Environmental > Aquatic > Marine > Oceanic | place: Pacific Ocean: Monterey Bay | collected...
AAGAAACGTTGAGAAATTGTTGAAAAAATGTAAGTGGCACAGCACTATGTGCCTGTATGGTCCCTGTACTATGTATCGGAGTTAAGGGACGCCGCCGGTGTAACTAGCTCTGGATTGAAGGCACCATCATTTTCCGGGCAAATAAATCATAATTATTTCGGAGCAATAATGTTTCGTTCTGGTCTAGGATGATGGAGAGATAAAACTTTAAAAGGGAGGGGGCCTTCAAAAAGAAAAGCAACCCTCCCCCGTATTACTATTTTGTGCTTCGCTGTTTTCGAGATTGAATTGCTCCTCCTTGTGTTTTTGAAGAAAAACTACTAGACGCAGTCTGTTGTTGAATGCGTGAGGCTGAATACTATTCTAATGATTGTTTCTCTCCTAGTATTTTAATGGATGCTGCCCCGCCATTTACCTTCTTTTTCTGAACTATACTATGTGCCCCTCTGTCACCCAATTTGCTTCTCCTTATCTCCTCAAAATGCGAATATGCTGCCAATCTTGGACCATACGTTTTTGAAGAAATTGATGGTGCCTCGGTAAAAGTCGCCGAGCCAGCCAGATACTTTCGAAAATGTTTCCGATCCAGTCAGATTCTGCCACTGGTTGCCGACCCATTCACATGCTCCACCAGTGGTGAAATTCGCTGTGTACCGGACCCAGGACGCGGTCACTCTCGCTTTGTACCGCGTGAAGAGTGCCAACCTCTCCCCGAAAATCCTTTGCGGGGTTTGCTCGCTGCTAGGCCAGCGGCGGTATTCCGCTTTGAAAGCCTCCAAATTCCGCCAATACGTCGCGCTGTACCCGTGGTACCTGCGCAAATGCGCAACGTAGTGCCTCTTCTCCGAGGGCCGGGCCTCGAATTGCACAAAACTGCGCTCCAAAGTGCGCTGCACCCTCCTATCCAGCCCCCTGCGGTCGCCCCTGAGGATGTCATCCAGGGCTGAGAGGGTTGCCCTCCCGACGGTCTGAGCTGTCCTTCCTACAGAACGCAAAAAGCCCTCTGGGTTGCTCAACACGCTATTCACCCGACTTCGAAAAACGTTGGCTTCAAACCTGATCCAGGCCTCCGCCTTACAGTCCACATATAGCCTATTCTGTTCGCGTTCTTGGCGTTCACAGTCGACGAGGGCGTCCAAGTATGTGCCGTATTGGGTATGGTATCTCTTCTTGTAAGTGATCTCCTCATCCTGCGGAACAGTGCTTAGTTCTCGCTCCCATCGGCGAAGTTCTCCTTCAATCCTTCGCATGTCCGCCTCAGCCCTATCATATATCCGTTCCACCTGACCCGCGATACTGTGACTGATTTGCCGGAGGCTTGGACCGGCCCCATTCATTTTCACGGCGAATACACCGGGTGGTCCATTGGCATTGCTTCGGCTCGCGAGGCACACGCCTCCGAGCGCGGCGAGAGCGAGGGTCTTCTGCATTTTCTTCGAGGAGAACAATACCATTTTGCCGCGAGATTCTTCTGCAATTTCCGAGAACTTCTTGTGTCTAGCACGAGAAGAGTTATAATGTACGGGTTTTTTTTGTATTTACAGGTTAATATTCAGTACGAAAGCTGACGTGCTAGCCCTAGAGTGCTATTATTCAGTACGTAGCTGGCATTCGGAATAAGATATGATTTGTGCGAGTGCAGCGTGCTGGAGCTCCGAGAAAACGACCTGATAACAACCCTCACTTCGACTCTGCATGAATACGCTCGACTTTCAAACAGTAACTTGGAGAGGGGCAATCATGACATGAGATTACGAGTGCATGACACGAGGGACTTGCGAGGCGAATGGAAGAACGAATGTTAGAATAAACGCAGAAATGAATGCGCGAATGAATGGAGGAAGGACTGATAGAAGGAATACGAGAAAAAGATCATAATATTTCTCATACCCGATTTTCGATCTCCATTATACTAGACCAGAACGAAACATTATTGCTCCGAAATAATTATGATTTATTTACCCGGGAATAAATGAAAGGAATGGCAAATGCGACACTCGAGGACGATTCTTGCCATTGGCATTGGGATTCCGATTGGATGAAACCTGGCACAGCAGGCTCCGACTGACAGCACCGATATCACGGGAAAACGACCACTGCTAGAATGGATTTTATCATAATATTTCTCATACCCGATCTCCATCATCCTAGACCAGAACGAAACATTATTGCTCCGAAATAATTATGATTTTTTTGCCCGGCAGGAGGAACGTTTTTACAATTAGATGGAGAGTGGACGAACCGCAGACTCGTGTCAAGAACACAAAACAGGAATGAAATGGCAATGCAATCGGAACAATATGACTGACGCCCCACAGAACCACCCAACGCACAGTTTTAACACATACTGATTGAACCTATCATACACCGACCCCGCCCCACGCGACCACCCATCCGCGGCACAACAACGGAACTCTCAGCTGAGGTCTGGGCCGCCCCAGACAAACTGTTATAACTCGCTTGCCGTGACAGCAACAATTCGTTGGAATGAAAACGTTTCAGGAATAATCTCTGGCACTCTTTTTCATCCCTAATCTTACTATCATCCCTAAGATCCTGCCCCCCTTCATACTTCTGGTCATTTCCAGAAGAACCATGTTCGGAAAGCCGAACAGGCCGGGACTTTTCTTTTTTTTCGGATAGTTATTTTGATTTTGTGAAAATAGTTCTCGAAATTCGCATTATGGAAATTAAAATTTTTTTTTCAAAATTCCCACGTTTTTCTTCTCTCCGAGGCCCACTGGTCATGCGAGAATATTCACATCATGGAAAAATATACTATCTGTCACCTCTTCTCCGAGGGCCAGACAAAGTCCACTCTTCTCCGACTAACTTCTCCCACGGGGGGGCCCGGATTGCAAAACTAAAAACTACTGACACTGCTTTTCTTTTTTAAGAATATTCCTACTACTACTAAAAACCACTACTGATTGGTGACCAGATCGCCAACTACTTTACGATCGATCCGGGAGGGGGGGGGAGAAGAAAAGACAATCACTCAATTCTGATTCACGACGAGAGTCTGCATACAAGTGCCCCGAAGACGAGCCCCGGCGGCAAATTTATTCACTTGCCGTGCACACAGTGCGACTCTGTCCGCTTTTCGCGGGTCGCGTCTAAGATGCAAATTACGTCTGGCACTTTTCGTGCTACAGATTCAAATGCATGTGTGCTCAGAATCGTCGGAAGTTGTTTATTGTAAACAAACACCATGCCATTGAGACAAATCAATGGAGGAGAAAGGGGGGTGGGGAAGAACGAATATGATTCTGCAGTAGTGGTCCAACTTTTCCTCTCGTCATCAACTGCCATATACGTAACGTTCTTCACAAGAACTCGGTATTAAATAATTCATAATTCTAATACGGAGCACAAGATGAATTATTTGCCGAGTTAAAATCATTTGCGGCCTGTGCGGCCTGGTAGCGGTAGTAGCGGAAAATCTTGGTTTTTATTGTTATAAAACTTGAAAGACGTTTCAAAGAAGAACTATTAATATGAGTGCCGCCACAAACGTGGCAGCAGCAGCAGCAGCACTCATTCAATATTGAGAGTGCCGCTCTCATAGTTTCATTCTTTTGACTCGAGTGCTCGAGGGGGGGGTCTGGTATTTTTATGGATGCTGCCCCGGCATTTAACTTTTTTTTTGTAAGGTTTCCCGGCATTTTAACTTTTTTTTTGCCCCAATTTTTTATGGATTATGCCCCAGACTTTTTTTTTTTATGTTTGCTGCACAAGGTACCATGAGAACGACAGAAATCCCAAAGGTAGGCACGGGGAGAATGATCAGTTCTCCCCCCATGTTTAGCTTGAGCGTTGGGGGTACTGTGTGCCCTCTGTCACCCAATTTCCTCAAAATGCGAATAATAATATGCTGCCAATCTTGGACCACACGTTTTTGAAGAAATTGATGGTGCCTCGGTAAACGTCGCCGAGCCAGCCAGATACTCTCCGCCACTGGTTGCCGATCCATTCACAGGCTCTACCGGTGGCGAAGTTCGCTGTGTACCGGAGCCATGACGCGGTCACTCTCGCTTTGTACCGCGCCAAGAGTGCCTTCCTTCTCTCGAAAATCCTTTGCGGGGTTTGCTCGCTGCTAGGCCAGCGGCGGTATTCCGCTTTGAAAGCCTCCAAATTCCGCCAATACGTCCCGCTGTACCTGTGGTACCTGCGCAAATGAGCGGGCCAAAACACTGGGCTTTTTTTTTAAATTTGGGAAATTTTATAATAAAAATTAAATAAATAAAGTAATAAAAATGAAAAAATATTTTTTAAAATAAATATTTTTCGATCTCCATTATACTAGACCAGAACGAAACATTATTGCTCCGTAAGAATTATGAATTATTTGCCCGAAAAAGCCCAGTGTTTTGGCTCACTCGCGCAAATGCGCAACGTAGTGCCTCTTCTCCGAGGGCCGGGCCTCGAATTGCACAAAACTGCGCTCCAAAGTGCGCTGCACCCTCCTATCCAGCCCCCTGCGGTCGCCCCTGAGGATGTCATCCAGGGCTGAGAGGGTTGCCCTCCCGACGGTCTGAGCTGTCCTTCCTACAGAACGCAAAAAGCCCTCTGGGTTGCTCCACACGCTATTCACCCGACTTCGAAAAACGTTGGCTTCAAAGTTGTACCAGGCCTCCGCCTTACAGTCCACATATAGCCTATTCTGTTCGCGTTCTTGGCGTTCACAGTCAACGAGGGCGTCCAAGTATGTATCGTATTGGGTATGGTATCTCTTCTTGTAAATGATCTCCTCATCCTGCGGAAGAGTGCGTAGTTCTTGCTCCCATGCGCGGAATTCGTCTTCAATCCTTCGCCTGTCCGCCCCAGCCCTATCATATATCCGTTCCGCGATACTGTGACTGATTTGCTGGAACCTTGGACTGGCCCCATTCATTTTCACGGCGAATACACGTGGTCCAGGACCATTGCCTCCGCTCGCGAGGCACACGCCTCCAAGCGCCACGAGCGCGAGGTTCTTCTGCATTTTCTTCGAGGAGAACAATACCATTTTTTTCTTCTGAGGAGAACTTCTTGTGTCTAGCACGGGCAGAGTTATATCGTTTTTTTTTGTATTTACAGGTTGATCTTCAGTGCGAAAGCTGAAAGGCTTACGATGTTTGTTTTGTTTTGTTTGTTTTTACGGGTATGTGTAAAAAGTTGTACACTGTGTTTTTTTTCTTCGTGGATCGGGATACTATAGGATAGGATTCCGATTAGATATGATTTTGCCGATGGCTAGAGCTCCGAGAGAGAAATGCAGAACAACGGCACTTCAGACTTTCAGAGGGAGAATCTAGCGGGGATCCGAATAACTGTGCGAACGATTTCAAGGAGGGAATCGCGAGATGAATGGAGAAATGAATGTGCGAATGAATGGAGGAAGGACTGACAACGATAGAAGGCTGACGCCCCACATAATCACCCAACGCACAGTTTTAACACAGACTAATTGAACCTATCATACACCGACCGCGCCCCACCCAACCACCCATCCGCGGCACAACAACGAACTCTCAGATGAAGTCTGGGCCGCCCCAGACAAACTGTTATAACTCGCTTGCCCTGACAGCAATAGTTCTGTGGAATGAAAACGTTTCAGGAATAATCTCTGGCACTTTTTTTCATCCCTAATGTTACTAGAGGAAGACGCGAAACGCATTGAGAAACGATGATGCGTCCCGCGTCAGGAAACGCCTGTCACGTTCATCTGATTCATATCACATCAGTCATACTGCGGCCTGACCCTGATACGGGTTGAGGAGAGAAACCAAACAACAACCTCAGTCATAGCAGCACAAAAATGATGAATGATCAATCACTCCCCTAAAACCCGCCTTCTCATCTCAGCGTACGGACCCTGGAGTATCTCTGTTGATAAACACCTCCCCGCCCGCTCCTTGATTTTGAGCGGCAAATTCATCATCAGGTCACCACCCTTTTCAGCAGAACCAGAAGAAGCATGTTCGGTAACCAAGGCCTCATACTCGACCCAGTTCGCAAAATCGTCGGCATATTCCTCGCAAAGCCTTTCGTGGATCGTGCAGGATTCTTTGAATAAGGAAGCTCTCTTGAGACCGATTGTCGTTCTCCTTCGCAGATTGAGCAATTCGAGCCGTTTTTTCAGAAGCCAAAAGCCGAGCTCCGCCTTCACGGATGAAGTCCACCTCAGATTGGCTTTTTCTTCTCCATTCTTCAGTTGGGCAGAGGCCTTCTTCGCTTCTCGTTCATTTTTCAGAGGGCGTTTGTGGAACTCGTCATCGGAATCGGAGTCTGATTCTGGGAGGGATTCCTCTTCTTCGGAACTACCAGAATCGGAAGAATTCGCGTCGTCTGATTCTGAGCCACTCTCTTCGGAGATCTTGCGTTTCTTCCTCCTCGGAAGATCAGTGTCATCATCGTCTTCCGCCTCTTCCGCCTCTGAGTCGGTGGACTCGGATTCCCTATTTTCTGTTGCGAAGAAAATCCCCCCCTCTGCCTTGCGACCACAACACAAGCCCTCCAGGTTGGCAAACGTGGCGCGCCATCCGGCCTGTGTGGTGGTGGGCGAAACAGCGTCCGATCCCAAAACTGTGAGTAGGTGCTCGAGGGTGGCCAGTGGGCTTTTTTCTGCTTCCGCGGCAGCACTCAATTTCTCCACCAGAATGGTGGTCAACTGCTCGAGGAGGTCTCGGAGTTGATTTGAGCTGGCAGGGGTATTGGATTGGCTATCATCGCTTTGTTCCCCAATGTGCGGCGCGACGTGAACGAAATACGTCATCAACTGGAGGAGTATTCTCTTGCTATCGGAAGAAGAAGAAAACCCAGAGTCGTCAGCCATCCATCCGAGGAGTTGGCTGATGTTTTCGAAGGAGGCAGTGGCCAAAACCGCACATTTTGTTGCAAAATCAAGGATTTCTTCCAAAGTCTTCGGCCGGGCTACAAGCACCCAATACCGCATGCGGAGGTCGAGACTCGTTGGAAACTCGTCGAACGTCGCGCGCTCGAACAGGGCTTTCGGCGATGATGGCATTGCCATTGGGGGGGAAGGAGTCACCAACAGTTTCTGAAACACTTTCGTTTTCGCGAGCAACACCCAATTTTTCGCGGATAACAAACTCTTCTTCTTCTTCTTTAACTTTGATGACGACGACGAGGAGGTAGGGGAATCCTCCACCACTGGGTTGACACCTCCGCCGCCAGAACCACCATAGGCTTCGAGGAAGGCAGCAAACTCCGCGAGTTTTGCGGAGCTCGTTTTGTCGAAGTCGCCGTCTTCTTTGCATCTTTCCAGCCAGGCAGTCTTGATTTCGTCGGAGGAATTTCGGAAGATATCGTCATGTAGAGAAGACTTCCAGCAGCTGTCTTCTTCGCTCTGGTCTTCTTCGCCCTTTGAGGAAGAGGATGTCTGCTCCCATTCCCGCTCGCACATGTGCCAATGCAGCCTGCGCAATGGGAGCGAGGTGTTGAAGGTGGCGGCTTTTTTTCAACATTGTCATTAACGTGGGGTCGGTCATTGTTGACGTGGGGTTCGTTTGTATTACTACTTTGGTCGTTCGCTTTGTTTGAAATCGTGGGAGGGGGATAGCGTTTCAGTTGTTTGTGGAAACAGAAAAAAAACAAAAAGAAAACCCCACCGAAAGGAAATATGAAAATACCAGTATCCTTCTTCCGCCGATCCGCCTCCTCCAAAACGAGCTTTAATGCACCACTAGCATTCCCTTCTGACGAAACCGAAGAAGAAGAAGAGGAAATGACGAATTTAACGTACTGCTTCACATAATCGAAGAAGCCAGAATCCGCAGACTGCTGCTGCTGCTGCTGCTGCTGCTGCGGGCTTGTTGTTGAAGAAGAACCTTCGCCCCCCAGCTGTTGTACCGGGCCCGCGGTGTCTTCCAACAGGAGCCCGTGCAATGCCTCCGCCAAATCATAGCACTTTTGCAGAAAGGCAGCGCAGTTCGCATCTGTCTTTAATTTACTGCACGCCTGGCGCAACACGACTTTTGGGACCGCGAAGAGGTCGGTGGCGGCCTTCTCACCCCCACCAGCACTCTTTTGCGTCAACACGCGCGCTTTGTTGAGCTCAATCCTAAAGTATTCTTGCCACATCTTCACGTTATCCGGCAAAAACCGCAGCCCCCTTACGCACAGCGCCCGCGCGGCTTCAAAGTTGCCGGTCTTCAGCTCGCGTTCGGCGGCGAGGAGCCACAGCTGGGGTTTCGCGCTGTGGAAGCGCAAGGCACGGAGAACGATGGCATGCAGTTTTTTGGTTTGGCCGGATCGCATGCAGAAATCAATGTAGGCATACCAAATCTCGATTTCGTCATGATACAGTTTGGTCGCCCGGTCGTAGAGCATGGAGATACGTCGGAGACCATCGAGGTCGGAAACGGTGGTCTTTCGGTAACCGAGTGAGTCGGAGCGCTGTTTTCTCAAGCACTCAAGGGAGGTTTCATATTCGATGGCTTTCAAAAACTCGTCCTTATTCGCCTTGGCGCCGAGCGAACCTTGTTTTTGTGTTTTCGATTGACATTGTTGGGTTTCGTATTTGCTAATATTCAGTTATTCATGAGTGGGCGGGGGGAAAGAAATCGAGAACCGCGATTGATTCACCTGTTCTCTGAACTGATCGGATCCCACCTGGGCTGGGGGGGGGGGGGGGGTGAGGAACACTTGAGGTTCGAACTGAACACTTGACACAATGTTGATTCCTAAGGTGGAAATAATATCAAATAGCGAAGAAAATAATGTCAAATAGCATGAGTAAAAAATTACAGCTCCTCAGCTTGTATTCAAAGTCCCTGCGTTTCTTCACGATTTTCTTGATTTCCTTGGCCGAAAATATCTTCTTTTCCTCGAGTTCGTGGAGGGCCGGGACCATCGACTCGAGGAGTTCCTCGATTTGCTCCGCCATCTTGATGGATCAGTGTGTGTGTGTGTGTGTGTGTCGTTATTATTAAAACTGATGTAGACTCGCGGCCCTGTGTTATAATGGTACTAGACACTTACTTCGTGGTTCCGATAGACTTCATGGTTGCTGCAATGCGGGTTTTGTTTGGCAAAAAAGAATCTCGCGCGAGCGCTTGAAAACAATGTAGTGTCGGTCGCACTATGATAAGTGAATCAGGCGGCTGGACTATTCGCCTACATGAATAGTGACTTTGATTCCGAATTCTAGGAAGATTGTTGACAGTTTTGACTTGGACTTCTGTAGTCCGACGACTCCTTCTCTGTTCTGACCTCTGCTCAATGGGAAGACACATGATTCCGGAATCATAGGAATCATGTGTCCCCCAGATTCATGAATCTGCGACACCGAACACACAGACACCGCACTGACGTTCTCTCACCCTCGGTCCCTCCGGTCCCTCCCCCCCCGACCCTTTGGGAATGCAGGTCTTGTGAGTCTCGTCCCCCCCCCAGACAACATTAATCAATCACACAATTAAATTTGCCTCTCACGACAGATATAGTTCCGCCACCCCCTTGTTTCAGACAATTTCTATTTTTGGAATCAGTTCATCTTGTTGACACAAGACTACAATCATCGTCGGCCATCCTCGAGATGGAATTATTGCCTCGATGAGAATTCACGCAACAAAAATTCGAGTTTGAAATTATTATGAAGAACCCACGCCCACAGAACAACCCAGAGCTGTCCCCCCCCCCCACGTCCCCTCCTGCCCTCCCTCCCATTGATACACGATTAGCGATATCTGGTCATGTGTTGTTGTTTTAAACATCTTAGCGGTGATAACATCAATTATGAACGACATCGTCGTCGATATTCATCTTCGTCCCGGAATAGAAAACAATGGGCGACGGAATCACGGAATCACGGATCGGGATTGGCAATTGCCGCACATTATTTGTTGGCATAGGTTCGACCTCCTCACATACATGGAACAACCCGCGGGTTGCATTGCAACATGCACATGCAAGAAATCTATCATAATGCCCTCGGGTGATATTAAAACCAGAATGTTCGAGTTCAAACGTCCCTCTACAGATCAGAACATCATATTTGTAGTAAATCCACGGTCCTAGCCAGAACGTGCCTATGTTGGACCTGTCTGAGCTCTGACAGGTTGCACAAGGTCCTAATTACCTCGGGTGATATTAACTGAAACGAAATCTATTGTTGCCCCGCATTGTAAATCCAATCAAAAAACGCGCACAATGTCAAAAACGCGCATTGTAAGTGCTCCGTATTAAAATTATGATTTCTCTCTACCCGAAACATTGTAAACCCAGTTCAAAAACTCATTAATTTGTGGCTCGACTGTAACTTAAACGGCACCTAGTGTAGTATACTATACGGCAGACTAAGTTGTGTGTTCGAACGACCCCAGAAAGAGCCCGGAGACAGAAAAAAAAAAACTTCGATAGAAAAAAAAACCCACTATTCATTGACAGAAAAAAAAACTACATCATTGACAGAAAGAGTCCGAAGACAGAAAAAAAAACCCACTATTAGGCGAAGAAATCATAGATGTACAGAAAAAAAACCCACTATTAGGCGAAGAAAATCATAGATGTACAGAAATCATAGATGTACCCACTATTCATTGACAGAAAAAAAAAACCCACTATTAGGCGAAGAAATCATAGATGTGTGCAACTTCAATTTTGTGCTCTTTGCAGATGCTTAGAACTTCGAGCAAATGGGCAGTCTTCACAGAGAGAGATACGTCCAACATAGGTTCTGCGCGTCCGGTCGTTATAACCTCCGACCCAGGCTGACCGTCCCTAGGGTAGGGGTAGTCCATCACGACAACCCCAGTTGGCAGTTTGAACGTAAAATTCTCTTCACAGCTTAACGCAGGCCTCATCGCGAGGTTTGTCAACAGTCCCACCCTGTCTTTGAACTGTTGCAACTTGCCTTCACCCGTCTTCGTATCAGGGACCCGAACACGAACTTGGATTTCCTTCTGGCCAGAAAAATCTAGGATCTGCGTTTGCTTTTGAAAGACATTTGCCATTTTCAGAAGGATTGTTGTTAAAGGGAGAAATGCCGGCACCGTGACTTGGAAGATGTCTGTTCCAGCGATCTGCACGGCCTTGATGATCCGACTCTCATTCAGAACTTCGCGCAGGGCTGCGGTGTCTGATTTTTCGCAGTTCTCGGTGCGCACTTTTGGATTTTTGCGCAACATGCGACCGCCAAATCGTTGTTTGATTCGTTGTGCTGTTTGGCCCTTCGATTCTTGCACTTTTGCATCAAGAATCTTCTTCATATCCTTTTCCCCAATTCTCAATACCAAGGTCTCCTCCGGCCTGCCCTTAATATTCTTGTCACCACTCTTCCCCTTCTTCGTCCCGTCTTGGTGGTTTCCCGTCTCATAATCTTCGCCCCATCCTTTCAAAAGCGGCCAGGCGAGCATCTGTAGAGACGAGAAACCTAGTTGCATAATGAGGCCGGGGACGAAGGAAATCCAGAAGCCGGGGTCGGTTACGGCTCTGAGCATGCCGTTTTTCTTAGAAACGACCTTCACCTCCTTTCCGAGAAGACTCCAATACGACGACATGTACTGGGAAAAGGGGAAACGATACCAGGGTTGTTTCTCCAAAAACGCCCCGAGCCGCTGAATAAACTCCACCTGCACCCACTCGTTCAGCTTGTACCACGTGTACGTAGACGGCGGCACATCGCCGACCCCCTTGTAGAGCAACCCTGAGACTCTGAGGAGTTTTTCCTTTTCTTTCTCGTATTCACTCGCAGCCCAGACGGGGCAAACCTTGTATTTTACAGTCAGACTGTACGGAATGTCTGGCCTTAGCATCCTGACATAACCACCGATTCCCGAGTCAAAGTGCTTCTTATCTTGGGCTATCAACACTTTTTCCAACCCCACCCCCTGGAGCTTCACCTTTCTTTCCAGGGGATCGAGACATAACCGAATTCGGTCCGTCACGTCTAACAGCTTTTTCCGTGTTTGACTCGTGTAGCCAAACGTAGCCCCCACGATATGTATCACGGCTCCGTTCTCTTGTGGGAGGATATCGCGGAATCCACTCTCTCCGTTTTTTTTTACATTCATTGTGACTTCGTACACCGCCTGGCCGCGTCGCATGTCATCAAGTCGTTTGAGTTCCCGGCTCAATTTGCGGATATTGCGCACGCTGTCAGGGCGATTCGCGCGGAGCTCCCCGTATTTTGTTTGACTGGCAGTCCACATGCCCACAACGTATCCGTACCCCATTGTGCTTGCCATAGCACGGGCTTGCCATAGCAGTTTCACACTTGGGTTTCCAAGGAAAATGGAGATCGCTTTGTGCCATTTCGAGTTTTTGTCTTGCAGGGTAGCTACCGTCGGCGGCTGGGCCCTTCTTCTCCTGTCCGAGGCCAGAACTCTTTTGAAATCTTTCCAGCACACAGGGTCTTCGAAGAACGAAGCGATGTAATCCCACTGCTCAGGCGTGGAAGGAAATTTGCCCTTCACCACGCTTGGGAGCGAATTTCTGAATGTGTTCACATTGAACCCGGCATTTCGTAAAATAAGTTCCATCTCCTCGCCCGTAGGAGGTATAGAAGAAGATGGCATCCCACTTAGTCTCCCATTATCCTGCTCCTTTTCTTCTTCTACTTGTTCAGAACCAAGTTGCCGCCCTCCTCCGCTAATACTATTATTGTTTTGGTTGTTTCCGATCTCCTCACGACCAGAAACTTCTTCCCCTTCATCCCCTCCTCTTGCGGGGTTCACCGGGTCAGAACTTCCAAACCACTCATGAAACCACCGGGTCAGAACTTCCATTCCTGGCATGATCACGAACCTCACGACTTGGGCCTTAATTTTCTCGGCCATGTCCACGTCTTCGACCCCGAGTTCTTGTTTTTTTTCGACACTTCGAAGTAACGCCGCTGGAATGAGGAACAGTTCTCTGGGTAGAAAAAAGACGCTCGAGGGATCGGATTTAATCGCGTCGATGGGTTTTGCTTTCTCGATGATTTGCTTGCGGAAGTTCTCCGCTAGAGCTTTGACAGGTTCTGCGATTCCTTCGAGAGCAGATGGAATGGCATCCAATGTTTTGTCCAAAGCGTTTCCCACGAACTGCGCCGTGTCCTCACCCAGTGCCGACCTTAGGGGAGATGATTCTCCGGCCAGTGACTCCCGGATCTCATCCTTTACGGGAGAAACCATGTCCGCTGCGCTACACAAAGAAGCAGCGACGGTTTTCTCAAAAAAGTCGGTGATCTTCTCCAGTCCCTGCACTACGAGGTCCGGTGCTTTTTCGACACAAAAACGTACCACCGAATTCGTGGTGAAGAGGGGGTCGTCCAGCGCTGGGTGGTCCGATTCACCTTCTTCCGACACGCTGGGTGGTCGCTCAATGACGGGGATTTCCTGGACGGCGTCGTCCCTTTCCTGGACGGATCTGTCACCCTTGTAAAACACCAGCATTTCATCCCACGTGGGATCTCCTTCCTCCATTTCATACAGCATGGAGTCGTAAAACTTCGATCTCCTCGTTCTTGGACCCACATCCGAGCCATCGACGACGACGTTTTCCGAACAACCGATAATATCATCAGACTTGTCTTCCTCTTTTTCTTCGATATCGATAGATTCCAAGATACGGCGCCAGTCCAGCACCGAGCGGAAGGCGCGGATCTCCGATTTTTCCACTTCCACGGGAGCCCCGTCGACAGCGTTGAACACCGAGTGAGCCAGGTCCAGCATGGGCATCAGTTCTTGCTGCTGCGGCTGCCGCTGCTGGGGTCTCGCATTTCCATTTCCTCCTTCTTGCGCATTCAGCTCATCATCACCGGCGTGAGCAAACGAGGGCACGGGTTTGCCCAAATCGTGCTCGCGAATCACCAGAACGCCCCCCGGCTTGAGGACGCGGAGAATTTCTTCGAGAAACGCCTTCAACCTCTTAGGATGCACGTGGTGCAGGCCCTGGTTCATGGTGACAAGGTCGACGGCGTTGTCGCGCAGCTCGTTTGGAAATTTGAATTCGGCTGCCTCCTCTTCTGCGAACAACAAAGGGCACTCGTACTGAGACACAATATCCGAAGGGACGTCGACGAAACCCCGTTCGATCATCGAGGGCAAATCTTCTTTCAATTTGTCGTTCACGATCCAAATTTTTTGCAAACCCAGAGCCTTCCGCAACGGCACCACTAGTTTCCCGGGGTCTCCGATGGACAGGTAGTTCTGTATCTGTCCGGACGATCTTGATTTCCCCATTTTGTTCAACAAATTCACAGTTTCACGCGCAATTTCGCGCTTTTGATGGTTCAGCTGCGTCAAAGCCCTCATCTTTTTCGAAACCGCGCCAAGGGCGGACAAGACACCCGAGGGCTCGGGAGCATCGCCAGTTTTCGCGAGAAGTCTTTTATAGACGGCAAGATCAAATTTTCTAGAGTCCTCGTTCGGCAACTCCACCTCCGTCTCCCATACGGCTAGCGAAATGTGGTTCATCAGAGTTGTCTTGTCCTCAACGTTGAAAATTTTCGTTAGGAACTGCTCGCAAAACTGTTCGCGCAAATGCGGGTTTGTGACGAGTTTCTTATAGAAGCCGTGCCTCTCCAACCCCAGGCTTGCGGAGTCGATCAACTTTGAAACATCAACATGGTCATCGATAGAACTGTATGATTGCTGTTTGATTCCTTTCTCTTCCACCTGATTTGACAACATTATTGGCTCTTCTTCTTCTTCTTCTTCTTCTTCTTCTTGCGGCTCGAAATCCGCCCCGTACTTCTGCCACCAGTCCGAATGAAAACGTCCCTTCGGGTCGTACATGCGTTTCTTCTGCACAAATTCCGGAAAATTCGGGTACGCTTCGGTAACGTCCTTGATTCCATAATGCTGGCGGTAGGGCAGGTAAAACGTGCCGTTCAAAGCCAACGTGGCAGCGACGAAACGCTTGTGGTAGCCTTTCAGGATCTCATCCGCCTTGGGCGTCGCCGGCATCCGGTAATACAGAACAAAGGCGTACATATCGTCCTTGCCGGCGTAGGCCAGTTTGGTGAAATTGTCCTTCTCCACGTACCGAATCGTGCAATTTAGAAGCGTGACATCGCCGTATGATCTGGCCACGTCCTGGAAAGTTGGGCCCGCTGAAGTCATAAACTCTTCGAATTTCGTCGCGGGGACGAAGAATTCCTGTAGAATGAAGGCATCGTCAAATTTCAAAAGTGGATTGTACAACGCACCCAAATCGTCGGCGCTTTGGTACATCATCAGATTACGGTCATACTCGTCATCCGCGGGCCAGTCAATCGCATGCTTCGTTGCTTTCTCCAACGCGTACCGCTGCTCGCGCATCACCGGCATCACCCACTTGTACATGAGCTGCATGAATTTGGACATCGTCCCTGGGCCGGAGGAGGGCAGTTTCGACACAACTTTCTGCCCCGCTCCCCAAGCGCCTTTCACCCCCTTCCTGAATACGAACAGATCAACTTTGGACGTGTCCAAGACATTCATCCTCGTAATCTTCATTTCCACGCTTTTGTCTTTGCGAATCTTGTCGAATAGGTCTGGGAAGCGAGTGCTCTGAATTTGAAGATATTCCATGTTCATTTTCGTGTTGTCAGCAATTTCCAGCGTCACTTCTACGAGCGCCCCAAACATGCCGTACCCGCCGAGGACGAGGCCGAAGAGTTCATGATTCCGATCAATTTTCAGCAGCTTCCCCTCCTTGGGCTCCACAAGCAGAAACGATTGGACGGATTCCGCGACGACTTTATCAGTCGTGATCCCGTGCGCATTCACCGCCAAAGTGCCGCCCACCGAGAACGAGGAGAAGCTCTGCATTGTCTTCGGAGCCTTCCCAAATCTATTCAAATGGCGAATAATGTCCGACCACGTCGCGCCAGGACCCACCGTGACTTCGTTTGGCGAATTCTTTGGATCATATTCGACGGAATTCAGCCTTGAAAAGTCGAGGACGTAGGCGTTTTCCGAAATACTCTGTCCGCCCATCGAATGCTTGGTGCCGCGCATGCACACGCGCTTATTTCGGTTAATTGCGTCTTTCACAATTCTTCCCACGTCCGCAATGGTGCGAGGCATGAAAATGCGGTCCACTTCCCTGCTGTTCATGCCAGAAAAATCGTCGATTTCAATTTCCGGCTGAGGCTGCATATTTAGCTGCATCCCCTTAAGCAGCTTAACCTTGCTGTAATTTGGCTCTTTCCCCGGCTTCATATGCAGCGCAGAGACACTGTGTGCATGCGGCCCTTTTCCACAGTAATCCAATACTGGAACTACTGCATGGACCCTGGGCCCCACGCGCTCGGCTGCGTCGGAGGGTGGTTCACTCAGTCCGACGACGAGAGCGGCAAACGCGCCGGCGATGGTGGTTACCGGCCGACCCCGCCTCCCTGACCGGACTTCGCGGGCAGAGTCACATTTTTTTTGACTAGTACAATGATCCATCTTTTCTGTGTTCTTTCTAGTGTAGTACGTCTTTGTAGTTCTCTACGAATATAATTTTTCTTTTTTCTTGTGGTGTATTTCTAGATTTTGAGATTTTTTTTTTGCTGCTGTTTTTTTTTTTTTTGGTGAGGGATAGAAGTTTTTATTCTAGGTGTGGACATGGCCAGGGTGGCTAGCTCAAGAGCTCAATGTTATCAAGTGCACGCAACAGATTACTACCGTGAAAATGAAACACTTGGAATTGTAGACAAGATCCTACTGCTACTACTACTCAGGTCGGGGAAATGAATTAGAATGGATGGATAGAATAGAATGGAACGGACACCTGGCTCAATAATAATACTGCGAGGTAAAAAAATCATAATTATTTCGGGCAAAAAAATCATAATTATTTCGGAGCAATAATGTTTCGTTCTGGTCTAGGATGATGGAGATCGGTTGACTGATCAGGGGCAAATCGCGAGAGAAAAATGAGTGAATTGCGAGGGGAAGACTACTAGATTATGAATCAGAAGAGGTTATCACTTTCGATAGAAGAAGATAGATAGAGAGAAAGGAGTTGTTGAACAATTTCCACGATGGCGCAGACAGACGAAACAACGGTCGCAACTAGGATACTAATAGGACTGAGCAAAATAACAACTATGGTGAAATTGACCGGTCGACGACCCCGTCGTGACTGAGTGCGACCGGATTGGTTCGATTCGAGACCAGAACGTAAGTGCATCTCTTCGGAGCAATTAATTGTGAAATTGCAGAAATGAATATTTTTCAATCTCCATTATACTAGACCAGAACGAACATTTGTTCTCCGTAAGACTTATGAATTATTTGCCCCGAGAAAAACCGCGCACGCCTCCGGCGACAGATAAGCCCCCCACCCACCTTCAGACAGGCATGTTCACATTTTTTTCTATTTTTTGGAAACAGTTCATCTTGCTGACACACTGATAACATAATATTACAATCATCGTCGTATATTATTTGAAGAGAAACGCAGTTCATCTGGCCGCAAAATAATCATCGTCCTGTAATGAAATTTTGGCAATCCTGCACCTCAGGACTCAAAACCCCACGACTTTATCGAACGGCGCAAACGAAAAATGACATGGGTCGACCCCACTAGCCCCCAAACACTAGAGTCGTCCCGCCGGACTAAAAAATCGAAACGAAAAAGAAACTATATTGCACACAAAACCATACTGCAAATTCAAAACGCGGTCTCAATGTCCTCGCAGGCTGGCGTCATCATGATTCGCATCCTCGTCCTCTGTGACAACGATGATGCGTGCGTCATTTTCATCGGAAGAAAAACCATTCGCCGACGCCCCGGAGTAGAATCGTTCATCATCTTCGCCGCCGCTGCTGCCGCCGCCCCTGCCGGCAGAGGCAGTGGTTGGGCTGATGTCCTCCTCCGCCGAGTCGGGAGCTCCTTCTCGAGTCAATGGGTTGCTCTCCTTCAAGTTCTTAATACTGCCGCTGCTGGCGCGCATAAGGCGTCGTAACCTGCCGGAATCACGAACACCGGAAGGAGCAACACCTGCGGAGGAGGAGCAGGAGCCCACACTGTCGGCTCCTCCAACACTTCGCGGCCTGCAGCCGCCATCGGAGGAAGAGTAGTAAGTTTGGTCGTCCTCCATCATTCTTTCTTGATGCACGGCAGCTGTTGCGATTTTTCTCAATTGATAATAGCCCACCGGGTCGGTCTCGCTCCTCATCGCCTCTAACTGCGACTCCGTCAACGACGATACTGTGGGGGAGGTGGACTCCCGATTTGCTGCACCACCACCGGCATGCGGAGGAGGGGGAGGAGGAGGAGTTCGGCGCTGGGTCCCCGTTCTGCTGCTGTGGAAGGACGACACAACCCCTCCTCCAAAAATGCAGTCGACCAGGTCTGTCGTCGCCCACCAGCGGGAGAGGTTGCTGCCCGCTTTTTTCAGGGAGGAAAAGGCGGATTTCCCAGCACTTGCACACGATGATGCACAGGAGGTGGAAACGGATTTCAGTTGTTTTAGCAACATAGTTTTTGTTGTGTTACTACTACTACTGTGCTCATGCTGATGCGACTGTGCCGAGGAGGACGAGGACGACGACGAACCCTGCTGCTGCTGCTGCGCACCACTACTACTGCCACTGCCAGTAGCCGGCATCGGCATACAGCACAGCAAGCTGCTGAGACGTGCGCATAGGTCGAAGGATTCGTCTTCGTGATATTCTTCTGAATTGTGTTCGGAGTGTTCTGAATGACAATGTGGTGCTTCTGTCAATGTTGCCGCTCCTACGCCCTCCCCACCACTTCTTCTAGCGTCCTCATTATCACTGTGAATGATGTACTCTGTTGGTCCCCCATTTTCTTGGTCTTGGGGCGGAGTCGTGGTGCTGGGTTTTCTTCTCCTGAGCCCCCCAGCGAGCTGGTTCTCGGGCTCTGCTCCGACCCCGGTGTTCCCGGGTCCCAGCAGCGTTCCGGCCACGACCGGTGAATTGGCCGTGCCATCTTGTTCTCCTTCTTCTCGCGGCGGTGACGAATGCGACCGCGAGGGTGCCATCTTGTTGTTTTTCGGTCTTCTATATCTGGGTTCTTCAAAGGATGTTCCTATACCGCTTTTTTGAAACACTTCTGTTCTAAAATGGGGTCTAGTATGTGACTAGTATGTAATACGTAAGAATACGAGTATGTTTATGAATCTGCTTTCATTTTTTTTTTGGGAAGGGCATATTAATCCTATTTGTTGACGACGAAATCAAACGGGAGAATACCGGTATAATTGGGGCAGACCCTGAACGATTAGAGACAGATATAGGGGCAAATTTCATATGAAGACAAACTTTCTGATTTCGTTTTTCTTTTTTCCGACAAAGAAGGGGATAAATTCTCATACCCGATCTCCATCATGCTAGACCAGAACGAAACATTATTGCTCCGAAATAATTATGATTTTTTTGCCCGATTTTCCACTCATTAGAGGATGCGGAGAAATGCGATGTGGACACAAGAGTTGGTCATGAAAGAAGAGAGAATGATCAGATTGAGTTGGTCATATGAAAGATGGAAAAGAGAATGATAGCTATTTCTCATACCCGATTTTCGATCTCCATTATCCTAGACCAGAACGAAACATTATTGCTCCGAAATAATTATGATTTTTTTGCCCGACGAGACACAGTTTAGCCACTGGCCCGTAGGGTCCAGAGAGACTCCTCAAGAGAACTAGACAGAAAACGATCCAAACCCCGCTGCCAACAAACCGCGAGAAAAAAACTGGACCAGACCCACTTGCCCCTGGGCCTTGCCCGTCTGAGACGGACTATCTTCCCGTTGCGAATCATCAGAACTCCTGATGAGTCTGAGAGTTCATTTCCCCCCAAATGATTTCTTTTTTTCAGTGTTCCAAATTGCAAACGCGAGTCCATATGCCATCTCCAACGAAGATTCACGAAATGTCAAAAACACCTGACGACCCCGTTGCGGTCAATACGAACTTGGAGACCGTGTTGCAAAATTTTGTTGCTTGGAACCGAGATTTTGAGGGTTTGATTTTGGCAGTTTGATTTTATTTAGGGGTTTGATTTTCTATTGCGCGGAACGGAGAGTGACACACTGACATTCATTTTGTTAATAGGGAGAGGGATATTATGGGGGTTTGATTTTTCTTTGCGTGGAACTGAAATTAGCAATGCAAGAAGAAGGAGAAGAAAGAATATAGGAATATTTGATTTGATTTGATTCGATTCGAAGGTGGGCAATGAGCCAGTTCCGCTTCAGACTTCGATCTGCAATGAATGTGAGACTCACATGTTATACGCGTGGGAAATTTCCGGTGATCACAGAGACAGACAAATATTAGCGGTATGTATTTTTAGGAATGATTGCCATCTCACGACCGACGGACACGCACTGACATCCCCCCCCCATGCAAAACACCGCCCAAAACACACCGCCCAAAACACCAACATATGTAAATACAACGCCTACCGTGGGGAGCCGGGGACGAGACAAACGTTTTGTTTTTGGATGGAAAAAACGGATACCCTTGTTTCACTATCATGACGTTATATTCGCTATCAGAGGGCGGCGGGCCGCAATCATGACTAAGAGGTTCCAATATTCCAGTCGTGTGGGCAAACTGCCTACACGACTGTTTCCGCCCGGTGGTTCCGGATAAGAACCACGAACTGCGAAAACTACGGGATCATAATATTTCTCAGAACCGATTTTCGATCTCCATTATACTAGACCAGAACGAAACATTATTGCTCCGAAATAATTATGATTTTTTTACCCGGAAACAATTAAATTTGTTTTTGTGCTTGAGGTTATGGGACCAGGACTCGCCGAACGTAGACTTCTCATCAGAGACTACCACGGCCTCTGGTTGAAGTTGGTGGTAGGGACACCTGGGCTGCCCGTAGGCCCCTGCTCACCGGACAATCAAACCCCTTCCTACGGCTACAAAAACTGTGAAAAAAAACTTAATAAACTGTGGTCATCATATTATCCTATCACATGGCTACTTACACTACATACAAGCACATAGACATCGTCAAATTTGCAAAGAGAGAATTGACGAAACTATTATTTTGTGGAGGCCACCACGCAGTTTTGACACAAGACACCAATGAAAAGGGGCAAATGAGTCAATGGAGATCGCAATATCCAGAGACGTTAACCAAGAAACCCCCCCTCAAACCGAACTAGTGTGACTCAAACCTTGCAAACTAACCAGATGTCATGTCGGGGAAAAAACACCACTGCAGTTCCACAAACCATAATATTTCTCATACCCGATCTCCATCATCCTAGACCAGAACGAAACATTATTGCTCCGAAATAATTATGATTTTTTTGCCCGGAAACGTATACTATGAACACAGACGAAACAAACTACTTCCAAGTCCCCATCGCAAAGACGAAAAAAATTCCGCCTCAAAATTTTGACATTATGACGGGAGCACATTGTCATCATCATCCAAACACGACGACGCATCATCATGACGAGACGTCTCCGCCGTCTCACGTCCTCGGTTCGGGGACAACAGACAGCTGCAGACTAGCCCTAACACAGTAAATACCATGAATACTACCATGAACAACAAACCGGGAACATGCCAAATTAGAATTTCGCAGAAAGTAGCCTTATTCGGAAAAAACTCAGTTGTTTGAGTCGTCTTATTCGGAAAAGAATTTCGAAGAAAGCACTTCAAATAGAATCCGAAAAAGAATCCCGAAACGAATTGGATTGTGCGCTCCTTCCGGTTGATTTCCACTTGCTGGTGGTGTGGATTTACAGCCGGCACCCCGCTCGCAATTGCAAGTGGCTCCGACGAGTCCGGCTCATTGTCATGCGGCGTCCTTTCCTCCTGACGGTCTCCCACCCCGCAGCAGTACCCGCTCATGTGCCGGACCAAAATAAGCATAGCTGCCAGACACAAACCCACCCATTGGGTTGTGCCGGAGGACAAATATTCCATCAGCATCCGACAGAAAATGAATCCGCAACATAATCCGCCCCCTAATTCCGAGTGGGCCAAAGCACTGGTCATTTTTTTCAAATTTTAGAAATTTTATAATAAAAATTGAATAAATACATTAATAAAAATCATAAAAAAACTTTTAAAATAAATATTTTTCGATCTCCATTATAGTAGACCAGAACGAAACATTATTGCTCCGTAAGAATTATGAATTATTTGCCTGAAAATGCCCAGTGTTTTGGCCCACTCATAATTTCTTTGCGCGCTGCTGCCAACTC
>Ga0099798_10152_pt1 | contig 22110 bp, 15 predicted proteins | sample Uncmet_Sort29A_1_FD_89870 | JGI IMG/M metagenome (GOLD analysis project Ga0099798, IMG submission 89870) | Marine eukaryotic communities from CALCOFI LINE 67, Pacific Ocean - CN13ID_Sort29A_1 | ecosystem: Environmental > Aquatic > Marine > Oceanic | place: Pacific Ocean: Monterey Bay | collected...
GAAGTTTTCTGAATTTTTTGGTTTGTGGGCTTACATTTTTGAAAAATTTTGATTTTATTTGTCGAGAGATTTTTTTCTTTTGTTCATTTTTTTGGGGGCATTGTGATTTTACAATTTTCCAGACTCATATTCTTTTCTAAATTTATACAGGGGCAACAACAGAAGCTTATTCTATAATTATTAAAGTGTTTACTATCGAGCTAGTACTAGTTCAATTTTAATTTTCCCAAAACAACCCACAGCTAAAAAAAATGGTGTTCGGCGGTGGCGGCAATGCAGCCAAGCAGGCTGGTTCTGCCCGAGCGGTGAAGCGTATCACGCACGAGTTGAAGGAAATTAATAATAACCCGAGCAAAGTATGGACGGCAGAACCGGTGAATGACGACTTGTTCGAATGGCATTTCACGTTGAAAGGTCCAATTGGATCGGAATTTGAGAAAGGCATTTACCACGGGAGAATTGTGTTGCCATTGGATTGGCCGTTTTCGCCGCCTGAAATTCGATTCTTGACGCCAAATGGACGATTCGAAATTAACAAAAACATCTGTTTATCGAATTCATCCTACCACCCCGAACTCTGGCAGCCCGCCTGGGGGATCAGAACGATTATTGAGGGAATTCGGTCCTTTTTCCCGGCATCTGGCGAGGGAGCTGTTGGTGCTTTAAACTGGTCGCCGGAAGTTCGACGGAAAATTGCTGAAACTGAATCACGGATTTGGAAATGTCCAACGTGCAACAAAACGAATTTCGAAATCCTGCCATTATGCGACGAAGCAGAGGAGGATGGTTTGTCCTCCTCGGGCAATGAGGAAGTTTCTAAGATTTTTGGCGAAGGAGTTCCAAAGGAAACCAGTTCAGAGGACGACAAAACAAGTAAAGAGGGCGATAAAGAATCAAAACATGGTGGTGATAGTACTAGTACAAAACCCGCAACCGCGAATATCTGCCCCCCTGCTAGTACAACGGCCCCGACGACACAACAAACACCAGCAACCGGATCTGACAACAAAGCTGGAGCAACAGAAACCACTAGTACTTCTGGTGAAAACAAGGTTTCTGAAAACAACAATAGTACGAGTACTAAACCTGTCGGAGAAATCGCGAAAGCTTCCGAATCACTGGAGGCTCTAGCTGCGATTGCGCAAGAGAGGAAGAAAGCTTTTGAGGAAAAGCAGAAAAAGGCGAAAGAAGCGGAAGAAGAACTAAAACGAGCACAGGAAGAGGCAAAAAAGGCAGAGGTAGCGGCTTTTCCAGACAAAAAACCAGCAGCCGCAGAGGAGAAGAATGGTGGCGTCGGTGTGAATGATGCCCCTGCAGCAGGCGCCTCCGGCAGTGCTAATACTAAAACTGGCGGAGAAAAAGACAAAAAGACGAGAGAAGAAACAGAGGAGGAACGACGAGCTCGGTTTAGGCCTCCTCAGCAGCAGGGTGTGCTTGGGCAATTGGTTCCGAAAATGAGCAACAGTAGAATACTATCAGTGATAATCTTCAATCTCTTTCTGGTGCTGGTTGCCTTGCTTTATGATATGATTTGGGCTAACCCGCCACAGGATGTGGAGTAAGTTTGAGCCGTTCTCACCAGCGGGGGAAAAACTTTATCTATCAGAAGATTTTTGAATTTTTGGAAAAAACTATTTTTTTTCCACTTCTTGCAGTGGTTATCAAAAAAGATGTTACTCTACCTTTTGTTGAATACAGAAATAATACAAAACAATAGCACTACCAATTGGTCAGACAATTTAAAATACTAGCATGCCTTTTTAGAATATTAGTACAATGATTATTGTAGTACGAATTTTAGGGATAAATGGGGTTTTATGCACGGGGGTTCATTTTGTGAAATTTATTGGCATTGGCCAGCGAATTAATTTTTGAACTAAAGATATTTACGAAAAAACTACTAATTAACTTGGTCTCCTGCGCTTGTCGCATTAATGGCCTCTTCTTATATTGGGGTTATATTGGGGTTATTATCAACGATTTTTTATCAAAATAGGTCGACTTTTTATTGATTGGTGGCTGCAGTTTTTTTATTTTGGTTGTTGGGTGTGTTCGTCGTTTTTTCTATCGGTCTGTTTCTTACGAGAGAGTTTTTCAAAACCATATTTTTTTCATTTCAGGATAAGTATATAAAGTTCATATTCAAGTTTTCGAGAGAGACGATTTTTCGTATTCATCAAAAAAAAGGTTTGATCGAGAGCAAAAAAATTAATTGAGGGATTTGCTAGTATTGCATTCTTTTTTTTTTTTTTCAATCGCCCGCTAGTATTGTTTCATCTGGCCGCTATAGTATGGCAAAAATGAAAATGAAAATCAAACAAAAAACATAAAAAAACTCACAGGTTTTTAAACCCGGGTGGTAGGCCCACCGCCTGGAGTGTAAATATTTTGACAAGAATTCATCCAAGAAATAAACATTATCATTTTTTTAGGCGAGAGTTAGGCATTTATCTTGCGCATGCGTTGTTGAAATATTCATAAAGAAAGCATGCCACGCCGCTCCCTTGCGCTTTTAAGGTAAATTTTAGTAATTGATTGTAACAACAATTGTAAACTAAACCATTTGTAAAACTTTTAAATCGATTAACCTATATGCCAAGTTTCCATGATTGGCTCGAAAAAGGAAATTGATTGTTTCAGGTTTTTTTTTTTTGTTATTTGCTAGATAAAAATGGGGATCCGTATTTCGCCCAATATTTTTTTATTGTAAATACTATTTCATTTTGCATAATTCAAAACACAACTAGGTAAATTTGTATTTTTTAAATAAGCATATGTGTTTCTCTGTGTAGTAAGAGAATTCTAATTTTGTAGTAACCTTTTAGTTTTTGCAAGAAAAATATGAGCCCCGAAGAACCGGGCGGGGGGCAAGATGAATCCTCTGCCCAGCAAGAGGTTGTTCTTCCCCCGTCATTATCCACCCAAATCCCTCCCTTTCCCCCTGAAGCGATACGGAGACCTCGCGAACCAGACAGAGAGCCCGACATTGAGGAGGGTGGAGAAGATGGTGCAAATAATAATAGTGGTGCTAGTCCTACTCATAATATTGACATGCTTTCGAGCACAGTGAATAATAGTACTGGTCATATTATTGTCGACAAGCATGACGATAGTGCTAATGATGCTGTTTCTGCTGGCATAAGACCGGACTGTGAACCAATAAAAGGTGGTGCTAGTAATACTAATCTTTTTCAGCAGCAGCAACAGCCACTACTAAGTCCAAACAAACCTCCCGAATACCAGTATTCTCCAGAAACGCATCGACCACATGAGAGCGAAGAAGAGGAACAACATCACCACAATGGGGATAGAAATATGTTCGCCACGCCATCATCGGATCAAGCGTTAGCAGAAGTTTGTTCGTCGAAAAAAGGACCTATCACCGAACCACAAGTACCACCACAGGAGGGTAGTACTATAATTTCCAGTAAGAATAATAGCGTACTGCAAGCGGCAAATAATACTGGCAATGCTATTGTTAGCACCGATACAGTCGCACCGTTGCAAGTACAGCACTCATCAAAGAGCAAGAGCAGTAAAGATACTAAAAAAGGCTTAATAACTGGACCGATGTTCGTCAGGGACGAGTCTTTAAAAAATACTGGGAACTCTTCGATTCAAGATTCGGAAAATAATCCAGCAGCGAACTCGTTACATTATCACATGTGTACCACTTCAAACTTATTTTTCTTAAATATTTAGCCAAAACAAAGGATTTTGTGTGTTGAATCCACTTTAGGCTAAAACTACTCAGTTTTGTAATTATTGTTTCTTGTCTGAAAAAAATTGTTCTTTGATTTTTTCAGCAATGTATGTGTTACAACAAAGTTTGAAACGACCAGTGACGAGCAGAAACCTTCACTAGAGAGTAAAGAGTCTGCAAGAATAAGTTCTCATTCTTTGAACAATTTTTATAGTAATTCAAAGGATGACGGCTCCAACAAAGACTTCATTCTTTTCGATGCGTACATGCTTTGGTCCAAAAGTCCCAAAAATTTACTTTTTTTGGCCCATTTGGACCAAAATCTTTTTTGGTAAACAATTCATGATTTTATCTTACGCATCCAAAAGATTGACGAGACGACACATCTTCTGCCGCAGCGAGTTTTCATGCTGTGATGGGGTTGGAAAAATTCAATCTTTTCGGTGCGTTTATTTTTAGTCAAAAATGTATTATTATTTTTTTTTTGGCGCATTTGGCCCAGCAGAAAAAATAGTTTTTGGTCAAAAATGAAATTTTATTTACGCATCGAAAAGATTGAAAAAAAGGTGAAAATAACCAAGAAACTGGAGTACTTCCGCCGAAGAACGACGGGGGAATTATTATTGGGCTTGAAAAGCGTGAAAGAGAACGAAAGGGGAGTGCTGGTAATAATGTTATTTCAGTTGTGAAGACAAAAACTGCGCCAGGAAATTTAGATCCGAACAGTCTACCTGAATTTCAAAAAAACACACTTTCCGCAAGATCGATACTTTCCGAAGTCAGCAAAAAATCAAACTCATTTATCCCACCAGGTGTGAGTGATACGGACAAGTCACAGCTGCAGCAAGAAATTGAATCGTTAGAAAAATACCAGAGGCACAGCGCAGTAGGGTTGACGACACTGGACAATATTGATTTACCCGGTGGGATAAGACAAGACGATGCCGTAATATTAGACAACACAAACCAAGCCGCGAAAAATAAAAAAGAGTTTTCCTCCGGTCCAAATCAAAATCCGTCGTTAAGAAATTTGAACGTAGTGGCCAAACAATTAGCAGAAAAACGACCGTCCAATGTATCCGAAGCAAGCGTCAAGCATTCGAATATAAATGACATAAATGGAGAAAAGTCCCCCGCGCCAGGCGTTGGTAAAATGTTCAGCTGGCGGCGACCATCAATGCTTGGTATGTTTGGAAAAAAAGAAGACGACGATGGTGTACTAATGAATGTTGTAAGTACCAGTAACAAAAAATCAGTCGCAGCCCCTCCAAAACGTGGCAACGAAACTCAAATTATGCTCCAGCAAGCTATGGCAAAAAACGCAATGGTACAGGAATCGATTTCTATGACGCCGACATTAAGACGCACGGAGCAAAGTGTGCGGAAACAGAACACAAATGTTATGCCGACGATAGCGGCGAGCAACCGGGAATCGTTGCACGACGATGATTCGGATACGTCGGATGAAAGCGACTCCAATGAAAATACATCGAGGAATACGAGCCAGAAGGTTTTCCATACGAAATCAGGAATAAGTTCTCGTGAATCGTTAGAAAACGCCAGCTCAGCCGACGGGTCGATTGGTTTAGGAGTTTTGCCGCAGTTGAGTTTAATTACCGGCAGCAAGCGTGTTGTTTCTGTAATGCCAGATCGCAACTCCGGTCAAATGGGAGTCAACCAGCAGGACAGCACACAGGCGGAACCGAGAAACACATACTATGCCGAGGAGTTGGATGGGGTTCCCGAAGAAGCCTTGCCGAAAAAAGAGTTAATAAAACGGGACTTCGTTTCTATGGTGTTTGTAATAATCCTCGGAACGTCGGTTGGATTAGCGAATGTGGGTTTCCATCAGCTTTTGAATTTGCTAGCGACTTTTTTTCAAACTTTCTGGTCGCCCGTTTGGTCAGAACGGAAAAAAAAATCGATTTTGTTGGTCCGAAAAGTGAAAAAAATGTCAAAAAACAGCGATTTTGGGTCAAAAACGGACCAAAAATGAACTTTCTGACCCGGCGACCAGAAAGTTTGAATTTTTTCGACGACACCGGAAAGCGATTTTCGGCCTGGGCCTCTGATATTCTAAATGGCGCAATTATTGTGACGGTGTATAATTGACCAAAATATTTCAAAAAAGTGAGTTTTTTGACCCAAAAGACACAGGGAAAACACACGTTATTTTGATCAGGCGCAAAAAGCTTAAACATAGCAAAGGAAAATTGAGTCAAGTGAAACTCATTTTTTCACATTTTTTTGACATTTTTGGCCAGTTATGCACCGTCACGATAATTGTGCCATTTAGAATAACGAATCGGACTACTGGAACGAGAGTCTGAACGCAAATAACACGATTTTTTTATAATCCGACTCAAAAATTCAAAAAAAAATCAAAAAAACCCTTAAAATGGCCCAAAAAATGGTTTTTTTGAGTCGGATTATAAAAAAATCGTGTTAAATCCAGTTGAGAGGGAAACAACCGGCATGAAACTCTGGTTCTGCACGTACAAAATAATTCTGGTCGCTTGTTCGTCGCTTTTTGTCGGCTACGTTACGCGTGAGTTTGTCCCCGAATGCTTAGGGGGTGGAACGATTGCTACGAAAGTAAGTTTAGCAATTAGCAGTCCGATTCCTTTTTATGTCGGGTTTTGCAGGCTGATATTCAGCTCAATATACGTGGGGATGGGAAACCCATTGGGCATAGAAGCTCCAACAATCCATCTATCGGCGGCAGTGGCGAGCGCATTGCGAACAGCGCGGTGCATTCCAGATTCGTTACCTGTTGGGTTGCCGCTGGCGATGGTGTTAGGATGTTGCGGAGGGCTGTCGGCTGCTTTCAATTCGCCACTTTCGGGGATTGTATTCGCAATCGAAGAATATATGGATATTAGGCAGGAAGGAAAAGTTACAGCTTTAGTTTTATTGTCTTCCATGTGTAGTTCTTTGGTAACTCGAACCGTAGATCCAGTTCATACGATGTTATTTCCAATAAAAGCCGAGCATAATTTGAGCGGGGGATATAGTAGTAATGGGCACAGAGAACTGATGTTGGATTTCGGGAGTAATGGTTTTAGCAGTGGTATGTCTAACGCGAACAATAATAGTGTTGTAAGAAACACCGCATCCGTTGGGATTGAAATAAATGACAACAGCATTTTGAACTGGATGCCAGAGATGTTTTTGCGACATTTAGCTGGCGGCGGAGATGCAGACTCTGAACCGAATTACGTGAACTATGCGCACTTTTTAATTAGCATTTTGAGTGGAATAGCTGGTGGTTTATTGATTCCCGGTTTTGCAGGTTTAATAATCTATCTTCGGTCGGTGATGTACCAGCAAACGGTTTTCAGCGACAACATGGTAGGTGGTGCCGTTGGTTTGATTTGTGGGCTGTTAGGCGCAATAGCTTATTTAACACGATTTTTGTAATCCGACTCGTTGTTGAACAATTTGCGGTCCATTTTTTTTTTTTTTTGCCATTACAATTTTCGAGTCGGAATTATAAAACGATCGTGTCATTTGATAACCGGAATGGACGGCGTATGGGGACAGGGGTCGAGCGCACTGAAGCAGACTGTTAAGACCTTGCAAAAAGAGGATTTCGAGGGAATAAAACCGGATCCAAGTCAGTTCTGGGCGGCGATTCTGGTCGTTTTTGGAAAACTACTCGCCAGTGCATTGGCCTTCGCAGCGGGAGGATCTGGCGGAATTTTAATGCCAGTTATTATCTGTGGTGGTGTGGTTGGGTACTGTGTAAGATGTGTGATATTTTCAATGTTCTCGCTTCCAGTTGTAAGTTCTTATTGCGTATCATTTGGGATAGCAGGGGCTTTTTCAGCTTTGACCCGATTGCCGCTGACTGCGACGGTTTTAGCGGTTGAGATGACAGGAGTGCTTGAATACGAAGGCGGCAATATAATATTTCCAATCTTATTCTCCGCAATATTGGGTACTCGGGTTGCCGGAATAATCCAACACGAAACAGTTTTCGAGCGCATGATGCTTCAAGACGGAATTGATCCAACATCTCTCGGCCAACAAATCCACAGAACCGTGCATGATACAACAGCTCAAGATGAACATTCGCCTTTTCGTGCGAGCCGACGCAGTGCGGTGGTTGGGAACACTTTCAGCGGTTACGATTTTGACACAGCTGCGATGGATAATTTAATACAAAACAATGCGCACAGGTTTGATAACATGCGGATGAGCGGCTCGAACGCCTTGAATTACAATAATATGTTTGCGAAATCGACAAACCTGGGGTCGGCCACCCCGAAGCAGTTGGGAAGTGGAAATCAATTCTTTCCCGACATGAACAATAATAGTAATCCAAGCCCAGACAACAGCTTCGATGCTGATAACAGCAACCCTTCAGTTAACAAGCAGTCATGTCAATCAGATGTTGGGAATTTATTTTTTGCCAAAATGATTCAAAGAAAAATTCAAAAATTTCGGGTACTTTTTTTTTTAGTCAAAATGAATGATTCAAAGTAATGATGAGCCCAGAAAGCTGATCAACATATCTGCTTATTAATTATCCCGAGTGGAAGTTTTGGCAACATGAACGCGTCACAGCAAGGTGGGCAAAAATTAAACTCCACTCAGCAAATGATGTTGAATGCGCATAACAAGAACATGAAAATAAACGCGAACCACAACCCACGTGATAGTAGTAACAATAATTTGAACCCGTCAGATTCTATTGACTCTCGGGTAAGTGGAAATTCTGCACACATGCCTAACATTGGATTTGGATTGAACCCGAATTCACGAGACTCGACCGGACCAGCCGGTGCGATGAGTGGCGTTTCGCGCGAATCTGGATCGGGATTTAACATGCATCAACCAAACCAACCACTGGCAGCACAGTACGTCCAGAGTGGGCGAAATACGCTGTTGAATGCGCACGTTGATAACAGTGGCCATGGCAATTTAAGCGGGTCTGACATCGAAAAAGCATATTCAGGGAAAAAATCGCCAGGAAATATAAGCAGGTCAAAAAGCCCAGCGTGTAGTACGCCCAGTCCAGACAACAGCCAGACGTTAAAAGACGTATTTCGCGGAGATGACAAATCAGGGTCCAGGCAGCCAAGCACAGGTTCTGAAAGAAGAGAGTCAAGAAACTCACGCAATAATAATGATAGTTACCAACCACCGCCATCTAGCACATCTTTTCACGACATGTTAAAATCCGAACTGCGCGGCGGGGGGTTGCCGGGTGGTATACCAAAAAGCTCGAGTTCGTTTTCCCCAGGCCAACCATTGTCCGGGATAATCGGCCAACAACCAAGATTCAGCAACAGTGGCGCGCCGGATTTAACACGATTTTTTTATAAACCGACTAAAAAATCAAAAAAATTCAAAAAAACCCTTAAAATGGGCCGAAAAATGGTTTTTTTGAGTCGGATTATAAAAAAACCTTGTTATTTAAACCTATTCACCACAAGCGATCGGCAGATAAATCGTAACGATTTCAAACTTTCTGGTCGCCAGGTCCGAACAGAAAAAAAAATCGATTTTTTTGGTCCAAAAAGTGAACAAAATATCAAAAAACAGCGATTTTGGATCAAAAACGGACGAAAAATGAACTTTCTGACCTGGCGACCAGAAAGTTTGAAACGATTTAATGAATTTAGCGTCTAAGCGCTCGAGCTTCGCCTCAAGTGTAACGAATTTATCTCCATCACCATCTTTAATTGGGCCAGGCAACAGACCGTTAGGAGCTGCGGCTGGCGGAGGAAATCAAGCAGGTGGATTGAATAACGTCACGCACAACACGTTATCTGATTCGCGATCATTAATGCGATGCAGCCAGAACATGAGTTTACTTGCCCGTGCGATGGAGCATAAGGCAAGGCTGGAAGCGAAACAAGGCACTGTTGCATCACGCAGGGTCAGTTTAAGCCGAAAGCCGGTGGAAAATCTGGCAGATGATCCTAGGAGGATGTTGATTCAAACTTTTTTGGTGCCAAGTAGAAAGGTGTGTTTTTTTTTGTCAATTGTGGTTCATTTTTAGAGTTTTTTTTTGTCAAGAAATGAGCAATTTTTGACCAGGTGTCACCAGAAAGTTTGAAGTCGATACGATCCGACGCCTCTGCTTTTAATTTCCCGGTGCTCGGGCTGTTTACAGCGCAAGGGGTGCAGGCTTTTGCGGGGGCGGTGCATAATGATGGCGAGCATAATGGAAATGGGAACGGAAACCATCTTGGTGGTAATCTAGAAGGTATCGGAGAAGAGAGCCCGAGTTTGATGCTGAGGCCGTCGAACCGGATTTCGTTTCCGAGGTGAGTACCAGCAGGGCTTTATGCGGTGAGTAGTTTTGAGTGATTGTTAAATTCATCACAACGGAAAAAATATATTTGTAAGACTAAAATGATTCAACAAAATAAGTGCATTTACACCATTTAATTAATTCAAAAATCTACCCTATATTTTCAGAATCCAACATTATTTTTTACCCTAATTATCTTTTGTAGTGAGTTCTTAAATGTAAACACGATATTTACGAGTTTTTTTGATTCTACTATTTTTTTGTAGAAGCGTCACAATTTTTTAATAAATGATGATCTGAAGGAAAGAGAATATTGGTGTAGTCAATCTAGTAGTCATGTTTGACCTATGATTTTTGTCTGAGGATTTCAGAAAGCTGCGAGGATCTAGCGGTTTTCAAGTTTATACGTGGCGACAAATAACCCAATATTGTTAACTATTTTGTTGAAGGATAGTAAAAGTAAATGGTTACCTTTCGTAGCTTGAATCTAAAATTTTTGACGGAAAAGTTCTTTTAAAAACAGCGTCTAATTAGGCTGATATAAGAAATAATAACACGTTTAAAGTCACAACAGTACGCCGAAAAACAAATGGCAACAAAACACGATAGCAGAAGAAGTAATTAACAAAATATTGTTGTAGGATCAGCGTGGATTTCTTGTTTCAAAAAATATTATTATCGGTTTTTCGGAATTTCCGTTTCTATCTTATTCGATGTAATATTTTCTATCAGTTTGTTTTTCAATCGCATTTTATCAATCTTCATGCAAATGTTAAGCTATGTTATAGTTCCAATGAATGAGCATACATGTTCTAAACCCACATGTTCATATGCATGTGCGTATTTAACATTCGCTGGATAAATAGTAATGAGAGAGGTTTTACATTTTTGTTTATTTCGATTCGAGAGGGTGTTTATGAGAGAGAATAGCAACTTTCAGAGAGTTATCGTAAAAACGGAGATTTATTATAGCTTCTGGTTTCCAGAGATTCATTGTAAAAATACAATTCGAGACAAACTCGACCATGAAATATTCAAATATAAAACAGGAACTGGCTAGTGTTCTAATTTTAATATTTTTGAAAAACCAAATCACATATATTTAGTTGATATCCCCCCTCCCCAACTTTTCTTTCCAATAGCAACTTAAATTTAAGGGTAACAGTAATCCCCTGCACACATACTGTCAATTTAGAAGAAATACATTTTTGTCACAAATAGCATCAATCTAAAATTTTTGTCATTCCATGAAACTGAAAAAGCCACAGAAAAGATCAGATCATTTTCCTAAATTATGAAAATTCCATTTCTCCTAAATTAAAAATTTTGTAGCGTTTGAGTGTTTCCAGATTCATAGCACGGTAAGAGAAAAAAATATTTGTGCACTAGGAAGCCATATACTTTTTTATCTAAAGGTCAATCCAAAAATAGTACGAAAATCATATAAAAACCAATCCAAAAAATGGCGTCGTCTTCATCCAAAGATCCACCTGTGAGTTCAACTGTCACGTTGGTGGACGAAGCGGTTGATCAGAGTACACCACTTGGTGAACCAGTTCCCCCACCTGTTGTGACACAACCCGCTGACGATATTATTACGTTTCTATTTAACGACGCGACCGGCTGCGACTATGATATAGATATTAAGAAAGAACATCTACTGATTAAAAACAAAAAGCACATACACTTCGTATCTATTGAATATTTAAAGAAGAGGATCAGCGACGCAATATTCGCAAAAAATGAAGCCAAAATCGAAACAGCGAAAGAAAACGCAATTAACGATGGCAGTGAACCAACGCCGTATCCCCGGTTTCGAGTCAAGATTCCGTGGCAGTTGATTCACATACTCTGGCAATCTTTGCGAGCTAATAAAGATGGCGGAAATAGTCCGGCGAGCGATGATTCTTCGGAATCTAATGAAGATGAAGAAAATAGTCCCGCGGACGATGCTGCGTTGCTGGACGCATTGACTATTGACAACGAAAGCAACCCCCATGAAAACGAAGAAATAGACGAGAGCAGGTTGTTTGCAGTGAGAAGGGATGGTTCAGAAGCAGAAAGATTGTTATTTGTAATAAAAAGGGATGAGAAATTAGCGAACAGCACCGACAAAGATTTATTCATGAAATTCTTAGAAGTAGTTGGGAATGGCAGAATGATGCGTACCCACACCGAAGAAAAATTGATACGCATCCTTCACCACGTGTCGTCGACCAAGGAGTTCTTCATACATTCTCCACCACCACCACCAACAAGTTCTTCAGATATCATGCCAACCTCGTACGAATATTATGCATCATACGAGTATAGTTTTCGTAATACGCACGATGTAAATGAAGTCATTGCAAACTGCATTTATAATGTGTCAATAGAACAACCTTCAATTACTGTTTTACGCGCTTTTTTACAGTGTGAAGAAGTAATACCAGCACTGCACATTAACCGCATCTTCCAATATGACGATGTCTATTATAACAACCGTGTCATTGGAAGAGAAACGACTGTACTTCACCAGGCTTCTCTGCGAGCGTTCTCCGCAAACGACCTAGCGATAGTAAAAGCGTTAATCGATTTTAAAGCTGATGTGAACCTAAAGTGTAAGTTTATCGCAGATACTGAGATTTTGCAGGATTACTCTATAGGAAGGCCGAGCGAAGATATTTTTGAATTTATTGAATATGATGACGATCTTCTTAAGGAAGTTTCACAGGCACGAATTTGCCGAGATCTAGTTTTAGCCGATTGCGACCCTAGTACTGGAAAACCACTAAAACTAGACGAAATACATAGCATTTCTCGCCCGAATCGAGTCCGTCCATTTGACAGAAAACTTGTGGAACAGTTACGGAAATTGCGGGGAAGAGTGAATCGTACTGTTGCAGCGTTGCATGCTTTCGCAGCTGGGGATGGGGTACTTGAAGTTCAGAAGAACATGTTGGAACTATTCACGGGGAGCGGCGCTAACATAAACGAAAAAAGCGAAGGTGGAAACGGCAAGACTCCCTTGCACATCGCTGCAGCTACACACCGCTGCGCACATAAATACCGCTGGACTGCTCATCATGCCATGCTGTCTCTGATTAATGCAAGAGCAGATGTTTTTGGAAAAGACGAAATTGGTTGTACACCATTGCATGTAATGATGCAGCAAGGCTTTCCAGCTGACAGTTTCGACATCTTGCGTCCACTAGAATTCTATTTGAAACCGGCGTTGGAAACGCATGGATTTGAAAAGACGAGGGCATTACTCACGGCATGCAACCATGATGGACACAATTTCTTGAACGTGTACCACCGTAGATGGGAATTTCATTCCAATTTCTACGAAATTTCATCGGATTGCCAGTGTTTTTCTATACTAGGGTACGTGTCCGTCAATAGGATTGCCACACGTGGCGAAATATTGAGGCTGTTGAAAAAGTGGTTAGCGGAAGCGAGGAAAGATCAGTTAGCTTGTGATGATGAAACTGCCAATGCAGGCGCACGCGCCGATGTACGAGGTTTGCTGTGCCAGTTAACCAATGGAGAATGTGAAGCCATTGCCAACGATTTGCGACTAGCCTGGTCGAGCATTCGCCCGGAGGACGTGTGCTCAAAAATCCTGGACAAGCTATGATGAAGGCGGATCGTGTGAAAAAATGGGGTGAGCATTTTGATGAGAAATTAGGGTCACGAAGATTACCTTTAGATATTTTTTTGTTTCTTTTCCTGCTCATTGGCAGACAAAAAATCGATATGGCGTAATAATTTAGCGACTTTAGGCGCACCGGTATACTAATGTATTTCAAAATACTACCAGAACAACAATCATTTAAAACAAAAACACGCGTTTTCAAAACTTTTAAGTTCATTGGTCAGTGACACCCTTACGCACAGGCTGATGAGAGCGGAATATTTCAGTTTCTAAAAATATCACAGATTGTTTTCTCATTTGATGTTCTCAATTTATCTTTGCAAAGTGGTTGTCATTCGTTTCTAAAAAAAAAGCGGGTTCGGCGGGGCAATCAAAAAGGGAGGGTATTTACTACAATCTTCACAATTCAATTTTGAAATAATATCAAATTTGCTTTTTTTTTTATGGAAATTCTTGAAATTTAATTTATAACTAACGGTATTAGATCTACCCATTCTTTATAAACAGCTAATTATTAGAGTCCCGAAATTATTTAGTCCAAAAAAAATGTCTTCCGCTGCTGACCAAGCGAATAAGTTCTGGGTTGACCTCCCAGAAACCGAAGCCTATCAATATGTTGGAGCATCATTGGTGGCTTTCACATGCGCGTTTGTCATCGGAATTACGGGGGTAGGTGGAGTCGCCTTTATGCCGGGAGTTGTTATTTGTTTACCGAATTTGAACCATGTAGTTGCTTTCGGCACAACGATGGTGAGCTTAACACCAATGGGAATAGCTGGTGTAATGGCAGTCTGGCGACATATTAAGAAGCGAGGGAAATGGTGCGTTGTGATTTCGATATCGAGTATGTTTTTCGCAATATTAATACAGTATTTGCTGAGTCTAATTCCAGAGGATAACGACAGTCCGTTTCTACTGGTTATCGTAATCTACACATTGTTTTTAACTTTTTTCCTTTTTGATTCTTTTGTGGGGCAATATTCATCTTTTTTCATTTATTTTTCAGGTTCTGAATTTTTGATTTTTTTTTTCCTTTTTTGGTTTATGTTTTTTTTCGCCACATTCAATTAAATATTGCACATACATTTTGGTTTATGTGTCTACAACAATCAAAATGTTTTTCTGAAAACAGACAACAGCATTCTATATCACACAAGTCCGAGCGTTTCTTTTCTTTATTCAATAGTTTTTTTTTTTCAAATATTTGGTTAAACAACGAAGCAAACATGGCGACCAGGCATTCTGCTCCCCCAGCTATTATCATGCCGACAGAAAACGAGCATCCTCCCACTATTCAGAATGGAGTTATCGTTGTACCAAAGAAATCTGGCAAAAAGGGAAAAAACAGCAGAACGATCAAAAAGCAAGAGTCGAAAACCTACCCATGGCCTGCATTTGAATCCCAGCCACACACGATCGAGTAACACGAGTTTTTTTACAGTCTGACTCTCAAAACAAAATGATTAAAACAACCTTTTAAAATCTACATTTTGGAACAAAAATTATAAAAAACTACTCCGATTTAAAAAACGAATCGTGTTAATTCCTCCTCCGATGAAGACTACATTGACGCTGTTCAGCGTTGTTTCCAACTTTTCGATGCGTATGTTTTTGACAAAAAACGAAAAAATAAGGGTTTTTTGGACCGAAAACATATATTTTATGCACGCATCGAAAAGTTTGAACTTATGGAGAATCGAAGACGCCGAATGATTGCGATGGGCATGGGTGTGTGAAGTTTACGATAATTATGATTCTTTTAGGAATTATGTTTGGATTATTGGTTTATTCTTGCACTTTATGTTGCGACGATCGGTATTTGCGTGAGCACGCGTCAAAAAAGCAAAAGGAAGATGAGGCGGTGATGGTCGGGTATTATGATGACTCAGCCGACAGTGATTCCTTGTATCCTCCGTTAGTTGGTGGATACGATGGTGATAGTACCAGCAGTAGTATTGACAATACTGACGTGGAAAACGATACTGAAACTACTGGTACACATTCGTGGTGCTGTGGGAACAAAGGTGGCGTGGAAGAGAAAAAAGATGAAAGAATCAAAAATCCGAAACGCATTTCCAAAAATAATAAGCATAAAAAGCAGTTGAAGGATGAACCGTGCATCACCGCTTGCTGCGGAGTTGGGAAAAACGATGATGAAGTTGTCGAGTGTAGACATGGTCCGGGTGATGCGGAGTGCGAGATTTGTAAAGCCAAGAAATCTGGAAAGAGTTTGAGAGGTAATCAGTAAATGCTGAAAACGAAATGAAAAAATGTTAGAATGTTATAGTGCTATATTCTGTCTTGAGTGAAATGGCTATGGGTCTCTGCTCTTGATTACAAATGCAATTTGCGTTTCTAATTTTAGAGCGGATAATGATGCATTCGTGCATTGTTTCTAAAAAAAATTTTTTTTTTGGTTTTTTGTAAAAAAGAATTCAGTTTATTACTAACTTGATGTGGAATTAATCTAATGCAGCAGAAAATTCTAATTCTAAACTCTAGCCATGGAATTCTAAACGAGAAATTCGAAACGATCGTTTTTCTGTGTCAATTCGACGCAACGGTTGTATCCTAGAATTTTGCACGAGCATGAATCCGTGTTCTGCATGTATAATTAGTACTAATAACTTTGTCTATTGAAACCAAAAAGACAGAACAAAATGCGTTAAAGTGTGTGAGTGGGTGTTCAACTTTAAAATTGCAGAAAAACTGAAATGAAATGAGGCAAAACTAAAATCAGTCAAAATTTGAAGAAGTCGCAAAAAGTTAAAAATAAAAAAAATGAAAAATCACTGCAATCCCAGAAAATTATCAGGTAGCGATTATGTCGGTGCTCGGGGGTTTGTCAGCATTGCGTGATGTAGCGCAGTCCGTTGCAAGAGAGAAAAAGTTGAAGCAGGAACTAGAATCCAAGCAGAAATCAAAATCCGGCCGTTTCGCATTTCGGCGCCAGATGACATACGCTAACTTTTTCCATGCAAAAGATAAATCTGCGTCAATTTTTGGTGGAGCTTTCAGTTTTAGAAGGCAGAACACGTTTGCTAATTTCATATCACAACGAAATTCTGGAAAGTTATCTGCTAAATTAAAGCGTCAAAACACTGGTTTTGCGAACAAAGAGCCTGAAAAATCATTTCCAGAGTTCCCAAAGCCCAAAACCTTCACTGAACATATGCTGATGATCGTATGTGGATTCTTAATTGGTTTATGCGGGGGACCGGTGTTGGCGTTGCCGCTGTTACTGATAGTTTTACCCCGAATGGCGGCAAGAGCGGTGAAAAAAGGGTTGATATCCCGCGAACAAACGGGACATGGTGGTGATAATGAAGATTGGGCTGAGTTTTTCGAGCAAATTCAGAAAACATTAGAGTCAACAGAAAAAAGAGCAGCAAAATCATCATTCCTAGCCAATGACGCAAATAAAAAACATAAACGCGACTCGAAAAACAGTCAAAACAGTTTAGACGGTGGACTTCAGAAAATATCAAGCGTTTCTTGGCAGAGCAATGGCACAGATGGAACTCGTGGAAACGGCCACAGCATGACTAGCGGTAAAGACCGGGAAACGGGCTTGTTGACTGACAAAGAGAAGCAAGAAATCGTCGACCAGGTTGACAGCATGCGCACAATCGATTCCGCCGGCGGTGGATTAGGTTTATTGGCCCCAATCACTATGTCGTTGTCGAAAGATGATGACGCGAGTACCCATACACCAGATTTGAGTAGCACTGAGAAGCCATCGGCTATGCAAAGCCCAGACGAGTCCGGGGCTGAAACGCTGGATGAGGAAGCTGAAACTGACGTTCCGGGTCAACTTTCAGAAGTTGATCGCAAAATATCAGCAACATCCTACGCAACATCGGTTTCCCCAATAAAAGAGTACTATGCATTTTCTGGCCGTGAAACGAAAATTAATGACGACGGCCAAGCGTCTCAGTCTGGTGAGGATGGTGATGTTGTAGAAACTTCAAATATAATCGGCAGACAAATATCGAAAAACTCTTCATCAACTAAAGATGCCGTTATGCAGGTAACTGAGCACGATAACATAGGTAAAGAAAATCCAGCAACAACAAATGGAGCCATTGTTGGTGAAACAAAAAATGAAAACCACGGTTCTTCCGCAGTTGTCACAGCAAAAAAGCCGCTCCCCTCCGACAAAGCTCTGGCGACCTTCGGTGAAGAAGACGCATGGCCGGCGTTTGCAATAGTGACACTCGTCAGACCGCCTGCGACGCTGGGGAATTTAGGCCATATGGTTGGTGCCCTTTATTTCAACGGTGTGATCATCGGTTTGGGGTTGATTTTCACCGCTATGACAATTATGGGCGTCATTTCGGGCATCGCTGTTTCTAAGAAATTGAAAGGTAACACTTTGAAAATATGTGTTGGCGTTGTTTTGGTCGCTGCCGGGATTTTCGTTCTGATAAAGAGCAGTTAGTATCGGCTTGGGGTTACGAATCTCTTTTTAGCTTTATAAGTTTTTCAAAAAAAACGAACACACTACTTAGAAAAAAACATCAAATGTACACTTCGCAATTTGCGAGACTAGAAACGATTCTTAGTGTATGAAAATAATTAACACAAAAAAAAATTCTTTAAACGCATTCTTCCATGCGTGTTCTACCGCTATTTCCTCTAATGAGTCTAGCATTAGGGTGATTGTTTGTTTGCCTAGTTCTACCTTTTGATAATCCGCAAAGTTGTTTAGCACGAAATTTTTAAATTTTGTTAGTTACAAAAAGGTAGTGGCAAATTTTATGATTTTAAAATGCGGATCAACAATTTTGTTTGAGAAAAGCGTATGTATCAGACTTTTTATGGTCCAAACTTTGGTCCAACACTAATTTTAATAATTAAACGAACAATAAACGGTTTTCCATTGTCTGTTTTTGATTTTTACGAACATTGCGTATTCCTTTCCTATCCTAAAGGTTCTGGGCATTTTACCACTAATTTTGTCAAGTAGCTGTTAAATGCGGCATTAAAATCGTTGTTGATTGTAAACGGTTTTTGTTTACGCACGATTTGATTTGCGCAATATTTCTAAAGCCCCTCCTCTCTTGAAATATAAAAGACATTTTCTCTTCCCCTGAAACGTAAAATTTCTGTCGATTGATTTTCTATTGATTCTGTCGATTATTTCTGGCTTATAAATTGTTTTTGGAGTTCTTTTGCAAATATTAGGATTCGCGAACCTTACGTTCGCGGCGAACGAATGTTTTCGACTCCATATCTTTATCGTTGAGATAAAACAACGTTTTTGGTGCCGCTTTTGAAATGAAGGAAAAAAAAATCTGGAAAAATGGAGGCAGGCCGGCGGTTTCAAATATTTTTCAAGTAGAGTCTTCGCAGAATGGAAGAGTGTTGACCCAGGCAAAAAGCAACAACTTCGCAATTGAGAGAAAATCAAGATAACAAATGGAGTGAGCGCGTTAGTTGTTACTTATATTTTATAGCATTGACCACCTCATTTCTTTTTCTAGTACATTTTGTAAGTTTCATTCAGCTGAGTTATATTAGAAAGAGATTCTTCCTGTCTATTATAGGGGACGTTATCTAAAACAGCTAAATACCAAAATTTTTCTATACTCTACAGAACATTTCTTCCTAAACAAAAAAGACAAAAGATGTCTAATTCAAACCACGTATACTCCGCGGCTACATCCTCAAGCTGCACACACCCCAGCGGCGTATTTTATGCCCCGACGTTATTCAACTCAAAAGACGCTCGTAGAAACTGTGTTGAATGTTTGCGTGAAAACAGATACGTTCTGATTGAGTTAGAGAATGAAAAATCCGAAATCCTGTCGAATGAGTGTAAGCTTTTGAGTCGGTTTTTCACGCACATGAATAATGTCAACGCTGCAAGACGCAGTTCCGGTCAAACGTCGGATACCCATATTTTCGCAGGTGTTGAAAGAATTTCTTCCCTGGAATTCAACCGTTTGAAGTCCGGTTATTTTCATCGCGAATCGATCGGTTGGCACAGCAGCTTCTTGGACCTGCGCAGCACCGCCGCAGGTTTGAGACCGCACGTTGGGCGTTATGCGTTTGCTGACTCCCAATGTGACGGAGGCGAGGGGAGTGGGAGCCCTGTAAAGGTCGATAAGAACAATGTGCCATTTGCGAATGTGAATGATCTTTTCAGTGCCATTGCGTACGTCGTGGTTCTAGGTTTGGCTGAATATTTAAAAGTGCCTGATGATCAACAAGAGTCGCCACAAACACTGCTCCAGTCACTCGCACACTTCCTCGACGACCAAATTTTCGATAAGTTCACGCACGACGAAGTGTCCGACAGCTGTTGTGGGCCACCGATTTCGTCGTCGGTTTTAAGAGGAAGCTGTTATGTTTGGGAAGGAAACGTTGCGTCTAGGAGCGAAGTGACAAACTCAGTCGGCACTAGTGCTACGCAAGACAACGGTGGTAAAAATAATAACGCCATTACTGATTCAAATCGTATCCTGTTCAACGCGCATACCGACGCGACTTTAATTACTTTGAGTTTAGCCGAGCCTGGGTTAGAAATGTTGCTGCCTGAAAAAACAGAAACGGGTTCAGCTTCTACTAAGAAGCTCAAATGGCACGCGATTTCATCTGATGGAAAAACAGTCGCACAAGTTTCCGAACAAAATGATAATAATATTAGCATTAGTGCCGCTGATGTGAGTGAGAGGGGGCTAAAAAATAGTAGTACTGGCTTAAAGTCGAAGCCTATTATCTGCGTTTTCATTGGTGATTTCCTGGATACTCTTACCAAAGGTGCTTTTGCGGCCACCCCGCATCGCATCGCTATTCCAGAACATGCTCCAACTGGCGCTGGTACTTGTGCTGGTGCGTCAGCTGAATCTTCCCACCAAGCTGGCAGCAGTGCGGGAGAAACAAAAAGAAAACAAGTTCGGCATAATTTCTCCTATTTGCTCAGACCGTGCGACAATAAGATGATCGACACGAAGAGCTACCCAAACAAATTCCGCGGCGACCACATACAACCATGCAATCAAGACAGTTCAGACAACTCGAAGTCGCCCAATTTTGCTGGTAGTGTTACGAATTTGGAAGTAAGCGTGCGCGATCTAAGGGTATTATTGGATAAACGAGGACGGGAGAGAGTATTTGAGGAGGGTTAGTCATTGCTATGCCGTTCATATGTTCAGTTAATAATACTTCCGGCGCCTGATGGAATTTGTATGTGCTAAATAATATGTGCCACTTCCCTAGATGATATTAATTTATTGCCTCCGAGAACTAGTCTTACGTTTTCTTTTCTGAAAAAAAAAGGCGTGTCAGGATAACAGTTTAATATTATTCACTGTCTTTAAAAGTCGTGTAAATAATTAGTGTGCAAGGTCGTGTAGATTTTTTTTTTTTTTGGTCGGGGCTCAAAGTTAATTTGGATGGTTTTCAAAAGTATTCGACTTTTTTACTTTTTTAGGGGGTGAGATTTATTCGATAATGGTATTTTGAATTTTTTTCATTGTTTTTGTTTTCGTCCCTTTCAAATTTGTTTTCCGTGTTTTCGAATTTAATTTATGTGAAAATCAAATTCTTCTTCATTAACAAATTGCAGGGGAGTTGCAGTATCTGCGGGGGTATTGCAACGAATTTTTGTTTTACGAGGTCATTTGGCATATTGATGCCAAATCACCGAAGTCCATTTTTGTTTTTGAATTTTTCAAGTTTTTATTTGGGTCTGTAATTTTGTGTAAAAAGATGATTTGATAGCGACCCAGTTTTTGTATTTTTTTTTTCTGTTTTTTCTAATTTTGCGTCTTCGTCATTCTGGCGGACGTTCAATATTTTAAAAAGAAAATGTCTAACCCCACAAGTCAGAATTCCTCCCCGCCCCCCAATGACCCCAATAGTTTGATTATAAGTGGACAGGTGGAAGAGAGACCTGTACCAAATTTAGCATCGATGGAAACTACATCAGCAGGACTAAACGGATTTGAAAATAATTTGGCAGCAAATAATAGTAATTCCGCAGTTACTATGTCAAATGCGTCGGAAATCGTGGCAGAAAACAGCTTTCCAGGTGGAGGTTCTTCGTCACCTGAGAATTCACTCATTATGGGGAAGAAGAGGGTGAAAAAAACAATAGACCGTATTGAGAGGCATGGGACTTTAAAAGTATCAGATATAAAGATCGGGAAACTAAAGAGAGCGCAAAGTTCAACCTCCCGAAAAAGCGAAACCTCGAATTTACAGGTTGATGGAGTGGATGTAATAGGAAAGCGCACATCGAAAAACAGGAAGAGCGTGAACCGAGAAGCAACCTTACTTGAAGCGTCTGGAAACATGGTGACAAACAGTTTTGACAGTTTGCCACCGAAAAAAGAAAGTACTGCAGTATTTACGCAGAAACCGCCACTGTTTCCACCGACGGTAACAAACAGCTTCAATAACTTACCGCCGAAGCAAGACAACGCGAGAGAAGGGCAGAAACCACCTCTGTTTCCGCAGATAAGTAGTACTGCCAATTTTGCGAGCAGCGCTGGTACT
>Ga0099798_10153_pt1 | contig 21946 bp, 12 predicted proteins | sample Uncmet_Sort29A_1_FD_89870 | JGI IMG/M metagenome (GOLD analysis project Ga0099798, IMG submission 89870) | Marine eukaryotic communities from CALCOFI LINE 67, Pacific Ocean - CN13ID_Sort29A_1 | ecosystem: Environmental > Aquatic > Marine > Oceanic | place: Pacific Ocean: Monterey Bay | collected...
GTTTGGGCTGGATTGGAATGGATTTAGGCGCAGTTACCGTGTAAGACTCGTCCATCATTTGGTCGACATTCCCCAAATCAAACCTCTCTAGCACCCTCTGGGCCTCTTTTAAGATATCTTTCGGCACTTGCATATAGCCCTTTCTGACGTTGTTGTTGAAGTGAAGTGCGTGTTTCAGACTTTTCTCGAGCAGCTTGGTAGAGGATTCGTTGGTGGAATCCCCAATGTAGGATTTCCTGGTTGCGATTTTCCCCGAGCCTGTCGAGGGAATGGCTTTCAACCGGTCTTTCAATTCCTGGGTGATCTCGCGGCCCTCGTCCTCTAAGACGTTCAAAACGTCCCACATATCCGGGGTTATGTCGTTGTCAATATCCCGGAAATCCTGGGTGGCGATCCTCAACTTATTTGTTGCTTCGGCCAGCACTAACGAGTCTATTTTCTTCTCCCAAGCCTCTCTCGACTGGTTGAAGCATTTGCATTCATGGAGTAAGGATTGAGCATCCCTCTGCATCACTATATGCCTCAACTTCAGCTCCATTTCCTTGATGAAGTCATTTGGATCACTACTGTAGCCCTGTCTGACCTCGCAACGATGGGTTTTGGAGAAGAAGGAACCGGTCTTATTCGGAGAGGATTGGGATTTACGCTGTTGAGGCGGAGCCACCGGTATCTTCGGTTTACTATTAGAAGGCCGAGGCTTGCCGGGTGATGCTTCTTTTACCGGCTGGTTTCCTTGCAGGCCGCTGTTGAAGATGGCGATCAGGTCCTTGGCGGACCCTCGACGGCCACTTCCGCGGGCTTCTGGCATCTTGTTTTACTGTACAGGTATTCTAGAAATACGGTCTAAACCAGAGCTATTTAAGTTAAAGTATGACGTAGTCTAATGATCAGTTACTCCTCACTCTCTCTCGGCTCTCACTAGTACTGATAGGAACAAATTCGTCGATTATCATAGTAGAGGGCTTTTAGTGCTCGTTGATTCTAGCTTGGAACGAATGGGATCCCATATTTTACAATGCTACAACCTGTTAGGTTTGGCAATCTACACTTAGTTCTTGCTATCTGGATTGCTCTATCTAAATCTCCTTGGTCGTCCCCTTTTCCGCCCCACTCTTCAAGCATAGAAACGGTAACCTTGTCGATATCCCCCGACAGAACGTCCCAGAGAGTGCCTACAACAGCTGGTGAACCACCGATTAGGTAGTGGTTCGGGAGCGAAAACGTGTCATTCTTCTCACCAAAACTGTGTTGCTTAGCGGAAGAGCAGCCCATGAGGAGAGAGGTTGCTAGGAGTTTCTTCTTCGGAAAAACGGGAAACTTATCTTCGCGATAATCTTCGAGGTAAGCTCCTTTCTCCACCTTTTCACAGTCGATGTACTGTTGGCCGCCGTGGTGACCCGAGTAGAGAAATCCCTCCTTCTCAGAGAGCTGTTGAGATACTTGGTCCTTACTCGGAACAACGCCAATGTGGCCGCTCCAATCCAAGCTCTGTAGACTAGAAAGAATACCGTGGGCATTGACTTGCGCATCACCGTTCGGATTTACGAGGTAGAAGCCGGAGTCGGGGCGTTTTTTGGATGGAGGCAGTTCATAATGAGCAACATGTGTGGATGTAATAGTAGTGTCGAATCGGTATTTGATTGTTATCACCTTTCGTTTACAAGACGATTGAATTGTGTCCAGTAGGGTGTTTGTAGCTACTCCTCTTGTTATTTGACGGTGTTGTAGGAATTTCATGTGCTCGAACGGGAGGTTGGCCAGTCCACTCTTTCCGTCGATGAAAAGTACTAACGGCCGTGTTGATTCCTCGAGGTGTTTTAGAAGGACAGTTACTGCTCGATTGGGATTAGACGTTAACTGAGACTCAAAATCATTGATGCACCTTCCAAGCTCTGCATCGAGTTCGCGTCGCTTATTCCAGAAATCCTTCTTCGAAGTCGGTGCGGGTGAGACACCGTTTCTTGGAGTTGGCATGGGAGAGATTCCCAAATCCGCTAGGTTTCTACGTGGCGTCCTGATGGGAGAAAGATCTCTGGGACTCGGTTTAGCTCTTGGAGAAATAGGAGGGGCCCGAACCGGAGAAACGTTCCCACCCCGCCTTGGAGTAGGGAGAGGGGTCGCTCCCATTTTGTCTCGACCAGTTGCGACAGCATCTTTCACGGACCGCCTGTTCTTTTCTAGTACCGTGTTGAAGGCAGAGAGCGCAGCATCGATGCCTCCGGTGGAGTCTATCCTAGCTGTGCACACAGGTTCCACCGAAAGATCGCTCTTCTGCCACTCTTGGTCTACACTTCCCACCCGCGAGTTGGTCAGAGTCAGATAGAGGACGCGCTTTTCCTTGGACTTTACTGAGTGGAGAAACAAACAGTCGAAGGTGTTGTCCGTTTTTTGTGTGACAATCCTGGCACCAGTCTCAGAAACAGACTCGTCTCGTCCTAGTGTGATTGCAAGGGACGGAAAATATGTTTCCTGGATCTCGTCGAAGTCACTGTCCTGGGACAAGAAACTATCACTCCGATCAGGAAAGAAGGATCTAAAAAGAAGTTCGCGTTCTGAACCCGGCACATAGATTCCACCTTGAGGAATCTTGCGCCTCTGATCTAGGCGCTGGTCGATGCGCTTCTCCATCTTTCTCACTTCATTCAGTAGGAAGGTGCTTCTAGAGGTCGCACACAATACACCTAGAACCGTCATGAGTTCCACCCTCCACCTACCACAGTCGAAGTTCTTGAATTGGTAATGATTGACGGTGACCGCCTGCAAATCCTTCCTTTCATCAAGAGCATCGAATATTGCTGAAACGTAATCGGTGAGATGTTGGCCAGCCTGCCACCCCAAGCTAAAATCTCCGCTATAGTACGCAACGTTAAGAGTAGTTAGGAGCCTGTTCATGTTATAACACTCGTCTGGAAGATCGTCGCGGAACTGTGGCAGTAGATTAGGATCGACTAACTTATCGAAACCCAATGTGAACTTGGGAATGCCACGATGCAGTTTTTCAAGCTCGCCGCAAGGCTCTATTTTCTTCCACTGCCAATGAAAGTCACGTTCAAGCCGCCGTTTCAGTCCGTCAATAATCCTAAGAAGTTCCAATGATTCAATTTTACTGAAGTCGTACTCTGGCAGTTCCACAGGACTAGTTTCATTAGAGTCGGATTCCCCTTTCAGTTTCTTCTCAAGGTCTTGAAAGTGGACTGACCAAGGTATCATAGCAGTTGACGTAGTCGCGAACTTGAGGGCTGGTGTTAACCAGAAGCTACTCCATTTGGACAGCCCTGCCTTCCTAAATCCACCGATAACCGCGTCATAGAGCCTACAAGCGAGCAGAGAATAACGTGCGAACTGAAGAGGAGAGAGGTCGTGAGAGGAGGACAAAGCGTTGGTGATCACTTTCAGCGAATGTAGACTAAACGCCTGGGAGTGGACGAAAGGAGTGACAGACGAGTATAACCACCCCACGTTTGCGCTGTGGAGGGCGATTATAGTTTCTTGTCGGGAAGAGGTGGAGCCCTCTTTTCTCTCGTTATATTCCATTGATTTAAAGCTTCTCCAAAGCACTTCACACACATCCTCTACTACCTTCACTACTTTGGGCGGCCGGTCCATCAGGAGGTCCAAGTCGCTCCCGCGCCTTTTGCGCCTATGAAAAAACATCTTTGCTTCGGACTCCTCAAGCATACCTAAACCCCAAAAACGAGAATCTAGATCATCGTATGTTTTTATGGCTTCCAAAGTGTGTTCATAACTCAGCCTCTTAGATTTCTTCTTCATCCATTGTTCGATTTGAGGGCTGTTGGGAGAGCGTAGCTGCAAACTTGCGATTCGGAACGTCAATGCTTTCCTGAGGAATCGTTCAAGTTTTTCGGCATCCTCCTCCTCGTATCTCACCGGCGTAACAGGAGGTTGGTCCTTCTTGGTAGGGGTAATTCCAGTCGTTAGAGGTGGTGTGCTTCTAATAGGAGTGGTGCTTCTGACGGGGGTAGAGCTTCTAGGAGTAACGCCTTTTCTTGGCGTGAGACCGCCCTCTTTTGCACCAGATTGACTAGGATTAGCTCCAACATAGACTTCGGCAAAACTACAAACCTGGTTACTGCTGCCTCTATGGTCGAACAACAGTAGCGCAATAAACACAACTTGCGATGCTCGTTCGTATCTCCCCTCCATCTCCCACTCGTAAGAGAGTGTAATTAGCTCCTCGAAAATCTCCAAAAAATCCTCTGGCTTGGGACCGAAGAGTTCCTCCGGTTCGTCACAATGTTTGAATTCAGGAAGCATCGATACGACATGGACGTCGGCGTTCGATCCGAAACCGAGGTAGTCGTTGATAATGAAAACAAAATACGTAGCCCAGAATTGTATCAGACGGGATCCTAGCGGGTCTTTTAAATCTAAGAATCTGTCGAATAGTGTGAGGACCACGGTCGCATATTCCGGATCCCGGAGTGGTGGAAGACCGTCATCAGGGTGGCCTCTATTCTCGCTTTCCTCATCTGGCCACGGCACTTTCTCCGGGTCCACGTATCCCCCGTAGGCCAAGGAGAGACGACTCCAACTAGCGGCAAATTTCACCAGCCAGTAGGTGTCTATGGATATGAACTCCGTGGTCACTAGCATGTTCAGGAACATGGGAAAGATCTCCTTCAGCGGTTCTGACCTATGCTTGATGCCTGCGATCACCTTCATAATCAAAACACAGTATCCTTCAGGGGGAGTCCACGCTCCGGATCCTTGTGAGCGATAGTGAAGCTCGTAGAAGTGCGTTCGACTTAGGATATCATGCAGCAGGAGCTCTAAACCCAACATCCCCTCAGGAGTCCACATGGAGCAGAGCGCCATAGCCTCCAAAATCATGTAGTTGAATCTACTCCCGTCGGCCCAGCTCTGTTCGTCAGAGGTGCTTGTTGTGGCAGAGAAGACTGGGAAATACTTCAACTGATAGCCCATATCGTGGTCATTCATGCCGGGATGAGACTGGAAATCCCGGTGAATACCGCCTTTGTGGGAAGAGAACGAGGCGCGAACAGCGTGTTTTGCGCATTCCATCACATCCGGGATTTGCTCCCATCGTCTAAGTTTGAGGATGCACAACTCTCTAATAAACCCCAAGCAGTTGGGTTTGTGGACGACGGTGCTGTGTTGGGCCGAGAAGACCAAAAAACCCTCGACAACCGCCAATGCTACACGATTCAATTCATCATCGAGGATTTTGGTGATATCAGCTAGTCTAGCATCCCGTGCGGGCTTTACTATGTTGAACAGCTTGTGGGAGAGTTGGATACCGTAGGTAATAGCGTTGGAGAAGGATCGATCTGGCCGGTCCGATTCAGGCGGTTTAACAGTCCGGAAGACATCCAGTAACGAGGTTGCCAATCTGCGGAGTCGAAGGTCTTCGACCGTAAGATTCTTCGTTACTAACTGGAACACGTGCTCGAAAATAGCGTTTGAGTGATCAGAGGAGAGGAAGGTATCCGCGATCTTTCCGAAAGTTGGCTCACTGATTCCGTCATTTCCGGGGTGCGAATTGCAAATCAAAGCGAAGTCCAACATGTAGGCGATTAACTTGGACCTGATCTCGCTATAAGTTGGAAGATACTTCCCAACCATCCATGCCAATGTAGAGAGAAGTCGATCGAAATTTTGGCGAAGTTGTTTATTTGAGAGAGGACCTGCTTTAATTTTGTCTCTGAAGGTGGAGGAACCGAAGAGACTTTTCCTTATGGCGTCAACGAAAGTTTCAATCGCAGCCGTTGAGGGAGGAATTCGTTCTGCTACACTCTCCTCCGACGACACCTCTCCACAATCAAATTCCGGAACTGCTTCAATACTATCCCCAGGTTCAGACCGCTTGAGTCCCTTCAAAATCGACCTGTGCAACAACCAAACACCAATGTAGGGGTTCACATCATAATAGCCAAAATCCGCAAACTCGATTTCGTAGCATCTCAAACAAGCTGCTAGTATTCGCGGAATCTCGTCGGGGAAAGCGCGTAAGAGCTCATGAACTAACTCAGACTGGCCGCAGAGACACATATCACTGACAGTTTTCTCGATGCACTCAACACAGTCCTCAAGCCCGTTCTCTGGTGTCCTTTGCGGGATCATCTTGATCACCATTTGCCAGGACTCCTTGGTTGCAGTAACCGTAGCAAGAGTGAAGAAAGTCCGCCAGATAGTTCGTTGGGAGGCAAGAATGGAGGTGGTGGGGAGAGACTCTTCCTTTACGTCCCCTAGTACCGTTCTAAGCCCTTTCAGAATCGCCTCCGCCTGGTCGACACTAACTCTGAGTTGTTTGGAGTTCTCCTTAGTTCTTTCGACCAAGTTGCAGGCCATCACCAGCTTCAGTTCTGAGACTTTTACCTCTACTGACGCCCCCTCTACCTCGCTCTTGACCACCAGGGAGTTGTCTTCTGGTTTGAAAAGGAGGAACTCTTGACCTAAGCGCCAGGCCCACTGAGTAAAGCCGTTTCGGGCGAGTAAAAGGGATGTCGCAGAGAACATGTTGTAGTAGTTGTTAACACCAACATTTTGAGGCAATCCGTTAACCTTGTACAGTCGAGCCCAAGATGTATACAGGATTTCAGCGATGGGGGTGGTTAACTAAGGGGGATTTCTGGTGGTTTAAGAAAAGGATTTCTTAGTGCTGCTTTTTTCCGTCAAAAACTTACTGGTTTCGCCTGAAACGCCGCCTTGTGTATTGCTTTCAACGTTGACGGTGAATTGGAGGAGTGTGCTGTTTTCAAAACATCCTTGGTCTCACTCAAAATCAACAAATCGTAGTCAACAGCAGCGCCGGGAGTTCTGGAATGAAGAACGGGCGTTTTCGCTGCTGGGGTTCGCGCAGGTGTTCCACGCCGAGGCGTCCGACTCCGATTGGGCGTGGATTGGGGACCGAAATCAGGAGTGCGGGGATCATTCTTCCGGGGTGTGGCTGGCATCTTTTAGACTGGTTAATTTATACAAACAACATGCATCTTAACTAATTATACAGACAACAGACTGCAGATCAAAACAAAGCTAGAATTCAGTTGGAGAAGTCGTGAATGCGCGTTTTATGACCGTACTGATGGGTTTGTAGACTCTCTGACTCGTCGCTCAAAGAACACCTCCTCCTAAAAGGGCTAGTTTCATCAGCGATCATATGGATATAATGTATAGTTGTGCATTCGATTTCTCTAAATACAGGCCCACATGCGGGCGGTTTTCTATGGTTAAAGATATGAAGCTATTAAACGGTATATAGACCCTCTAATATGGGCTCTATGTTCTCTACGATATGAAGCTATTAAACGGTTTAGTATGTATCTAATTTCGGGAGGCTACTACCCTCATACGAGGGGTGCCAATGAATATGATAATGAAAATTGTAAATATTTTGAGCTTAACCCGCCCCTATTTACTGCTCTTCCTCCTCCTCCAGTTCGGGCGCCTCATCGCTCATGTTGAATTTACAGTCCGAAGTAGCGTAAAACATGAATTCCCCGACCTTATGGGGCTCATAAGTACAGAGCACGATCACGTAATCCCCGGCCTCAAACCCCATCTCCATGGTGACCTCGTGAGTTGGGCAGAAAGTAGTTTCTGCCACTACTTCGTTGCGCGAGATAATGATTTTTTTGTGTTGGTCGTAGGTGAGCTTCAGCACATAAAAGCCGAGCATACATCCAACGGGGTCCTTCGCGATCTCGTTTCGCCACTGCCGCTCGCAGCGCGCCATCTTCAGCACCGTGTTAGCCGGCCTTCCTGGTGTTGGTCCGCCCTCCTCGTTCTTGAAGCTGAGGAAGATCTTGGGGTTGTTGGGCCAGGTTGAGGTCTTCGGCGGCTCAAACGGCGCGCAATAGATGTGGCACCCACCGGCGTTTTCGGGGGTCCACGCCATCGGAATCACCGGATGATAAACTTCCGGTAATCGTTGAGCCTGATGAAGTTCCTTGTCGGAGTACACTATAATCTGGGCGTTCCCGGTTAGTTCATCGCTCAATGTTGGAACCACGACGAGGGGACCCATCGATGGGTTGACGTTGACGAGGATTGAGGTGCTATCATCCTGGTAGGGAGTCTCCTTCTGCCAATCCGCGGGGAGGATCTGCAATTTCCTCGTCATGACCTTGTCCGTGAGGTCGACATTTCCCTTAGCATACTCTGAAGGTCCCGCAGTTCGTCCCTTCTTAACCGGTCCTAGGTTCTTTTCTGGTTGAGATGCGGGAAACACCCGAGTTATTGTTGCCCCGATTTGGATGTCTAGACCCTGCTCCTTCCTACCTATGATACGCTCGCAGATGAGCTTCAACATGGTTGGTTTCTTCAACGAAAGGAAGATCTGAGGATTCTTGGCCCACGAGGTTGAGTCGACTAGTTTGGCGCTATCCGCCATGGGTTTCAGCCGTTTCCCGCCGGTGTTCTGCTTGTTGAACTCGACCGGGAATTTGTAAACATAGGGCTGAGCAACCTCCTCCAGGGTCATTTGATTGTTCGCGAAAACTCGGAGGCAGTACGGCTTCTTCCCGTCCGGCTTCGGCGTGTTCTGGAACAAAACCAGGGTGAACTGCGTTGTCCCCTGGTCTTCCGGCGAGAGGATGAGTTCCATGGTGGTTTCCCGCTGCGGTTCCGCGGGCTCTGTTGGTTGCGCGATGCAGTCCGTATCATTGAATTCCCACATGTAGTTTTGCCCCGGTTTTGTTTTAAACAACAGCATACTTATGTTGGTCATCTTCGTATCGAGTTGACAGAGGGAGATGAAGAGCTGGGTTTTGGCGCCGGTATTGGGGATCACTAGTTTATACTGAGGATTACCACAGAATTCCGGATCTGTGATTTGCCAGGCCCGCTGCCGCTCCCAGAGGCCCTCGTGGTGGTACTGGTAGTAGTCTTGTGGAAACAACCGGCAAACCGAGTACTGGTTGAAGTTCTGGAGCATGTTCTTGTACGTGATCCAGAAAGTACCGTCATTTGGGGTCACCTTCAGCATCTTCTTCACCTCAGGGTACTTCTGCCAGGAGACGTTGTCCTGGGCGGCAAATTGCCCCGTGTAGGGCGAGTTGTACGGGTTTCTTATCCTAACTAACCGGAGACCATCTGGTAAATTTTCGTCAACAACGTCGATGATGCTGTAGGGAGCATTTGAGATCAATCCACTCGTCTCTGATTCATCCCCCTCCTCAACCCTCACTGCACATATAAGGGATCCCGAGGTAACTTTCTTCTTTAAAGCGGCGAAATCGATCCTGGATGAGTAGGATTCCATGCAGCCCCCCGAGAGTTCCATCATAATCCTGTCGAACTGTTTATAGGCCTTCGACGAGGTGTCCCTCATGAAGACCTCCTCCAGTTTGTCGTAACCGCCGTGAATCTTAGCAAAGCACTTCTCCAAAAGCGGCCCCCACAGCTCCGTGTTGGACTTGGCCACATCTGCGGGTAATGACGTATCGATTGAAACGGATTGCCAGATGTAGTCCTGGAAGAGCTGGACGGTTAGCACCCCAGAGTCCTGCCAGGATTGGTTGGACTCGTCGCCAAATATTCGTTGTAGGAGCTCTGGCCGGGTTGCGATCGCCGAAAAAGCCCCGAGGAGCCATGGTGTGGAGAAATCGCCCGGTTGGATGTTGCCACATGGAGCTCCCTCCGGGAACATAACATGGGTGGCATTCGGTCGGGACCAATCGGTAACTGGGATTATGATAGGGATGTATATTTTTTTCGGTGATGATTTTGAATAAAACACGATTAATAATACCGCATTCCCATATCTTCGCATCCTCGTTTTCCGCTACTGGTGGTGCTTCGTCATTTTTCTGCGAATCCCGTTTCTCCCTTCGCGCGGCCACCTCCTTCTTGGCCTGCCCCTGCCGGTACTTGGACTGGATCATGAGCGCGGAGTCGGCCTCGGTCATCTCCTTCTTCCCGCCCTCAGCCGGCTGGGCGGCTTGCTCGTCCGCCGGCGGAGCAGCAGCGGCGTCGGCTGCGTCGGCCATCGTGAAAAGGCTCTAACTTATACAAATACAGATATTAAAAAAAGGGCCGTCGCCTAGAATTGGGAAGGGTCATGGATTCTGGAATTTATTTGTGGCTTGACTGTTGTTATCTCTTCTGCGGCTCTTGCTCTTGCACTACTCAAGCTCTGATTCAACGATTGAACAATTATTCCAGTGGAGAGAAAAACTGATTTGTAGATGACGTGAGTATGATACACTAAGTGTAGTTCACAACTTGGATACAGTTGGAGGAAATGACTATTTGGGTTTCCCAAAGTACTGTATCGTAACGCTTAGTGGTCTTTCCGCCAGAGTTTTCTTCAACAAATTTCCATCTCGAACGAGAAGTTTACTCGCGGTGTCGTTAACGCCCACGACGATGCCGCCCGTGCGAACCCCCAGCCTTTCAGCCTGACTTGACTCGGTAACACCAGTCACATAAAGGTGGAGTTGGGGAGACGGTTGCTCGACGTCAGAATTTGTGCTGAGTATAAAACCTAGGGGACCTTCGTCCTGAAAATGGACGGTTTCTTTTACACAACAGAGTTCGGATTGCTTCCCGAGTTTCACCGCTTCCTGGTACCCTTGGGGTATTGACAGATCAAGAATTTCGTCCAACTCCCCCAATTGCTTTCGTGGGACAACCTCAACCCCGGTTAGAGGCCCGAATACCGATTCCACCTCAGAACCGCTCCCGTGAGACCCTCCTTCCTCGCCAGACGACCGTCCGGTATCGAAGGGTCGCTTCAAAACGTCTAATGACTCATCCGTGTCGGAGATCGGAATGGATTCGTCGTAATCAACAGTACTGGCGAACGATACCGAGTCGTCGTACTTGATTTTCTGGTCCAGAAGATCAGTGCCTTTTGGGTGGGCGCCCGCCACTATTAGGACGGTGTTCCGAAGGGTTTTGGTGCCATCAGCTCCCTCAGCTTTCGTGCTAAACACATTGTCCTCTTCCTCCTCTTTGCCCTTATTGAACAGGTAGTTTCTCAGGCGCTGGAGCTGACCGGGTAGGAGCAGAGAGATGTGGTAGAAGGTCATCGAAAAGACGATGCAGCCGGTGAGGAGGGCCAGACTCGAGAAGAAATTGATGACATCATACATTGTACACACAGACACCATCTTGCTATTAAGGTAAAGAAAAGTGCTAGAAATGAGAAAGGGTGAATGCTCAATACGATAAAGTCAGACTGATAGATTTGTTTTTGGACGCTCGTGCTCAAACTTCAAACTCTTATTAGAACAACTTTGCCTGTTAGGTGACTCATGTTTTGGATCTTTTAACGTTTTTTGTCAAGCTTACCCCCCTTCGGGCTCCATAGTTTTAAGTTGAAGTGTCGTCTACCAGGCTCAGTAGAAGATTAATGAGTAGTAGCAAGCAACGGGACGATTTAGCCCATTGATGGACCTCCGTTACTTGCTACTACCACATCTCTCCCCTACTGTGTTCTAGTCGTCTTAAGCGGTAATCTCCGGTGACACACCTAATACCATGGTTTCTTACATCTACACACGATCCGCCTGTAAGGACGGTTCCTCCACAATGTTCTGATTCCCACCAGCTCTTGCATTGTATTAGGTTTTCATTGAGCCGGTCCGGCTTTTTCTTCCCCCCCACAATATTCCCAGATAGTTCCCCCCAGACTATCTGACTAAGAGGTTGTCCCTCAAGTCGGTGGACCATGGATCTAGCACCGATTGAGGAACGTTATTCGTTTGAAGGCGAACTGACACTTCAACTTGGAACAACGCCCTGTGACTCTAGCGGTACTCCCTGGCTAGAGACCCCAAGGGGCCAAACTTATTTTTCTACCGAGACTGAGTACTTAGACTTCTTTTGTTGCTTCTATACTATTTGTCGACAGTCGTTGAAGGATCCTTAACCTATATAAGCTAGTCTTTGGGACTAGTGGCCTCTTCGCGACTGAGTCTGAGAATCAGGTGATTTTTTGAAAAGATTGAGATGTCATTCGAGTAGTAGACCCCCTAGTAGCACCGGATCCCGTCATGCTAACCTTCCATTGCACACCGCGAGCACCAGCTAGAGAACTATTATAAAGGCTAAATAACCGCCGGTGCCGCAGGGCTAACGTAGACAGTGAAGCCGACATTCCCTAGAGAGTTCTAGAGCGATAAGTGATTTGATACATGAAACTCTTGTTCTAGATTTTAAGTCAGTTTAATAGTAATAACAGTAAGTTTTGATGATCTTTTGTTGTGATTACGTATCAGTTCTAAGTCACTTGTTTGTTGCACGTCCGTCAGTATATTACCAAGAATGGTGTATTAGTAAAGTAAAAGCGTAATTAGTACATCCAAATAACAAGCCGCCGGGTGGAGCTCAGTAACGAGTAAGGTGTCCAATGGGACAAGAAAAGAAACTTGTTTTTGGTTTGATCAGAAACTAGCCCTGTGGAAACGACTGCTGGCTAACCTCAGATCTCTCTCACCCGCGGCAGTTTTTAAGGTACATACGTGCAATATATACAGGGTTTTACGCGTTCTACTGATACCAAATTCGTCCCTAGGCAGACACTGTTGCTGTATACTAATAAGTCTTCTGAATAAACACCTTAGTCGAATAATCTTAACAGTATTGAACTATTTTTACCCCCCTACGCTCCTCTTCCACCACACATTTTTTCTTCACACGTTAACTTCTCACTTCTATTTTTCTTACAAGAGACACTAGTCTTCAAGCTCGGAGAGTCCGCTATCTAGAGGGGAATTTCATATTTTTTGCATTTCAGAATTAAGGGGAGTTTGAATTTGAAAGAAATCAATTTGTAAAAACAACCTACTCCTTGTCGTTATCCGCATCGTCCTCGTCTGCGTCCGGCACGGATAGGAAAGAAGTTCTGCCTGGGGGCGTCACCATCCTATTCGGCAGCAGCAGCGCTGAGGGGCTGAACAAAGCTGAGGGGCTGATGGAGAAGGGAAGGGACAGCGCGGCCGACTCTCGGGCCGAGGGCGACTTCACTCGGAAACTCTGGGGGGAGGCGTACTCAGTGTTGTGGCTCATTCTTTTGCTGCGAGACCGGGATTTACTGCTTTTGCCGGTTGGGGTCTTGTCGCCGCCGCGGCTTTTGGAATTTCCTCCTTTGCCGACTCTCTTGTCCTTGGCTGAGCGATCAACCCTGTCCTGAGCTGACTGTTCGCGTTGGTTCCTAGTGTCCCTAGAGCTCTCCCTAACCTGGTACTTGGGCGTAGAATTCTCTTTCACCCGGTAACGGGGCGAGTCAGTCTTAGGCTTGTTGGACTCTCGCCTTGAGTCAGGCTTGTTGGACTCTCGCCTGGAATCCGTCCTACCAGGCGGCTTGTTAGACTCTCGCCTCGAGTCAGTCCTACCAGGCTTGGACTCGGTCCTGGAGTTCACGTTAGAGTCCCCCTTTGGCTTGGATTCTCCTCGCCTACCGTCGCCCTTGTTCCTAGGCCTCTGGGAGTCGGTCCTCTGGGAGTCAGTCTTCTGTGGTCTGTCTCGCGTTTCCTCGTCTCTGGATGCCGACCGCCCCTTCCGTTTGCGGTTGCGCTCTCGGGCTCTTTCCTTGTTAGGATCTTCTCCTTTACCCTTCGACCTTGTTCTTGTGGCTCTGGTCTTCCTTGACTTTCCTGGAAAAAGGCATGGGGAAACTTAGACTAATCCACGATACGCTACTGGATGGTTTAGTAACTAATACAGAAGTTGGAATATTATAAAACGAATCCACAAAACGACTTACCGTCTGCTGAAACCGCTCCCTGAACCGGTGTTCCGAAGTCGCTGTCCAAATTCCCCGCACTACTCTTTGTGTTAGCCGACGGCTTTTTCTTTCCCGGGGATTCGGCCTTATTTGGGCTGTCACGAGGCTCCTTAGTTTCTCTTCCACCAGCTGTATCCACAGAAACCTTGCCGCCCCCAGCGTCTTTCCCGTTTATGCTGACACTGGAACCCGTCCTTCCGGCCTTGGGACTCTTACTCGGGAGCACGCTATTCGTGCTGGCCCCGAGCGACGGCCACAGCTCCGCGGGATCCTTCTTCTCGCTGCCGGGCAGGATGATGCTGGAGGTGTCCGCGTTCGATGGCGTCCGCGGCGCCCACCCCTTCTTGATGCCGCTGGCCGGTTTGCTGTTAACACTCGAGCCCGCGCGACTGTCCGGCGTCTTCGGGGGCGCGTCCGAGCTGGCGGCCGGCGCGTCAGTTTTCGGGTCCTTGACCGGTGCGTCCGAGCTGGTCGCCGGCGCGTCAGCACCCGCGGTCACCTGGCGGCTGTCGGGCTTGAAGTCCTCTTTTGAAGCAGCTTTTTTGGGCTTAGCCTTGGCCTTCGTCTTGGTTTTTTTGGTCTCCTTCTGGGCCTCCACGGTCGCCGAGTCCGTCGACGTCTTGAAGGTGGTTTCGGAGGAGTTGTCGCCCCAGCCCACGCCCGAAGACAGGTCGTCGTCTTTCTTGCCAGCAGCGTCTTTCTTGGACTTTGTTGAGGAGGCGCGCTCCTTGTCCCCTTCCTTCTTCTCCTTCTCCCCGGACTCCTTAGGGCTGGGTTTATTGGTGTTATTCGACAGGATGGAGGTCTTGCTTTGATTCGCAATGCTTGCGGAGGAGTGCTTGCTCTTGGGAAGCGCTTTTTTTTGCTCGAACACGTTCCACCACGTCCGCAGGTCGTCCACGTTGTTGCTGTCGCTCAGGCTCTGCCCCTTAGTCCGCTTGCCCACCCCGGGAAGGTTCGCGAACGCGGCGGAGGCGCGCGCACCGCCTGCAACCGGTTCCAGCCCGAGCGAGTTAACGTCCGTGCCGCTGCCCCGCTTATTCACGCCGATTGGGAGAATGTACTTCGTTTCACTCAGCTTCGAAATCGTGGGCTTCGGCTTTTCCTCGGGTTTCGGCACGGAGTTCGAGTCCTCGGCGGTGGATTCGCCCTTGTTGTCGGCCCCGGTGGAGTCGCTGGCCTCGACGGGTTTCTGGTCCGTTTTTTTGTCCTTGGTCTTTCCTTCTTCCTTGCCCTCTTTCTCCTCACCCTCCTCCTGCTTGCTCTTCTTGGGCTTCTGAATCTTCCCCACGCCCTGCTCCGGGCCGAGCGGCTCGATCTTTGGCCTTCCGTTGGAGCCGACGGCCAGGCTGTTGGCCCAGTTGTTCGACTTGCCCGGGATGCGCGGGTTGCGGCCGCCGGCAGCGATGTTGTTCTTGCCTCGGTTGATGTCCATGCGCGGGTGCACGGCCAGCTTCATGTTGAACTCGTTCAGCTTCGAGCGGGAGATCCGTCTCTCTTCGTTGTCCCCCTCAGGCGATTCCGCCGTGCTGCTCTTCCCCGGCACGGCCTCAGACGCCCGGGAGCGCGGCGGCGACCCGGAGGAGACGTAGTCCCCGCTGGTGCTCGAGTATTGCGACGTCTTCAGCTTCTTGTTAACGAGCTTCTTAACCACTTTCCGGCTGTTGGACTCCGCCTCGTCGTTCGATGCAGAAGCCTGCTGCAACCACTGCGCATCTATGTTGGCCTGGAAGTACTTGTACTTGACGCAGTCGGGGTGGTTGTCCAGGAAGAAGTCCGCCACGATGGACACGTGGTCGGACGGCCAGTCCTTGTTGGGCATGGAGCGGATTGGGTGCGTTTCCATCCGGGTCTCGACCAGCCGCTCCTCGTCCTGGATCTGCAGGATCTGGTTCACCTTGAACGGCCGCGAGTACATGATCTTGTCGAGCTCACCACACGAATGATATTTATCATTGTGCGCGGTAATAACCGGCCCGTTGTTCTTCATGGCGCAAGGGTGGTCGTAGGCGCTGCCCATCCCGTTAAAAGCTGGTAAAGATTCATCCCGCATGCCGTTGACGTCGCCCGCAATGATGAGCGGCAGCGTGAAGTCGCCGGTGGGGCGGTTGACGAGCTCGAGGGCGCGGACGGGTTCGAGGGCGGGCGCCATCCCAGACACGTGCGCGTTCACCATCTCGAAGTCCTGCCCCATATAGTTAAACCTTACCCGCTGCTGGAGGCCGCCGTGCTGAACATCGTCATGAGGTGGACAAGAAAGGGCGGCGGAGATGGGCTCGTGCTCGCTTAGCCGCTTGAGCCGCTCTGAGGGCCGGTAGAGGATGAGGAGGGCGTCCCTGGCTGAGGGATGGCGCTGGCAGTAGGCGGCTTCCTCCATCCCGTCGATGCACTCGACCAGCTGGTCCTTGAGGGCCATGTCGACCTCCTGCAGACAGAGAATATCGGGCGCCCAGCGGTTGATCTCCTTCACCATTAGATCCTTGCGGTGGCTCCAGGCCAGGAAGTCGCCGTGCGTCTCGTGGAGGACCACGAACTGGAAGGAGAACTGGTCGTTCAGGGTTTGGGAGAGGACGTTAAACGACATGATCCGGAGCGTCTTCGGTCGGGGGGCGTCGTAAATCTGGATCCAGTCTCTTCTAACCAGATTCCCGGGATCCAAGCAGGGGGTGAGCTCCTTGGCGTACTCGCGGACGAGGGTGAAGCACTTCTGATAGGGTTTTAAGAACCGCGTGAACGAGATCTTGCGGTCGTCCTTGAACTTGGTCTTGAAGAAGTCCCACAACACTCGCATATTCAGGACGTAGGAGTTGACTTCGTCCCAGGGAGCATTTTCCCGAATGCGCTGCTCGCACTTGGCTACGTACCACTCCTCGATACTGGCCTCCGCCCAGTGCTCATAAGGAGCCTGAAGGTGCATAAAATCTTGCCATTTTCCGTCGCAGTTCACGCTCGGGTCGGGCTTTAGAACGAGGGGCAGTATGGACTCGGTTTGGGGTATATTGTAGTGCTGGTTGTGCATTTCACGGCTGTTAAACAGGTCGACTAGGCCTTCCTTGACCGCAGTTGGAATTTGCTGTTGAGTAGGCATTTGACCTGGGGGAGAAAAGCGAAATTTTAGAGGTTGATTCCTCAAATCATAATACTGTTACTAGTACTACACAACATTTTCGACCTAAGAACTAAACAACACTGAGTAACAATAGCGACCATTCTTGGAGGTGCGAAGTCAACCAGCGGCAGTAGAAGTTCTAGACTGAAGAGTTACAAAAAACGAACCTTGGGCTAGCATTTCTTGGATCAAAAGTGCTTCAGACGGAGCGGTCTGCTGGAGCATCCTCCAGTGGTGCTGGAAACTACTGTGAGCGCTACTGTTTTGCATCATGGGACTGCTACACTGCATGGTGAGACTAGGGCGACCGCTTTCGATGGGAGAACCGCAAGGACCGGGAACGCAAGCACCTTCTTGGGGGTGGGAACCACTGGAGTTGGTCTTCTCGCCCATTGCAATGGGCTCTTGCTGGCTTGCTTGCTTGAAGAACGGATCATTCTGCGACATACGCATGTTCATGGAAACTGAGAAGGAATTTAGGTGATTTTGGAAGTTCTAGACTAAGTTTTCAAAGTTTTGAAAAAAGTTTTTGTGGTTACAGTTACAGTATCAAAGTATAGAGACATACACTTATTCGCCGACTTCCTCTTCTCTTCTTCTTCGGTGTTGACTACGGGTGGCAGCGGCGGTTTCGTTTCCGAGGGCCGTTTCATGACCGGGTTGGCGTTCATGGGGCTACTGAGGAGGGGGTTGACGATGATTTGCCCGTTGGGCATTACGAGACTCTGCGGCCCGGCGGTTTGAACTTGTTGGACCTGACCGTTGGGCATCACTAGACTCTGGCCAGCGGTTTGAACACCGTTGGGCATAACCAAGCTCTGCGGCCCGGCGGTTTGAACGCCGTTGGGCATCACGAGGGACTGATTCTTCCCGTTATTCTGCATCAACCCAGGCATACCCATTCCCTTTCCCACCCTCGGTTGTTGGAAGTTGTTCTGTTGGGTTCTCATTAACTGCTGTTGTAACAGGAGATTCATCTGCTGATTAATGAGTTGCTGCTTATAAACCGGGTTCAATTGAGCCAAAAGAAGTTGGTTTGCTTGGAGTTGTTTGACAGCGTCGATATGGGCGGATTGCTGTTGGACCGGCTGAGCCAGGGGGTTAAGAGGTGTCTGGAATGGTTGGATGGGCTGTATGGGTTGCCCAGGAGCTCCAGGGGATCTCCCAAGAAGCTGCAGGGCGGCCATAAAATCCACTTGTTGCTGCGTCGCTTGCGCGGGCTCGCGCAGCAGCTCCTGCTGCTGCTCGTACGCGAGGTCTGCGGCCGATTTCTTGCGTTTGGGGTCGGTTTCAGCGCCTCCTTCACCTTTCCCCTCCGAGTCCTCAACTCCTTTGCTTTCCTCGCTCTCGCGGCTGTCAGCGGGATCGGCCGATTGGTCCAACTCGTCGCTTTCCTGGGGAGATCCCTCGCCCGCCCCGGCTTCACTGGTCACGGGAGTGCCCTCGTTGGTGTTGGAGCAACCGTCGCCGGTGTGGATCGAGGGGTTCATCCGGATCGTATCATTTAACTGAGCCAAAGTAGCAGAGGTGAAGTCGTTCGGGAGGGTGGTGGAGACCGTCTCAGCGTTACCGCTCTGCTGAGGCGGAGCGGTACCGACACTAGTGACCTGACTTTCGACAGGAGCAGGAGTGTCCACATTCTCAGCCTCACCAGGCACACACTCATTTTCACACTCAAGCTTAGCACAATCATCAACCTTAGCACACTCAGGCTTATCACCAGGCTTTTCCTCAACAGCTGGCTTGCCAGCAGATTTTGCGCCCTTACCTTGAGCAAACATTCCCTGCAACATAGATTGGTTTCCCTGGAACATGGACTGGTTTATCATATTGAGGAATCCGCTCTCGTAGGTACCTAAAGGGAGTTGTAATGAGTTTAACTTTTTCAAAGATTTCGTTTTTGCTAAGTTAAAGAGGTGTTTTTCAGGCGAAAAACTATACCATCCGAACTCGGTTGTTTCCCCATTCCGTCGATCAAAACAGCCTGCTGCACCGGGACCCCCATCTGATCTGCTCCCACGAGAGAAACTAATGTGGTCTGATCTGCTCCCACGAGAGAAACTAATGTGGCCCCATCCATGACCGCGTACTGCTGCGGAATACTGGGGGTGACGGTGCCGGTGACATCGGTTGTGTAGGGCGCTGATCCGGATTGATTTCCCTGCACGCTTCCGGACCCGGAGCCGGGTTCGTTGGAGGCTGAACCAGTACCGTCCTGCTGAGATATCATCAAGTCGTTACTATGCATCTGCATCATCAGCATTTCCGGGGTGATCCCTGGGTTCATCAGCTGCGCTTGCTGCTGCCTCAACGCCTCAAACTGCTCCGCCGTTTGAGTCATTTGTTGCTGCTCGGGGTACCCGTTCTGGTCAGTGGTGGTGCTGTTGCCGGTATTTCCCGCTTGCTGGAGGTCCTTAAAGATCTGCGCCTGCTTATCGCCGTCGCCGTTCTTGAGCTGCTCAATCATGTTATTCAGGAATTCAGCACTTGCTTCTTGTTGACCATTCGCGGGATTGTTGGACCCTGAGGAAAGCGTGGCCGATTGCGGTTGTCCATTCGTCGATTGCAAGGCTTGTTGCGCGATAGCGTTGAGGGCGGCCAGTTGGGAGACCTGGCCCTGTTGTTGGGTGTTTTGGCTTTGCTGCGCCTGCATCAACTGAAGAACCTCAGGGTGTTGGAGCATCGCCATTTGAGCGAGGGTATCTGAGGGGTTTTTACCGTTGTTTATTACTCCTTAAAGTTTATAAGTTAAACAGTGACTTTTAGTTTGAAATATCTTACTTGGATCCGACATATCTTGTCCCTGCAGTTGTTGTCCCATGGCTTCCATAAGATGTTGTTGATTAACGGCTGCGGCCTACTGTAAATACTGAAACACCACCTGCTTGGAGGCGCCTTGTTGGAGGAGAGTCTGCACCTGCGGATTGCTTTCGTCGAGAGTCCCGTCCGGCTTGATCCCGTTGGGCAGCCCCATCATCTTGTCCATACCTAAATTGCTGGCTAGGGAGAGGTTAACAGGAGCAGTTTGTTGGAGTTGCTGCTGCTGCATCAAGATTTCCATCGACTGCTGGGGATCCATTCCGAACATCATGCTCTGCATTAATTGGGCCATCATATCTTGCTGTTGCTGACGATTTCCTCTATTCCCCTTTTTTCCGTACTCGTGCTGGTTCTCGTAGTCGTTGTAGTTCTTCTTAGGGGTGCCCTGCTCGTAGCCCTGGCGGGGGGAGAGGCGCTGGCCCTTCACGCGGTTCTGGCCCTGCTGGCGCATCTGCTGGTTCTGTCCGCCGGTGTTACCCTGTTGACCGGTCCACTGCCCCTGTGTAGACTGGTACCAGTTGTTCCAGTCTTCCTGTGAGTACCCGCCTTGCGCCCAGTTGCCGCCCTTGCCCCAGTTCTGGCCCTGCTGCTGGTAGCCCTGGTTGGTGCCGCCGTGGGTGGGGGTGTTGTGCTGCCGGGGTGTGTGCTGGGTTTGACCCTGGGGCCAGTTCACGCGGCGCGTGGAGACGCCGCCCTTCTGGTTGTAGTCGCGCTGTGAGTGCTGCTTTCCCCCCTGACCGTCGACCTGTTGGCTTTGCTGCTGGACCATCTGGTCGGAGGAGGTAGCACCTCCGGACTGGTCTTGACTCATCGTGGACTGCTGGTCGCTACCACCACCATCGTTTCCCCCCTGGGACTGCGGGTTGCTGGGCTGGCCCTGGAGCTGGCTTTGGGGGACACTCTGGGGCGGGTTGCCGCCTTTCTCGCCCTGGTTCTGATCGCCGCCCTGCTGGCTGCTAACACCGTCAACCACTAGCGTCTTGCCCTGATTTCGGTTGTTGTTGTACCCATCCCGGTTTCCCTGGCCTTGGTTGTTATACCCCTCCCGGTTCTGGCCGTCGCCGCGATTGCCCTGACCCTGGTTGTTGTAGTTCCGTCGGTTTTTACCGCCTTTACCGCCGGGTGATACCTAAGAAGGAGTTGAAGAAAAGTTTTAAGGAGAGTAGTAAGAAAGAGAAATCACCAAAACAACACATCACAGGAATTCGAACTGGTACTACACAACAACAATGACACATCAACACATCAGCCAAGTTACGCTCCCCCAGTTCTCCCACTCATTCCAATTACCGTCTGGGCCCCAATTACCTTCCCAAGAATTGCCCTCATTCCAATTATTCTCCCAAGAGTTGTTTCTGTACCCGGACATGGTTCCGTACCCGTTTCCGGTTCCGCCCATGCCGTTACCGGAATTCCCGGAATTCCAAGCCGGAGAGTCCCAGCCTTCCCCCTTAGCACCCGAGCTAGCGTCGCCCTTACCGTTCACACTGTCGCCCTTGCTAGGGCTGTTCAGGGGTTGTTCGTTCTTACCGATCATGGGGTCATTCTTACCAGGCATGGGGTCATTCTTACCACCGGGCATGGGGTCATTCTTACCGTGGGTGCTGGGGGACCAGTTGCCTTGAGAGGACTGGTCCCCGTCCCCGCTGGCCGTCTTCCCGCGCGGAACGGACAGACTCTTACCGTAGAGAGACTGGGTTTTGCCGCGGTTAAGACTTACGCCCTTGCCCTGATTTTGCTGCCCCTGAGCTCCGGCCTGCTGCTGCTGTTGCTGCTGCTGGTGGGCCCAAGACTGGTCGGGTGCCCAGTTTTGCTGCATCCCTTGCTGCATCCCGTCGGCCCAATTCTGCTCGGTTCCCCAGTTTTGTTGCATCCTGGGAAGATTGTGGGAATAATGATTTTGGAAGTGTTGTTGAAAAAGTGAACGGATTTTTGCAAAGTACTTACTCGTTGTTCTCCAAAGCCGTTAACGACTACTAAACGAGATATTATACAAAGGAGATCGGATTCGAGAGGCCAATGTGGTAGTATTATTATTAGTCGAGTGAAAATTAAGTTGTTGTCTGTGGTTTATGGAGTTCTGAATAGTCCGCTGTTTGCACTAAATCACTACAGTTGCTATCTTCGACTGAGAATCTAGGAGTCGCCTAACACTCTAGACTGGATATTCTAGTAGCTAAGGAGGAAATGTGTTTTTGTGTTAGAACTAGCACACTAATCAAGAATGTTCCGGATTAGCGTCGAGGTATTCAGCTGTTGGGAGAAATGAAACAGACTAAATTCAGCTACCTATGACTTAAAAATCT
>Ga0099798_10154_pt1 | contig 21889 bp, 22 predicted proteins | sample Uncmet_Sort29A_1_FD_89870 | JGI IMG/M metagenome (GOLD analysis project Ga0099798, IMG submission 89870) | Marine eukaryotic communities from CALCOFI LINE 67, Pacific Ocean - CN13ID_Sort29A_1 | ecosystem: Environmental > Aquatic > Marine > Oceanic | place: Pacific Ocean: Monterey Bay | collected...
AAACGCCTATGTGCAAAACGCATAGTCGAGTTAATGCCGTAAATTATAATATATTATATTATATATGCCTAGAAGAAATACCAATAAAGAAATAATATTTAGTGATTATACTGAATTTAGACCTAATTTAACTCCACGAGAAATTTTTAAACTTGGTAGTTTTGGAGGTACTTACTGGAGACCTATCTATTCATATATCAAAGATAAACAATATAAAAATATTCATAAAAAGTATCCCAAATCTTGGTGGAAAGATATACCAGATGATTGCTTAACTTTGGATTGGAGAGATTATAATAAATCAATCAACAAGTATAATGTTAAAGTAGGTACTACTTTAGAATTGTGGGAAGAGAAAGGATGGATAAGTGAATATCACCCATATGGATGGGTTCATTGGTATTGTGATTTTTATATGGGTAAGAGAAGCCCTGATGATAAAAGACAGATCAAACGATGGTTAGGAACCGCTGGACCAAATAGTCGGTTTAGAAAATGGTTAGTAACTCTTATTAAAAAGAAAAAAGGAAAATGGAATGATAATAATATATCACCAAAAATAAGACAGACATTGCAACATTGGGGATATAAATTAACAAATAAAGATTATAAACAAATTTTACAGGATAAATAGATTATAATATAATACATTATAATGTATTATATTATGATACTAATATGTGCAGGTATATTAAATATTATTTCAGCACGATATGCACAATCAAATGCAGAAAATAATTTGAAAAACCCGTATATTGCACTACCAGATATCATTCATCACTATACTCCTAAAATACATCATCTTGTACCTGATTTATTTCTATTATGTTGTTTTATACTTTTAATACTTAATTATCCCAAGATTCATCATGTGAATGCTATATTACTATGTGTGTCATGGTGTTTTATTATTCGTTCATTAACAATGCATATGACAATAATGCCAACATGTATGAAAAAAACAAAATCAAATACAATATATGAAAAGCTATTTATATCAACTCATGATTTAATGTTTAGTGGACATACTATATTTTTTCTAGCAATTGCAGGAATGTTAAAAAATATATGGATTGCGATTATTGGTTCTTTACTTTTAATTATTGCACGTCAACATTATACAATTGATGTATTTGTTTCATGGGTGGTGTATGGATATATATATCATGGTTTTATAATATACATGTAACATAATGACGATTCACCCACTTTGGTACGTGTGTATTCTAGTTCGTTGTATATATGTGTATTATTTACATAATATGAATCATATTATGAATCATAATATGCATATGATTATCCGCTATCTCACAATATTTATAGCATGTGGTTTTATTTATAAATCTATATATGGTTCAAATAATGAAATTCAGATTGCACGTGTATTCTGGCATGACGCGCGACCAATACATGCTTTATTATGGGCATGTGCAGCTATAGCATTAATATATGAAAATGTACCCTATGCAATTTTATGTTTATTAATTGATGTAATATTTTCTATTGTGTATCGATTATATACAAATAAATAATTTATGTAAATAAGTAATATGGTTAAAATATACATTCAAATGAATCAATTTGCCCATTATTACTTTTTAACACCAAGCAAGTTGAAAAAACACATTGGAACCAAATACATAAATGATTTTATTAAAAATATGAAAAATGATGATACTTATTTTGATATAAGGTTTTGGTTGAAAAGCACTCGTATAAAGCATCCAAAGTATCTTATTCTAAGGCGTAAAGATGATTATGTAGCAAGTTTGCGTTTTCACTATCGTATGATACAGCGTAAACGTTGGTGCTGGATATCAGTAGTGTTGGTTAATCCTAAATATAGACGTCGTGGTATTGCTAAAAAAATGCTTCAACTATTACAGAATCATGTAAAAGCACCTCTTTGCTTACGTGTAGCATCTAATAATAAAATAGCAATTAAACTGTACAAGAGTTTAAATTTCAAAATTCAAAGAACGCCAAAACAGCTTGTTGAAGAATTCAAACACAGACCTAGCGATCATTGGATGATATTATAAGTAATTTAATTAGGTGCCATTCCATCAATAATTAAATCACCATCTGTATTCATAATCATCTCGTCTAGTGCTTTACCAGGTGGAACTAGAGGTGTACACATATCAGGCTCTACTATACAGTTAATCAAATATGGTGTGTTAGTATTTAATACTTTTGGTAACAATTTAAAGTCATCTTGATGCGAAATTTTAATAGATGGTATTCCGAATGCATCCGCTATCTTGCAAAAATCTGGATTAACATTACATGTGGAGATATAGCGTTCATTAAAAAATAGCTTTTGCCATACGTAAACCATCTGCTGACGACTATCATTCATAATAAAAATTTTAATTGGAAGGTTATGTTCTTTAATAGTTGCCAAATCATTCAAAGTCATCATAAATGAGGAATCACCATCAATGCACAAAACAAGAGATTTGGGATTTGCAAGTTGAGCACCTATTGCGGCAGGTAATCCGAATCCCATCACACCCAGACTTCCTGATGATACAATTGATCGTGGTTTCCTCCACTTTATATATTGACATGACATCATTTGATGATTCCCAACACCTGTTGTGATGATAAAATCCTTATTATCAAGATGGGTATTTATTTCTTCAATAACTTGCTGTGTTTTCAAGTTTGAGGTTTTTTTATATGCAAATGGATATAATGTTTTCCATTTGGCTATCTTGTTTAGCCATGATTTAGTATTTGGCTTTTTATCCATTTGAGAATGTAATTCTTTTAAATATATATTACAATCACCAACTAGACTCAAATCACATGGAATAGTAAAATTAATCTGCTTTTTATCGATATCAAAATGAACAATCTTTGCATTTGGAGCATATTTTTCTACATTTCCTGTGGTTCTATCATCAAATCGCGTACCTATTGCAATAATCAAATCACTGTTTTGAACAGCAAAATTCGCGTACGCGCTCCCATGCATGCCCAACATTTCTAATGCCAAGGGATGCCTTTCGTCAAATATCCCCATTCCATGCAAGGTAGTTGTAATAGGAATTTGATAGTATTTAGCAATATCAGTAATATATTCAGATGAATCAATTGCTCCTTGACCAACAATCATAATAGGACGCATGGACTTTTCAATCATTTGTTTTAAAAGCAAGACTTTATATGTAGAGGTTTCAATAAAATCATTATAATTAGATGTATCTAATGCATTAGATGCATCTAATCCATTAGATGCATTACAATTGGACGTTTCTGAAACTAGTACGTCTTTTGGTATATCTATATGTACCGGTCCTTTCCTTCCTGTAGTTGCAATATCAAAAGCTAAATCCATTACATCTGCCAATTCGTCTGCTGATGTTGGCTGGAAATTTGCCTTTGTACATGGTCGAGTTAGTTCAATTGCAGGAGCTTCTTGAAAAGCATTTGTATTTAGAGCAAAAGTCGGAACTTGTCCTGTTATTGCTACTAATGGTACTCCATCATATAAAGCATCTTGTAATGGTGTAATCAAATTTGTTACACCTGGTCCACTTGTAGTTACTATAACTCCTACTTTTCCGCTAGACTTTGCATAACCTTCTGCTGCATGACCTACACATGCTTCATTTCTATTCATAATGTATTTAATATTGTTATTATAGAATTGATCGGTTAAAGGTAATATAGCTCCTCCGCTATATCCAAATACATATTTAATATTTTGTCGTAGCAAAGAATTATAAACAACTTGAGCCCCAGACAACATTTTATATATGCATATATATATATTTATACGTATTTTTCAATTTTATTACAATTATTCAAAGATACAAATCATCGTATTATTGATTTATTGCTTAAATATGTTTTAAACTCGCGTTTTATAGCTCTTATACTAATAAAATATATAATACCATTGTTCCTTTCAATAGTAAATGAAAGCATACCCATACATTTATTATGTTTATTTAACAGTGGACCACCACTAAATCCATACCATTGCATGTCTTTTTCCCCTCCTATATATTCATTTGTTGTCGCAACAAGTAAATTATCTGATTTATTTCTTGGATCTTTAACTTTATAAGGTTCTACCGTACATTTTTTAATTTTAATAATTGGTTTCATACAACAAATATTATATCCATATATTTTACCCCGTCGAGTGATTTTTTCTGCAAAATCAATTCCATTAATACTTGAACTAACATAATGATTTAATTTAATAAAAACTAAATCATTTTCTAAACTTGAATAAACTAATTCTGCAGGATGCCAACTATTTAAATGATTTATATATACATTTATATATTTTAATTGTGATTTTATATTGTCTATATTTATAGATATATTATTTGAAAGAGCTTTTTCATAATTATGAAAAAATGTATGTAATACAGAACATAAAATATTATAATCTTTTAAAAAAAATCCTGTAGCAAATTTATATGAATTGTTATTAAATTGTACACCTATGCTATATATTGTATTTTTTTCATTTAGTGGTATTTTTATATCTGGTTGTATTACACGTGGTGCCCTTATTGGTCCTGTTTCTTGTATTACACGTGGTGCCCTTATTGGTTCTTGTTTTGTTGGTTGGACATTTGTCATGTCTGCTAAAGGAATTGGTATTTTTGTATCTGGTTGTATTATACGTGGTTTTTTTGTTTTTTGTATTATTCGTGGCGCCCTTAATGGTTCTGTTTTTTGTATTGTTGATTGGATATTTGTTATATCTGCTAAAGGATTTGAACCAAGTGTAAATCTTGAACTTCCTTTTAAATCCAAATATTTTTGTTTATATTTAATATACTTTTTTTTATACATTTATAACTAGATTATAAAGTAAATTACATATATATATTAAAATAAAAAGCTTAAATTTTTACATTAGGTTTTCTTCTAGTCGGCTTTACTAGAACGTTCTCCTGTGTATAGTTGGGATTATTTGCGCAAGGACTGTTCTTCAAACTTGATGCCAAGTTCCTTAATGGCGTCTTTGAATTTTTTCATCTTGTGTTCGGTCACTGATTCTCTGATAAACTTCATCATGATACCTGTGTTGTCGTTTACGATTTTGCTATGGCATACGTCAATGCTCAACCTGCTAGTAATATCAAAGACTTGCTTCCTTCGCTCATACGGATTTTCACCACGTGTGATTTTGATAAACATCTTGATGACATTCAGCTGATGGCGCTTTGCAGGCGGACCAGAACCCGAAGCAGGAGCAGGGCGCTTTGTGGACAAAGTAGAGCCCGAAGCGGGAGCAGGGCGCTTTGTGGACAAAGTAGAGCGTTGAGAGTCATAAGGATAGCGCCTTGTGGGCGAAGTAGAGCGTTGACGACGCCTCGTGGGCGAAGTAGAGCGTTGAGAGCCATAATGGTGTCTTACGGACAAACCATCATCCAGAGAGGACGGAAACATTTCAAAGTGCTGAGAAGCCATAGAGGGCGGAGGGTACGAAACATCCCTCTGCTCAGAGTACCTGCTCAACCTCTGCTTAATAGTAGCAATTTGATTCTGCATGTTTTGCAACATCTGCGTAATTTTCTTCATATTATCATAGGAATCGTGCATAGAATCTACTATTTGCTTGTATCTGTGCGTAAGCTCTTCCAAGGTTAGATTAGAACCAGCCACCTGGTAATCGGTGGGCGAGAACCATGACGCTTCCTGGCGAACGTCGGACGGGTAGCTTGGCGTAGACGGGTAGCTTGGCGTAGACGGGTAGCTTGGCGTAGACGGGTAGCTTGGCGTAGACGTAGACGGGTAGCTTGGCGTAGACGTAGACGGGTAGCTTGGCGTAGACGTAGACGGGTAGCTTGGCGTAGAGCGGGCGACAGACAAATCCAGATGATGCGAGGGTCCTGACGGATTATTGGTCGAACCGCAGACACCTGCATACGAGGGATTGTAAGGAGTCTCCTGGGAGTACCCAGACATGTAAGGGGACAAATCAGATTGGCTTGCCATATAGTAGTTGAAAGCTTGTTTAGTTGTTACTAATTAAAAATATACTATAAAATTTTTTCATTTTTTTTTCAAAATATGTATATATGTATGTATGTAATATATGTAAATTACATATATATATATTAAAATAAAAAGCTTAAATTTTTACATTAGGTTTTCTTCTAGTCGGCTTTACTAGAACGTTCTCCTGTGTATGGTGGGATTAGTTTTCTTGGTACGTCATGCCAGCAGTATCAATGGCCTTTTCCAGACGAGCTAACTTGGCACGGGTGGTCGAGGTTTTCCACCACTTGATCATGATACCGCGCTTATTGTTTGGCACTACGGTGGAATAAACTTTAAGCCCCACGTCACCAAGAATACGGCGGACTTGCTCTACTCGGCCATCATGACTCATGCTGTCATTCTCGGGAAACAGAACCATCTGCTTGTGCAAGTTGCCGAGCGCCCATTGCCCGTTTCCGTGCAAAGCACTGCGCTCTTTACGTTCCGTCTGCTCCGCATGGCGCGGATTGGACCGAACAGACCGAACGGACCGAGCGGGCGAAACACCGCGCTCTTTACGTTCCGTCTGCTCCGCATGGCGCGGATTGGACCGAACAGACCGAACGGACCGAGCGGGCGAAACACCGCGCTCTTTACGTTCCGTCTGCTCCGCATGGCGCGGATTGGACCGAACAGACCGAACGGACCGAGCGGGCGAAACACCGCGCTCTTTACGTTCCGTCTGCTCCGCATGGCGCGGATTGGACCGAACAGACCGAACGGACCGAGCGGGCGAAACACCGCGCTCTTTACGTTCCGCGTCATGTGAAGCACGGTGCGGAGCACGGCGCGGAGCACGGCGCGGAGCACGGCGCGGAGTAGACGGGACCGGGACACAATCCGAAGCGAGCGTCCGCGGAGAATACATGCTCTCAGAAGCAGAGAACGGAGGAGTCGGCTGTCCATCAAACCTCATGTTATACATCTTCTGCAGCCTCTCCGCGAATTCATTAGCATCATTCTGCGCGCGCATCGCGTTCCGCATGGCAATCTCAGCGTACTTCCTGGCTTCCTCTGCATTCCTCATGAGTTCCGCTGACAGCTCAAAAGCCTGAGCGATGCTCGTCTGTTTCGCCTTCTGGTAGAACTCTTGCTCAAGATTCCTCGGCAATAGAGAAGCCATATAAGGACGAGAAGCCATAGAGGGCTGATGAGCCAGAGAAGCCATAGAGAGCGGAGGAGCCGAACGATTAGTGGCAACATCGCAGTATGTCATAGGGAGGCTACCCAACCCGCGAGGGGGCGTGGTGGGAGGCAAACGAAAGTTATAACTTGTCATGAGTAATTGTTGCCTTGTTAATTAATTTAAATTTTAATTAAAAATTTTTTCATTTTTTTCAATATATGTATATGTATGTATGTATGTAATATATGTAAATTACATATATATATTAAAATAAAAAGCTTAAATTTTTACATTAGGTTTTCTTCTAGTCGGCTTTACTAGAACGTTCTCCTGTGTATAGTGGGATTATTTGCGCGAGGACTTGTCTTCGAACTTGATGCCAAGTTTCTTGACGGTAGCGTCGAATCTTTTCATCTTGTGCTTGGTCACTGTCTCTCTGATAAACTTCAGCATGACACCTGTTTTGTTGTCTACGACTTTGCTCTGGCACACGACAAGGCCCATGGACTCGGCAATATCGCGGAGTTGAGCCTCTCGCTCATTGAGCACCGACGTCTTCCTAACCTCGTCAGGCGGGACTTTGCACATCCGCAGTTCGGAGTTGACATAATACACGGTTCCGTCATCATTATCACGACGCGAATCATAACGCGGAGCGGACTGAGCAGGCGGAACAGACCGAGCGGACTGAGCAGGCGGAACAGACCGAGCGGGCGAAGCAGGCGGAACGGACCGAGCGGGCGAAGCAGGCGAAGCACCGTGCGAATCATGGCGCGGTGCGGGCATATCAGACGAAGCGGACCAAGCGGGCGAAGCAGGCGGAACGGACCGAGCGGGCGAAGCAGGCGAAGCACCGTGCGAATCATGACGCGATGCGAGCAGATCAGACGGAGCGGACCGAACGGACTGAGCGGGCGGAGTCGGGACACATTTCGAAGTGGGCGTCCGCGGAGAAAGCATGCTCGCGGAAGCAGAGTACGGGGGAGTCGACTGTCCATCAAACCCCGTGTTATACATCTTCTGCACCCTCTCCGCGAATTTATTAGCATCATTCTGCGCGTGCATCGCGTTCCGCATGGCAATCTCAGCGTACTCCCTGGCTACCTCTGCATTCCTCAAGAGTTCCGCTGACAGCTTAAAAGCCTGAGCGATGCTCGTCTGTTGCGCGTTCTGGTATAACTCGTGGTCAAGATTCCTCTGCATTAGACGAGTCATAGAGGACGAAGGAGCCACAAAGGACGGAAAAGCCATAGAGGACGGAAAAGCCATAGAGGGCGGAGGAGCCATAGAGGGCGGAGGAGCCATAGAGGGCGGAGGAGCCATAGAGGACGGAAAAGCCATAGAGGGCGGACCCGAACGATTCGTGGCAGCATCGCAGTATGTCATAGGACGGCGATCGGGCCCAAGAGGGGGCGTAGTGGGAGGCGTATGATGGTAACGACTTGTCATCAGTATTCTCCAAGTTAACTAATTTAAATTTTAATTAAAAATATTTTCAATTTTTTTCAATATATGTATATGTATATGTATGTAAATATGTAATATATGTAAATTACATATGTATTAAAATAAAAAGCTTAAATTTTTACATTAGGTTTTCTTCTAGTCGGCTTTACTAGAACGTTCTCCTGTGTATAGTGGGATTAGTCGCGAACCGTCATCCCGTTGTCCTCAATAATCTGGCGCAGTTCGTTCACCCGTTCTGCGGGGACCCCCTTCTTAAGAATCTTGATCGTGATACCAGCCCTGAAATTTGCTATTGTGGTGGAATACACCTCGATGTCTAGACTGCTAGCAAAATCGCGCAACACCATCTCTTCCATGGGTGTCCCAGCACTCACAACAACGAGAATGTAGAAATCGTTGTTCGACAAGCTCCTCCGGTTTCGCAAAGTGGACGGAGCAGACTTGGTGGACGGAGCAGACTCGGCGGACAAAACAGGCTCGGTGGACAAAACAGGCTCGGTGGACAAAACAGGCTCGGTGGATAAAACAGGCTCGGTGGACAAAACAGGCTCGGCAGACAAAACGAAAAGACGGTGGGTCGCGTCAAGCGTATCACCCACCGCTTTCTCCGCAGCATACTTGGCCCGCTGTGTGTATTCCACGACTCGCTTCATATCCTTCATACGCTCATATCCCTCGACTAGGAGTGAAGCGGGCGAAAAGAAGTCATGGTGCCGAGCAGACCGAACGGAAGCATAGTGCCGAGCAGGTGGAACGGGATCATAGTGCCGAGCAGGCGGAACGAAGTTACGGTGGATAGCGACATGCATATCCAGCGCTTTACTCGCAACGTTCTCAGCCCACTCTGCGTATTCCCTGGCTTCCTGCACAAGCTCCAGAAGCTTAACTCCCTCGGCTATAATATCTGTGAGGGCAGCGTGCTTTATCATGTAGTCGAGCTCGTTCCCAACGCGTTTAATACGCGGATGAGACAAGGGAGACTGGGGAGACGAGAGAGACTGGGGAGACGAGAGAGACTGGGGAGACATGGGAGACACAGGGGGAACGCCAAGCGGCGGAGGATCCCCATCCTCGGATTTCCAATCTGCCCACCAATCAGGTCCCTCCTCTCCAAAACTATTCTTTCTGGAACGTGACGGTCTCCATATATCCGACGCAGAAACCGAGGTAGAATTAGGAGCAAAAGCCATGTAGTAGATATAACAGGAATGGCTGTTCTAATTAATTTAAAATATACTATAAAAAAATTTCATTTTTTTCAGTTAAATTACCATACATGTAAATTACCATATATGTAAATTACCATATATATTAAAATAAAAACTTGAATTTGTGATAGGTTTTCTTCTAGTCGGCTTACTAGACATTCTCCTGTGTATATTGTTTAGCCCGTCCTGCGCGAGACGGGCAAAGTGGGCGAGATGGGCTTGGCGAGCACAGCATCCCGATATGAGGGTGATTTTGTTGGCGAGTACAGTTTCGGAAGGTCCCCACTACCTATATCCGCCCAGTATACATACCCTCCAAGAAGGTCTGAGTACTTGGGGGTGAACAGTAGGATTTCTTCTGGAGTAAGACAGTTTTCCATCAAATCGAGATGATGAAATTGATTTATTATATTTAAAATTTAATTTAAATATTTTTCAATTTTTTCAATATATGTAAATTACATATATATATATATTTTCTACATATAAACAAGATGGATATTACAGCAGGTGTATATCTCGCTAATATTGCGTTAGATGATGTTAATAAACCCTTTTTACAAAATCTTGCAAAGTGTGTATTTTATGCAAGTTTTGCAAATACTGTAAAATCCCCAATACTAATGCTTATAGCACTTTTAATATTTATTGTTAATTTAATTCTATCAGTACAAAATCTAAGTATAAATTTTTTAATTCGCTATAGCTGGGTTATTATTATGTTTATGTATAAACATAACAATTTTATTATTATTGCGATGAATGTAATAGTTATGATTTTGCATTGGTATATAGTTTTTAAAACGCCTAAAAGACATAAATTCTATAATTGGCTAACAACTAATGCATTACAAGCAACGCCAAAATTCATTCAAATGACCTTTCCATTTGGAATCACAAATATCATTAGTATGTATTTTGCACTAAAACAATTAAAAAGAAAAGAAATATCAGTTACTAAACTAATTATAATGATGCTTCGTTTTCAATTACTACAATTACCTTGGTTTATTTATAGTAGACGACATCATGATAATTTAGCCGGAGATATTTTGAAAATAACACGTGAGTACTATAACACACATATAGAAATTATTGCAAATTACGAATATATAGATAACAATATAGACCTGTACTTACCTACAGGTGCAGCATCAATACTTACAGATGAAGAAAAAGAAAAACTCTTGGAGATAAAATCTCGTTTACAACTAAATCAAGATGATTTAATAAACTATAAATATCACATGGGAAAGTACTATGGTAATGACTATATGATAGAACCTCCGAAAAATTATCTTGATTATTTAATTTTTGAAATTAAAGATATACTATCAATGGATAACAATCCACTACTTCCTTCAAAAACAGAACGAGCCCAAAAAGACGAAGAACTATTAATAAAGTTTGCATCGGCAATAAGTAATGGTAATCCTACAACAGATGACTTGAAAACATTTATCCGTGATCACCCTGATTATTTTTATCGTTACCATATGAATTTAAAGAATTATAAAACAGATAATATGTTATTTGGATTAACTAGTAATAAACACGAATTTTACCGTCAGTATATTACTGAAACAGTTGGTTTAATAGGTGTTTCAGGTGGTATTGGTATGATATTGAAATTAATTTTGAATACAATAAAATGAATTAATTTATTCCAATATATTCAAAAACTTTTCAAATCCATCAGTAGGTGGGCGTTTTGTATACATCAATTTCAACGTGTTAGATGGAGTATCTCCTTCATGAATTGCAACACCTACACTATTACCATCCGAGTTAATAACATCCAAAGATAGATCTACAGAGCATTCTTTTATAGTCTGTCTTTGGGTACTTTGAATTGCAAAGTCATCTACTGTATGAATTTTATTTTTAATATTAAATAATGTAGATTTTGCACGAACAGTATTTGTAATATCTGTAGATGGAGCATATGTTGCAGAAGCATTGAATGTGTTGTTAGTTGTTGTGGTCATATATGCTCTTTGTGCTGCTTGACGTGATGTAAAATTAGTTGAATTTTCAAAGAAAACATCTAGATGTTTTCTGGTATCTATGTACGCTGCTGTTGTTTCAGCTTTATGAATAGTAGATGTAATAGCTGGTAACAACTCGTCTAATTTCATATGATTACTAAAGTTTCCTTCAAAATTATTTGACATATTGTATAACTCTTATAAAATAATCATCATGATTATATCATAATTAAATAATATCTAATAAATCTGATTGCAAGTCATTTATATCAGTCGCAGATGCCTCAGGTACTGACGGCAATGTTTTTTTTGGCATAACTCTCTTCACAGGGGTTCTTTTTGTGTTGCCTTGGTAAACAGGTTTGGGTTTGAATTGAAGAAGATAATCAACACATTTTTTAGTAGGCCAGTTTTGTAGATTGTCAAGTGAACCATAACGTTTGATGAATTGTACTTTTTCATTAGGTAAAAGTTTCATCTGATTTATCATTGCAGTTATCATTTTTCGCAACATCATTACATTTATAGATGATAGTGATTCACGATCAAATGTTCGCATTATATATATCATATATATCATATATATCATATATAGTCTTAATCACCAGATGAATCTTCAGCCTCTGTAGGACTTCCAGCAGCCTCGACAGAAGCTGCAAGAATATCTAGAACTTTACTTAAACCTTCTGGTGGGTCGTCTCTTGCGTTAACATTGATAGTATAGGTTGCAGTTTGATTAGTTGAACGCTTGGTCTGTTTTGATGTACCAACTGAACCTTCAAAGCTAGCTCTTCCAGTTAACCATCCAGCAGACACCTTTGCAGATAGATTTACTTCTGAAGATCTTTCACTTGATGTGGATGTTTTGATTTCCATCTCAAAATCAATTGTAACTTCTTTCACAGATAATGAAGGAACATTAACAATAGCAATCAAAGGAACACTCAAAGAGACTTCAGTGTTAGTACTATCACCATCAGCATTAACCATTTCATAAGAAAATTCAACATATTCTACTTTTCCATTTTCATCAAAACCGACTTCTTCTATAAAATCAGCTGTTATCATAGCAAGTTGACCTTGAGCTTTGGCAGAAGCTACCAATGGTGCGGCGATCAAATGATCTATTGGGAGAGATCTCAATCCACGAGATACCATTATATATATATGTATGCGAAAAAATTTAAAGTTATATAATATTAAAAAAAATTATACAAATTTGAACAAACTTGTGTTAATTTCATACTATGAAATTATGATAAATAAACGCATAAAATTTTTCAAACCTAGAAGTGTTATATTTATGAAATAACATATTTAGTCCTCAGGAGCAATCTGATCATTTAACATGTCAAGCAATCGTGATAAACCTTCTGGCGGAGGCTGTTGCTTTGCTTGTATAGATACTGTAAAAGAACTAGAGTTATTAGTTTTTCGTGATGATTTATTTGTTGAAGACAACTGACCTTTAAAGATACTAGGGGTTCGCTGAAGTGTATTACTGGGTTGACTTGTTGTCTCTGTAACTTCATTAACTTCAACAGTCATTTCTACACTAACATTATCTATTCCTAATGATGGTATTGTAAGAATACAAATAAGCGGGACTCGTAATGTTATACCTGATAACACCTCTGCAATGGTATTACCTGTTGCAACTTTAGATGTCCATGTATTACTATCTATATTATTATCATCTAAACTACTTTCAGTTCCTGTATGAATTACATTGCCATCATCATCCTCAAACTGGTACTCTTGTGATGTAGTGTATCTTTCATATTGAAACTCAATTACTTGAGGTGTTCGTGTCTCTTCATTAGTATCAATAATCATACATGAATCTATAAAATCTCGTGTAGTTTGACATAACTGAGTATGAGCATTAGACGCAGCTACTAATGGCGCTGAAATAATTGTATCAATTTCCATATTCATCATTACGTACGTATTTGAAAATTATATTAAACTAGATGGTTTCATCGTGTTGATGAATAACTTGCTTCTTGAGTATTTGCAGAACTTTGATTATTTACTAGTTCATAGGTTAGTGGTTTATTAATAGGCCAGTAATACCCATATAATTTAGTTCTGCCAAAGTAACTATATTTCACTGAATCACTTTGATTACCTCCTAAAACTTTGAATCTTTGATTAACGATCTCTTCTAAAATACCAACATGACCACTCCACTGTGCACCACTGCCGTATTTAAATACAATAATACATCCAAAATATGGTTTAGATAAACGAGTTACAGCACTTGCAGTTGAAAATGATCTTGCAGCAGCAGTACATCCAGATGTACTACACGAGCTGTTTTGCAAAACCCATGTACAAAAGCTAGCGCACCACGGTATTTCATCGGTTTGAAATCGCCCTGTTGTTGAATGATACTCAATGATTCTGCGATTATGAGAATCACCACTGATTTCCCGTACTCCTAATTCATTGCGTGCTACTCTAACCCACTGGGGAATTTCACTACTATTGTTTTGAGGAGAAGGTGCAGTACTTGCATTAGAAGATTCCTGGTTACTAGAGCCTTCTTGTTGCGGGGGGAGCTCGCTCGTTGGTGCTTGAATGCGACCTTCTTGTCGTGATGGTGGGGTATGATTAGTAATACAAATATACTGTGTACTAAATAATCGCCATGCAGAAACTGTAAAACCATGATTCATAAACAAGTTTTTAATTGTGGTTTCACTTAAAGTGCTAATAGGCAAACATACATATATCTTTAAAATATCTGAAAGAGATATTCTGCTCTGGCTTTTTATATTTGTATATATTCTAACCTTGGAATCAAAACTATTATCATCAGTACGTGTTTTGCAACATCTTATTATATCCATTATTTTGTTGTAGCACCAATCAACAATATAACGATTATCGCTATTATACCTTGGTATTTTAATTACACGTGGACAATTTTCTGCAGCAAGCCATTTATGCGATGTCATTTTAACATCTACAATTCCATCAACATAACCTTTAATGATTGTTTGAAATATTTTTATAGATGTTACTAAATCTGAAACAGATATTCCAATATCATTCAATCTCCCCCGTACAGTGGTTACATCTTGACGATAATTTCTTGCACGCGGTGTTTTGCCTACACTTGCATTTAAAAACATTATAAATAAATAGATGATTATTGCAGATGGATATTACAACTAATCTTAACATACTAACTTGCCATCATCATCAACAGTACATTTCTTACGCACATTTAAATTTTTAAATTTATAATAATCTGGGTTGTTTGTATTGTCGTCACTCTTATCAAAGCACTCTATGTTCTTGGTAGCAGCGAGAGTAGCGGGAGCAACAGCAGCCTCGGGAGCAGCAGCGGGAGTAGCAGCAGGAGCAGCATTGGTTACTATTTTGCATCGTTTTTTAACTATATCACTAAAACCATTAGTATTATTATTAGTATTCCAATGTTCATTAGTATGACAATAAACTATTTTACTCGTGTCATTTATTTTACATTTTAATAATTCGGTCCCTGTACACTTGATGCTGTTATAGTTTTCACCAGCAACGGTAACAGGCTTGCAACGTTCTTCTCTTAATAGATTTTGAATTTTGGTACTATTATTTGTTGATGAATTAACTACCCTTAATATACCATTATCATCTTTTACAACTTTGGAATCTTTCAACGATGAACCTGTATTATAATTTAAATCTTCAGTTATGCACTTGATAACATCATTATTACTACCTTTATAACAATTTTGTCGTTTTAACGTAATGTAATACTTTCTATGCTGTACCTCCAATTCACTCACAGTATCTGCATCTTTCCGGTAAATACTGTAATCAGAACACTTATTTTTCCTACAAATTTCTCGTGTGTTATTACTTTGATAAACACGTATCTGTGTATGATCATTTATCGGCATATATATTATATCTAGATATAATATAAATGAAATATAAATGAAATCTAGATATAATGTAAAATAAACGCATAGATTTAAATTTTACTGGTTAATCTGTCACGTAAACGTGCTATACTCTCACTTTCCCCTTGATTTGCAAATTTGATATTAATGTGTATGGGGTCACGAGTTGACGTAGGTGTAGTATATATATATTACAACTAATCTTGACATGCTAACTTGCCATCATCATCAACAGTACAATTCTTAATATCCATATTTTTAAATTTATAATAATCTTGGTTGTTTGTTTTACCTTCTTTATCATAGCACTTTATGTTGTTGTTATCTATTTGGCATCGTTTTTTAACTATATTACTAAAACCAATATTATTAGTATTCCAATAATCATTAGTATGACAATGAACTATTTTACTACTGTTATTTATTTTACATTTTAATAATTCGGTATCTTGACACTTGATGGAGTTTCCGTTTTCACCGGCAACGGCAACGGCACGGCATCGTTTTTCTTTTAATACAGAATCTATTTCTTCATTCTTTATACTTAATTTACCATCCTCACCTATTGTAACTTTGGAATTTTTTGGCAACAGTGTTTTACCTCGAATATCTACATCTTCCTCATTTGATACGCACCTGATATCATAGTTCTCATATTTATAACAAGTATTTTCATCCCCATTTTCATTTTTAAGTCGAATGTATTCATTACCATCTAATTTAATATTTTTGTGTTTTGAACACTGATTTTTATCACAAATTTCGTGTGTGTCATTACCTTGATAAACTCGTATCGTTGTGGGATCATCAATTGGCATATATATTATATTTAGATATAATATATATGAAATTTAGATATATATGAAATTTAGATATATATGAAATTTAGATATAAATGAAATTTAGATATAAATGAAATTTAGATATAATGTAAAATAAACGCATAGATTTAAATTTTACTGGTTAATCTGTCACGTAAACGTGCTATACTCTCACTTTCACCTTGATTTGCAAATTTAATATTAATGTGTATGGGGTCACGAGCTGACGTAGGTGTAGTATCTATATAAACCTCTGAATTACCTGAATCATCCGTATTTATTCCCAGTAAATCAAACTCGAGATTAAAATCAGCCTCCTCAATACCAATATTAGTTTGACCTACAATTCCAGCCCATGGAATTTTTTGTATGCTTTTTTCTTGTCCAACAGTTGGTTCATAAAAGTTTTCAAACATAAGAGCGGTGGAATTATCATCTATTGAAACAATCCACTGTAACGCCTGTACGCGGTATTTAATTTCATTCGCAGCATCTGTATTTCCATTGGCATTTCCATCTGTATTATCTAATAAAAGCCAGCAACCAATATTGGAATCTATGTTAGAATCTATGTTAGAATCTGTATTGGAATCTATGTTAGAATCTGTATTGGAATCTATGTTAGAATCTATGTTAAATCGTAGGTGTGTCATAACACTAAATTCGATCTCCTGTGGATAAAACCAGATAACCTTTTGATCATTCTCAAGTTGTTCTTCTAATTTCACTTCATCAAGAGAAACATCTTTAAAATCAGATGTATTTTTTAAAGTAATACTAGAGGTTATTGCTAGAATTTCTTGTAATGAAATATTATTTGAGAATGTATTATCTGTTAGAGTTTGAATTAAATTAGGATGAAATTCAATTGTAGTTGGATTTGTGTTTGTTATATCACCTATTAATTTAACATTATCACCATCTAATTCCAAATCATCAAAAGTAACTGGAGTACGGTTATCATCCTTTTGCAAATCAACCTCTAAATATTTTGGTGTATAAATGTTATTATCATTGTTAAAATACATCTGTTTAAAACGATCAAAATCTTGTTGTTGTGATATTATTTGTGATTGTGTTATACTGCTTTGAATACTTGGAAGTATATTAGATAGAACAGCAACATTATTTAATTCACCGCGAACATTACCAATTGCTACTACATATTGAGTTACATCATCATTATCACTAGTAGCTATAGCATGAGAGGTGCTCTTGGCATTAGTAATATACGTATCTGCTTCTAGTAAATTATAGTAATCTGTGTCCTCAATTGTGTATTCAGTAATACTTCCACTAGTTGTTAATGAATTAACTAAATAGTCTTTTTGTTCAACTAGACTAAGAGTATCAAAATCTTGCTGGGTTTTAGCAATCTCTAGTGCATTAACCATAATATCTATAGCATTCGTATCAAGATTTAATGACATAATTATAATATAATAGAAAACATTTACATATTAATTGCGTCATTTAGCATATCTAATAACCGTGATAACCCCTCAGGTTGTTCTTGCTTTTTAGCACTTATTGATACTGTGAAAGAGCTAGAGTTATTAGTTGTTCGTGATACCTTGTTTTGAGATGATAATCGTCCCAAAACTAAAGGTTGAATTGTAGGCTGTACAAGTGTATTTGTTGCATTAGAGTTAGTTGCTGCGGCACGGCTTGATCTATTACCTCTTGATATAGTATTATTTGTTGGGGTGCTTTCAGTAATTTCATTAACTTCAACCGTCATATCAACATTAACCTGTTCAATTCCTAATGTTGGTATACTCAATATACTCAATAAGGGTACGCGTATTATAGTAGAATTAGTTGTATCATTCTCAATATAATCATATTGAAATTCAATCAAAATAGGTTTTCTTGTATCTCCTTCAACATTCATACATGAATCAATAAATTGACGCGTTGCTTCACATAATTCTGCATGTGCAGCAGACGCAGCTAATAATGGTGCAGCAATAATCGAACTAATATCTATATTATCCATTGTAATTATAGAGATAAATATATCATTTAATACAAATTGTTATTTTACAAGTTTCGGTATTATTACTTGTATTGTTTTCAGTGTATCCATTATTATCTTTTATATATTCATCTGCAATTGTTATAGGAGCAATTACACTTGCTGATAATTCATTTGGATAAAATCGTTTATTATTTGTAAGAATAAATGTAGGAACATATATACCATCTATAACAACATATTTTGGATACAACATATTATTAATACTATTTTTGTGGAAATGAGACATATTCATACGTCGGTATAATTCAATTGAATTTTTATATAATTGTATATACATTGCATAGATATATTCTTGTAATTCATATAACTGTATTACATCTGTTATAATAAGAGTTTCCTGTGAATCATAATCATCTATTTGAATGTATGCTTTTGGAAGAATTAGAGGCTCAATTGGCAACATATTATATATATCAAGATGAAATGTATAATTATTTAACTCAAATAGAAGTATTTTGTCTTGCAATCATTATCATTGGATGAATAAGATTTATTTGGGCAATTGGTGTATATATCTGTTCTGGGGTATCAATATAATCATTAACTACACGATGCATCCACGTTATAGTGGGCGACTCGCCCTCAGAATTCAAATCCACTGTAATATTTCGGACAATTTCTATTTGTTTTTCTTCATTTTTAGAAATATGATGAACTCGTATAACATCTATTTGCGTATCTTCTATCATTAATATCCATTCGTAATAAAAGCGACCTCGCAATACAGGAACTGTAAATTCACAATTCGCTTGCATGTTTAAGATACATTCACTCCATGGTAATACAAAAGAGAATTCTTTTGTTGAATATATTGTATTTGTTTCAATAGGATATGAAATTTCATTACATGGTTGTGTTGAGATAACAGTCTGTGGTATAAAATCTATACCCTGTACGTTTACTGTTAATGGAGTATCTGTAAATTCAACACCATCAATAGTTAACTTTTTAATATCAAGTTCCTCTATATCAAGATATTTATTATTTGTATTGATGGGGATATGATCCCATGATGTTGTATTCTCATTATAAACAATAAAATCACCCGAATTATAGTCCTCGTTATTGTTTGAATCTCCACCAACTATCATAAAGTCTCCAGTTTGGGGATCAGTTTGTTGGTTTTGTAATTCAAGAGAGTACATTCCAATGTAATTAAGACCACTAGTTGATGCTAAAGGAGAATCATTAATATATAATTGTTGGTTTTCTTGTTTTAAAATAACACCATCCAAGTTAATAGTCTTTGCGCCAATATCATCTTCTGTTGTTGGCATGCTACTGTTAGTGTCAAATACATATGTAATTTCACCTGCTGGACCTGTTGCACCATCAGCACCTGTTTCACCTTGAATACCTTGGTCACCTTGAATACCTTGAATACCTTGATCACCTGTATCACCTTGAGGACCTGTATCTCCTTGGGGACCTTGATCACCTGTATCTCCTTTGATACCTTGAATACCTTGATCACCTTGAATACCTTGATCACCTTGAATACCTTGATCACCTGTATCACCTTGAATACCTTGAATACCTTGAATACCTTGAATACCTTGATCACCTGTATCACCCTTAATACCTTGATCACCTTGGGGACCTTGATCACCTTGAATACCTTGAATACCTTGATCACCTGTATCTCCCTTAATACCTTGATCACCTTGGGGACCTTGATCACCTTGATCACCTTGAATACCTTGAATACCTTGATCACCTGTATCTCCCTTAATACCTTGAATACCTTGAATACCTTGATCACCCGTATCACCCTTAATACCTTGATCACCCGTATCACCCTTAATACCTTGATCACCTTGGGGACCTTGATCACCTTGGGGACCTTGATCACCTTGGGGACCTTGGGGACCTTGATCACCTTGTTCACCTGTATCACCCTTAATACCTTGATCACCTTGGGGACCTTGAGGACCTTGATCACCTTGATCACCTTGATCACCTGTATCTCCCTTAATACCTTGATCACCTTGAATACCTTGAATACCTTGGGAACCTTGAGGACCTTGATCACCTTGAAGACCTTGTTCACCTTGAGAACCTTGATCACCTGTATCACCCTTAATACCTTGAATACCTTGAATACCTTGAAGACCTTGAGGACCTTGTTCACCTTGATCACCTGTATCTCCCTTAATACCTTGAATACCTTGTTCACCTGTATCACCTTGTTCACCTTGATCACCTTGAGGACCTTGATCACCTGTATCTCCCTTAATACCTTGAGGACCTTGAGGACCTTGCTCACCTTGAAGACCTTGATCACCTTGATCTCCCTTAATACCTTGAGGACCTTGATCACCTGTATCTCCCTTAATACCTTGAGGACCTTGAGGACCTTGCTCACCTTGTTCACCTGTATCACCTGTATCTCCCTTAATACCTTGAGGACCTTGATCACCTGTATCTCCCTTAATACCTTGAGGACCTTGTTCACCTTGAAGACCTTGATTACCTGCTGGACCATCATCACCTTGGGGACCTGTTGGACCTGTATCACCTGCTGGACCTATATCACCAACTGGACCTTGATCACCTGCTGGACCTTGAGGACCCGCTGGACCATTTGATGGTCCTTGAGGACCTATAGGACCTATAGGACCTGCTGGACCATCATCACCTTGGGGACCTACTGGACCATCATCACCTTGGGGACCTACTGGACCATCATCACCTTGGGGACCTGCTGGACCATCATCACCTTGGGGACCTGCTGGACCATCATCACCTATTTCACCGGGTGGGCATGCACATTGATCTAATAGTTTCTTTTTATTGCGTCTAAACCATACAACAAATCCAATAAATGCAATTAGATTTGTTAATAAATGTATTAATATATTTTTTAACATTATAATCAATTGGATTATAATTCAAGAATATCATTACGTTCTAGTTGAATATCTCTAGAAGTAAGAGTTGTGTTTTCTTGGATAATTGCATCTCCCCATGCATCCTTTGTTAAAGGATCACCCTCTATAATACGAATCATAATTTTTAGAGTTTTAACCTTCATCATGAAATTATAAATCATTGATAACTTTTCCTTATTAAATTCTTGTTTTGACATTATTTGTTTGAATTCTACCTCTAGACTTGATATGATTGTTTGATTAATAACACGAGATTTTATAAGAGTAAACTCTATAAATAAAATTTCGACAAGTCGCTTACGATGCATATCATCATTTATTTGCAAGTCGCCTGGAGGTCCTTTAATACCCTGTTCACCCCGAACACCCTGTTCCCCCTGATTACCCTTTTCCCCCTGATTACCCTGTTCAC
>Ga0099798_10155_pt1 | contig 21879 bp, 24 predicted proteins | sample Uncmet_Sort29A_1_FD_89870 | JGI IMG/M metagenome (GOLD analysis project Ga0099798, IMG submission 89870) | Marine eukaryotic communities from CALCOFI LINE 67, Pacific Ocean - CN13ID_Sort29A_1 | ecosystem: Environmental > Aquatic > Marine > Oceanic | place: Pacific Ocean: Monterey Bay | collected...
GAACGCGCAGGTGCAGCGCAGGATGCAGATATTCGCGACAGCAGGGCTGACAGACAACCCGGCTCAGATTCTTCACGAGATCGCTGACCAGCTGAATAACGAGCCACGCCAGGCCCGGGGGGGGTTTGACGCCTTTGCAACTGCTCGCCCTTGACCAGAACGGGCGGGATATGGTTAACAAGGACTACAGGGATACGTTTGTGCCGAAAGGCGAAGTGCACGGGCTACCCGAACTTAGAGTCGGCGACTGGTGCCGCCTTTTGCTGATGAACCGCAAAGAGCAGGAAACCGGCAAGCTGAAAGGTTTTTCTGCGAAATGGAGTGAAGAAATATACGCAGTGGAGAAAAAGACAGCGTTGAGAAAGAATGCCTTCGCGTTTCGCTACGACATCGGGCTGCCGGACACGTACTACCGGCACGAATTGCTCAAAATCCACGGCAAAAAAGTTGACACCGAAGTACCGAAGGATACTTTACGGACGAAGGAAGTGCAAACGGGTTCGCACGGAGAAGAAGCCGAGTACAACCCCGAATGGGACCGATCTTCTGAGTAGTTACTGCATCGTATATATGCACCCCCACTCGAGGGAGACCGCGATGGTTCCACCCCCCGAAAAAAAAACGAAACGGTTTCAATTCATAGGGGAGTACATAGGAATCGTGTTGTCTGGTTTGTTAAAAATCATCTAGTCCGTTTTTTTGAACCGTAACCAGAGCGGGAGAATTGGGGTGTCATTTCACGTGCTTTTTTTGCGACAAAAGAAAATGTTGCCGGATTTGAACAGAATGATACTCCGATTTGCGGGGGTAAAATTCCCCCAGACGATCTTGCGGCTGAAGACAGGTGTGTGTGGTAATATCGGGTCCCTAAACGACGAGTTCCAAAGGTCTTTCCATCAGATGTGGACCCCGAGCTACTGTAACGTCCTTATATGGGTCCCGGACCGGGCGTACTTCGTGTGGTACTATGACGTGGTGACGAAGCTCTCCCCGACGACCAAACGGTACGTAGTGGCTTGTAGGAAGAAGCAGGGGTTTGTCCCCATCTACCCTGGCAACCGCCACTACCCGACGTCCCGGGTGCGATTCCACCCGAGGTTTGTGAACGACCGATATTTTCGGTAATAGAACAAAAATGAGTAATACGGAACTCTTGATAGCAGGACTCGCCATAGCTGTGATCATCTATCAGTACAATAAGGAGGAGCCGAAAGCGAAAGTAGTAAAGAAAAGTCAAAAAAAACTGGCAGAACAAGAGCCCACGGATACCACACTACTAGAGCGACGAGAGGCGGCACGGCTGGAACGGGAGAGGGGAAGACGGATTGCCCATGCGGCGGATATGGCAAGACGGATTGGTCATGCGGCGGATATGGCGGAACTACACCAACAACATCAGCAAAACTTGGCCGACATACAGGAGGGACATGAGGGTGATATGGCGGTTGTCGAACTCGAGGGGGCCTGGGATGACATGGAGTGGGAGACGAGACACTTGCGTAAGGCAGGAGCCCCCTAAGCGTAGTACAGCACCCCCGCGATAAACATGATCCCGAACGGCCCCGGGGTGAAAAATCCCGCCGTGTACCCCTCTCTGAAATCTTCATTATCGAAACCCCCTTCGCTCTTGTACACCATATATATAGCTATGAGCGCTCCTCCACCTATGACAAGAAGCTTTGTTTTCATTTGAATACTCAATTTTTAAAAAAAATCCGGGATATCCCAAAAAAAATAACGCGTTTAAAGATTAAAAACATAATAATGTTAATTAGAAATGGTCGGATTTGTGAAGACAACTGGAGGTAAGCCAGAACTCTCTGCTCGCGATTTCTTCGAGAATTACATCGTCAAGCAGAAGCAGGATGCCCTGGTGTTTCAGCTCACAGATCCGGTTGATGGGGCGTATCCTTTATTTATTGACATCGATCTGGACTTTGAGGGAAAAGTGGAATTCGACGAAGAAGCCATGCAAAATAAACACATTGAGACTGCTGCTCACATTGCTTCGGTTGTACGCACGTTTTGTAAGAACGGCCGCGACTTTGACGTTATCATGAGCAAACGCCCAGGGTACTACAAGGGTTCGACAGAACAAGAAATTCGTCGAGGTCGATGTCAGCAGGGAAGGGTTCCACTTGTGGTTCCCCCAGCTCCGGTTAAAGCAGGCGCAGACGATGTTGTTGCGTGAGAAATTGTTAAAACAAGAGGCGTTCGACTACGACGAGCACTACGGTGCCGAGAACATGGAGTTGGGTTGGTGGGTCACAAAAGAGCAGGTCTACGACAAGGCTTTGTTCATGCGCAAAAACGGGTTGTACATAATCGGCCAAAAAAAGCCACAAGCTGCTACCCCACATTCGCTATTTTATCGAAACACTATAAATGCCAAAAACCAGTGGAGTGCCAAGGCCAAGCGTCAGTTCGACAACACTGAGCGCATCGACACTTGCCGAGTGCTCTACAAGTTTCTGTTCTCCCAGAGCCCACCGAAACCGGTTAAAAAGGAAAGAAAGAAAAAGAGAGGACGACCTCGAAAAGCTCCTGCTGCTGCAGTCCCCGTCAAGCCCAAGGAGACGGCGCCTCGATTTGACGACGGTTTCCAGCTTTGCGAACTATTACGAGCTCTCCCCGCGATTGATCACGACACCTACAAAACCTGCGTCGCCTATTTCGCCTACAGAGGTCTTGACCCTTCTAAAACGGAGTCCGCCTGTAACGCTGTCTGGAAGCCAGCTGCTGATCAGCAGGGGGAGACCTCAAGATTTATGAAACGAATTATCGAGGGCGGAGATTATAAAGTGCGCAAGAAAGAGATGCTGAAGATGCTGAAAGACCAGGGAATTCCGCAAAGAACGATCGACAAGATCTTCAAACCCCGCACTGTGTTCCTGTACGACCTCCACAAGTTTTGCAATAAGGTGATAAACGAGGACGATCTTCGACAGGCGTATATGGAGGCAGTGTGTATGATTGGCGTGGGTTCTAAAACTAGGTTCCGTTGGTACGAATGCTACAACGGCATGGTGCAGACAGCCATGGACAAACAGGCGCCGCTAGGGGGGAAGTACGACGCATTTACTTATTTCGTGAAGGATGGCGACAAGCTCGTGAAGAAGAACACTCGAAAGCTTATCGGGGAGATCACCGAGAAGCGGGAGCTTCAGTTATTTCACAAGATCGACTTTATACCGTGCGCCCCTAACGGGCCAAACCGGTGCCCCGAGAACGTGCTGAACGAGTGGAACGGCTTCCAGATGTTACTCTATCAACCTCGCAAACAGCACGAGTGCGAGGGTGATATCATCGACCAGTTCTTCACCGAGGTGTACGGGGAGCAGCAGAAGAAGTTTTTGCTCGACTTGTTCGCTTTCTATATCAAGTTCCCCTGGATACGGACAGGGAGGTTGAGCGTTGTGAAGGGGGAAGAGGGGTCGGGAAAGACCACGCTGTTCCATTTTCTCGAGCTGGTGATCGGTCGGAATCTATGCAAAAAGAGCAACAACTTGGCCGCCTACCTCTCGAAATTCAATATGGCGTTTCGCATCATCTGGCTGGACGACATCCACGGCGTGACCTTCGCGCAGGTCAGAATGTTGATGCCGAAGGCTACATCCCGCACTGAGGAGTACGAACCTAAGGGGTTACCTAGATGCGAGATAAATGAAGTTTCGGAACTGTGGTTCTCCGGGAATCAGGACTCCCCGCTGAACACGACAGCGAAATCGCGCCGGGATCTGATCTTCCAGGCAAATGACACGTGGTTGGGCAAAGCGGAGTTGTTCAACCGCTTGTACGCTGCCCTCGACGACTTCAACGTCGGCAAAGCGTGGTTCACCCTTCTTATGAATCGAGACATAAGAGGCTTCAATCCGCGTAGCCAACAACCGGAGACGCAGGTTCGGTGCATGGTCAACCAGGAATCGATGAGCCCCGTACACACTTTTCTCACTGAGTTCTTCGTAACAAAGGAATGGGTTACGGCAGTTTCTCCGTACAGTATCCGACGAATCGATTACGCCAGCAGTGTGGTGATCACCGAGAGCGGCGACGTCTCCATTGCGATTGTCAGGACCCAGTTGCAGCACTGGCTGAAGGACTGGATGGGGGTGAACATGCCCAATCGTAAGAAGCTCTCCTCGCGAGACGTAACGAAGCAGCTCAGGGAGATGGGGATCACAGCGAAACGCGGGGTGTACTTTGAGGACAGGCGAGAGTCGTTTGGGTTCTCTTACGAGCACATCAAGGAGTACTCGATGAAGTTCGGTGTCGAGGCAGAGCCGTGGTGGCACGTGCAGAACAGACAGGAGGCGAGGAGGATATTGGGGGAGATGATCGCGTTTTAGGAAATCCCAGGATTTTACTGGGATTTCCCAACTCTATGGGGGTTTTTGGAAAAAGGGACAATCTCAACTGCCCTATATAATAACTTTTTTTTTTTTTTTTAGAAAGAAAGAGATCCCAGTAAAATCCTGGGATTTTGGAAAAAAGGCGAAAAAATCCTAGGATTCCCAACTGGGATTGAAGTTGAAAACGAAAAAATAAAATAAAAAATCAACAAATCTTTTTTCTATTTTTTTATTTAATTCTGGGAGAAATCTCGCGAATTGGGATTGTTGGGATTGTCGGATTCTTGGGATTGTTGGGATTTCAAAAGAGTCTGCATTGCGGCATTCATCAACTGGATGTTAACGAGTAACTGACCCACAACCCTGTCTATTTTCACAAGCATCAAATTGACCTGATCAGCCCTCTGTTCCATCTTCGTGAACCTTTCTTCGTACTGGCTCAGCGCAGCGAACATCTTTATCTAAAAACAATTTAAAAAATCCGTATTCTAAGACGCAGAGGTTACTTTGTGTTGATATCCACTTCGGCAACGAAGCTGCCGGAAGGCCCCGAACCCCCCCCGCCGTTCGCGGGGTTGAGCTGCTCGCCCTCCGGAATCGCGATATCGATGTACCTACTACTCCCTGACCCCGCCAACGTGTAGTCAGAGTCCCACAGGTAGCACTCCCAACCCGCCTGGTGGTTACTACCATCGCTTGTCCATTGGAACTTTAGACCGATTGTTCCCGCCCCACCCGTGATAGCCGCACCGTTGTTCGGTAAGGTCGGTCCGCCCGTGTGGTTAGTGATCAGCGCCGACCCCAATGTGCCGTCAGCATTTATTGGGAAGATGCTCAGAAAATCGTAGTTGGTTTCCGTCTGGAAGCTCTCGAATACGCAGCTGACAGGGTTGCCGTTTAGACTGTAGTACTCGCGATTCAGTGATTCCGAAGCACCGTAGTTGTTCGCCTGGCCCCCAGAGTCGAAGGCGCGGCACACGTGGAAGTACTTCTTCTGGTCGCTCGGGGCGTCCATGTTGTCTTCCATCTCCGTGTACCTCCACGTTGTTCTGGTTGTCGTCTGCTCCGTGTGGTAGTCCCTCAGGTACAACTCGATCTTTCGCACGTCGGCGGCGCTCGAGTCGTTTGTCTCGACCTTGTTCGACACCTGGGTTCCAGCCGCGCTCACAGAGGCGTGCCCACCGTATTCGTACTGCAGACCAGACCCTGTCGTGTTGTTGTTGTCGGGTATTCCGTACTCCCTGCAGACCTGCACCGTGTTGTCGCTTAGCTGTTCTAGCCTAAACGTGACGAAATTGTCTGTATAGTTTCGATCCATCGACAGCAGGTACTCGGTATTCGTTTCAAGCTTGATAGGAGTCAGGTTGGTATTGTTGTTAAACGTTAGGTGCCCGTCCTTCCCGTACGCGCTGAAGTAGCCTTGCTGGAAAATGCAGTACGTGTCGGAAGCCGCCTGGCTCTTGAACAAAATAGATACGTTCCCGTCGGTGGCCTCGTCGAAACCGGTCGAGTCGGTGAACCGCACCCAATCCCCTGTCAGATTTATGCACTTCCCTCCATTGGTGCCGAAGTCAGCGAATTGTACGTTGTTTCCCGATGTCGAAGTGTAGCTTTGTGTTGCATCAGTGCTGCTCTCAAATGCGGAAATCGTGGAGCCCGAGGTGGTGAGCTTGGCGGAGTTGCTAAAGTCAAAGAAAGAGACGAGGTCGGACCTCCCGGCGACATCCGTAGCCGTGAGGAGGTCGGAGGAACCTCCTGAAGATCCCCCGGCAAGAACGTTGGTTCCGGATAAGTCGGTGAAGTAGAAGTCGAGATTTCGGAGATGTGAGTATTTGAGGGGGATGCCTCGAGGGAGGCCTCGGAGCTGGTATCGTCCGGTTGTATGGCTTTCCTCGAGAACGGCGAGTATGTTGCTGGAATCTTGGTGGTTGTTCCCCTTAAGCTCGAGGGTGTGTTTCGTTGTGCACAAAGCATGTATGGCGTCGCTTCGGAGTAGAATGGCGATAGGCGGAGTGCCTTCACTGGTAAGCTGGAAACTACATTTTTTAAGGTGGAAACTGGATGCATTAGACAACCGAGTATCCAGCGCATAGGTATACACGCCGTCTGCAAGAGTTGCTTTTGCGTCCTGAAGTATGAAGCGTACCATTTATCTTGCATCCGTTTTTTTACTTATTGCCATATTACTTTTCGTCCTTAAACAATTTACTCATCGTATTCGGCCAATGCTCCATAGCCCGCTTGTGAACTCCCCCGCTGGTATTGCTCGGAGTGCGTTCGACGGGTAGGACCGGGTTTCCCTGGAACTGAGTGCCATTTACCACCATCACTATACTGTTTCGAGTAGAGCGCCGCTTGGGCCGCCACGTATATCCCGATTGCCCACGCGATGTTTTTGATCTTCATTTTATACAGTTGAACAAAAAAATCTATACTCCATGTCGTTTCACCCTACATTATTTAAACCTTTACAGGCTGTGTAGGCTTTACTCCAAATCGTAGACCCGTAGTCCGGTCTACCCGTGCGTCCCACTTACCTTTCGCTACCAACAATATCGGTAACGCTTTGTAGTCTTGGTTGTACAATACGGCCATCCCGACCACATACAGTCCTATAGCCCAAGCTACGTTTTTCATGTTCATTTTTTATGTATACTGTATATTTTTCACGACTTGAAATCAACATCTGTTTTTTTTGGTTCTTGTGTTGTAGGTTGAACCCGTGGTCTAGCAGACTTCACAGGGGTCGACGGGTCCAATTTCATTTTGAACTCCACGTCCGGCTTCTCCTCTATCGTTGGTAATGGAGCCAATGATATCAATGACTCCGTGGTTTTGGCGACGCTAGGCGCTTTAACTTTCTCACCTGTGGTCCCGCCTCCAGAAAACCTGGCCTTCCTCTTCTCATCCCATCGTCTATTGTACAGTATGGCGCACGTGCCTACATATACAAATGCGCTCCACAAGATGTTGACGAACCGCATTGCGTTTTTTAAGACCGTTATTATTATTTACCCTGATATAAAATAATGAACCACATCTCGAAACCCCACCTTGTCGACCTCCTACGAATCTTCGACAAACGCAAGTACTTTGTGCCCCGGATACGTTACGCCAGCGTGCGTTCTAAACCGGAGCTGCTCAGAGATATAGGATACTACTACGATTCGCAATGCATTGGAGACGACGTTATGTTTTTGCCCAAACAGCGAGTTCCAAATAACGTCCCCCCTATACGCTATCACCTTCTTGATCGACAGTACTATTTTGACGGTCAGCCGGTGGAGCCTCCTTCTCGGTACAACCAGACTCCCGGCTTTCGTGTATCAGGGCCGGTGGTCCTGTACTTCGACAAACCTGGGCGTCCCGCACCTCCAGAAGGTCGGCCTTCCACGTGTAAAGTTGCTGCTTCTTCGTCAGAGTCTCAAGAACTAAACACTCATGGTCTTTTAGACTATTGAGCACAAACCTCGCCACTCCATTGTTGCCCTGGCAGTACTCCGAGGTTAAAACAAGCATGTCTCCGCGCATTGGGCAGGAGAACACCATTAACACGTCGAGCGATCGTCGCATACGTTTTGGAAGCGACGTATACGATACCGCGCACATCATCAAGGAGATATTGAAGTGGCGTCCGCGCATGCTCATATGGGCTAGTTGCTCGTCCGCACTGCTTGTCAGTATCACGTCATCAACGAGAATCAGAACTCTCCTTTGCAAGCCTTTTCGCAGTAACTCTTCTTGTTGAACAAGCAGTTTGGCAATTAGCTGGTCATTCCATTCTGAAAAGAAGAACCGAGGGTCCCAATGTGTACTGAGCAAGTGCTCCAAGAAGGGGTTACATGCAGCTGATCCGATGAAGCATATCACGAGATCAAACTCTGATTTCATGCGGTGCACTAGGTCTTGTTGGGCGGTCGACTTTCCCTGCTTGCGGCCTCCCACTAGGGCGATGTTGAACGGTTGCCGCTCTATTAACCGCTGAGGGTCCCAATTGGGTAGGGACATTTTTTCTATAATGAGGTTTTATTGATGTCGCCATTGCCCCGGCCCACGCGATACCCAAACGGGCGTAAGGGGACTGGATGTATTCGAGCACGTCTGTTTGCGCAGCAATTTCAGACAGACACTCGTCAACACATTTGGAAACACTAGGGTGTTGAAGACTCTGTGTGAAACCGTTCACCTCGTAGCCGTACTTGGGCAAGAATCGATTCAGCCCGTTCTCCGCTACCATCGCGAGCATATCGTGACACATCCTCAAAGTTCCCAACGCTATACTCCTGTCATCTGTCCCCCCCGCCCCGACGGCCTGGGCCATGTTTTGTTTCACGACCTGTTCCATCAGTTCACCTAGTAGCTGGCTCAATTCTTTCTTGCTCATGCGTTTCAGTTTCGTGTTCGAGTATGTCAGCTCCAGTCCGTTCTTGTCTGCCACTTCAGTGATTTTTTCTATGAGCCATTCCTTGGTGTTTCTCTGTGGTTCCTTAGCGGGCTTTTCCGGCTTCAGAAGTTCATCGGTGAGCTTATCAACGTTCACGTTATCGGCCATTATTTATTAATGAATTATATTTTATTAATCCAGTTTTGCCGTCATTCTTCCTAGTGCATCGATCCGAACTCGCTGAAGTTGAACAGCCACGAGTTTGTACTTGACGTTCTGTGGGAAGGTGATGTCGTACTGGATTGTCGAGGCGATCTGCATGTTGTACCCTCCAGTGTAAATAAATGAGTTATCGCAGCAATGAGAGGCGAAGCAGATTCGTCCCGGCTGTGGGAAATCGGCGTTATCGTCGAACCCGTTCTCATAAAGGGCTATGGCGATTTTCTCCTTCGTATCCATGTCAAGCTGCACGATGCTGTCAGCGGTCACCTTGAGCTTCGATGGCTGCACAAACTGCTCGGTCTGCAGAAGGGCGGGATTCGCGTTTGTGGGTACGGCCAGAACTAAGATCTCGGTAACCACCCCGCACGGCTGGTTGATGTTCCAAACGACATTCGTATCGGCGGTAGCGTCCTGCCATCCACTTGTCAGCTCGGTGAACCGACGGGTGATCACAGAGTACTTACCTCGAGCGTCTCCGAACGCAAGCTTGTTGGCGCTGGTCATTTGGCACTCCCGGTACATCATGGAGCACTTGCCGGAAATGGAGGGGACGGAGTCGGTTCCGTTGGCAAGAGGGTAGGTCGCCCCTCGCATAGTCAGCTGGATCTCCAAACGGTTCTGTCCAAGGTAAGACGGGAAAATACCGTGTCCCCGCTGGTCCTTACCGTCACGGAGGAGATATGGAGAGTTGGGCAATAGGAGCGGAATCAGGATGGTACGGGCGTCGGCGCTTGCGGAGGATTCCCATCCTAAGTAGGCCTTTCCGAACTGCCGAGCATCCTCGACTCGTTGGAGATAGTCACACAGGTGCTGGTGGTAATCGCACACATAGACCTCTTGTCCGGCTGACAGGATTCGGATCTTGTCTATAAAGTGGAGCCCCGGGTAGTTCTTGAAGGCGCTGTCGGCGGCTGGTACCTCGACTTTCAGGTAGCACTCCTTGAGAACTCGAAGAGACTCTGGGAGATAAATCGAGAAATTCTGCGACCCAAAGTCAAGGATAGAGTTAAGCTTTCTCCTCTCGCCATGTGCACACGAACGGAGTACGAATCCGCCCAAACTTTTTGGGGACGAGCTGGTCGGATACAACCGGTCCGGTGCTGAAACCGGATTGCAGGTTCCATGAGCGGATGAGGTTCTCGGGATTCGCAAAGGACATTTTTTCTAAACGCCAGAGAAAATTTTTCGACAAACGAACACATTAAATTCCTCTGTCAGCGCGGGTTTTGTCAATTATCGACATTCCGTCGGTACCATACTCGGTAATCGGGGAGATGCCGTACCGAAGATTGTATTCTACCTGTTCACGGCTCAGCATCAGCTTCCTCTGTCTGGTCTTCTTCTTCTTCTTTTTTGACGAGCTTCTCGAGCTCGAGCTTCTTTGTTTTTTTCGCTGAGGTTCGGCTTCGGGTTCAGTTGGTGAGGTAACACCACCGGTAAGGTCTATGGACTCCCTGTCAACATCCATCGTTGTTTTAGCAATCTCAGCATCCTCTGCTCGTGTTTCATCGGCATCTCTTTTGTGTCCTCTATAAAGCTTGAAGTCGTAAAACTTCGTTCCGTGTTGTTTGGTAATCTTTGAACATGCTTTAATATACCGCTTCATTATTCCCGCTGTGTGCCGATTTACGGTTTTTCTCGCGTCGTCATTAGAGGCGACATTCTCGGCCCGCAAGATATTGTTCATGTTAGTCTCGATAGTGACGACTGTTTCTTTTATAACCACCATGAATTGTGATTTGGTATATTTCTTAGCTTGGGATGCGTATGTTTCTAAACGTTTTACGGCATCAACAAATTTTCCGACTGACCCCGCGCCATAATCCCTCCACTGTTCAGGAGAATAAACATTTAGGGGGATCTTGTGAATTTGCTCTTCCACTTCCGGGGCTTTTTGTTCCGGCTGCGAGGAGGCTGCGTTGCGTTGTGGAACTGGGGAGGGTGCTGTGTTAAATACGTCCTCGTCCTCGTCGCCCAGGTCTTCTTCGAGACCTTTCGAATACCCCCCAGTGCCTATGGCGGACCTTTTTCTTGAAAATACGGTCGTGTCATCGGGGTCCAAAGGCTGGTTCCCTCCAGCCGCATCATAGAACCCTGCCGATCGTTGTACTGTCGGCCTCGGCTCTTGGACGTCCATCCTACTTGCCTGTGATACGAGTACAGCTGGGTGGGTGACAGGAGCCAAGGCGTTGTTATCCTCCGCACCTGCAGGAGGCGGGTCAAAGTTGTCCTCGGCGGGCACTTCGGCAGACATGAAATCTGGGTCTTCACTTGCCCCCTGTATAGGCGGAAGTCCCCGAACCCTGTCTGGTGGATTAGTGTTTTGCCGGTGATTGTCCTGGCCAAGCTCTATACGGGTTACAACGTTCGATCGGGGGTGGTCAGTCACCATATTGAACGCGTTGCCCTCCTCGTTCGTGGCTCGATCGCTCGGTAGGTTACCACCGGAGCGGTTTACATTAAGAGATCGTTCATGCAACAACGCGTTGTCGTTGTCGTGGGCATCTTCTATCGGTTCGGGATTGGCAGGGGGCGGTGAGGGTTTTGCGGGTTGCACAAATTCTGGTTCGATATTCACACCCTGTCGGTTATCCTGTGGGTGTAAAACAGTTTCCGTCGTTGGAGTCTCTGGTGCCGTGTTGAAAGGTCCGGGATTGTCATACATATCATTGTCTTGTTGGTTTTGATTGGACCCAAAGGGTAGGCTGGGTGGGGGAGCGACCTTTGCTTCCATGTATCGATTAAGCAAATCTTTCATTCCCCCAACCTTCTGTCTGAATTCGAGTTGGGTCTCCTTTTTCCAATTTGTGATTCCCTTTCCCCTAGCTTCAATGATTTTTGCATATAGTTTAGTCTCTTGTTCTCTTTTGAGCAGCTGGTTGAGAACGTCGATTTTGTTTTGGAATTCTTTAGGATTATACTCCCACTGTCCCTGTTCAATCAAGTTAACCCTCTGCGTCTTCCATTCTTCCACTTGTCGAATTTTTCCTTGCATATCGTCATAGTCGTCGTTCAAATTATTGGTATCAATCTCTTCCGTTTTTTCCGGGTCGTCCTTTGCTGTTACAAAATGATAGCATAGAAGTCCAACTATCACAACGATTGTCACTGTCTCTCCCGTCGAAAGAGTCATGTTTTATTTAATGTTTGTACTTTTTTTTTGCCCGCTTCATTGCACCCTTCAGACCCCCCTTCTTGTTCTTCCGGTATTCTTTCATCACTGCGGTCATCCACTTGTTAGGCATTTCTGTTGTAAGCTATTTTTTTGTAACGTCAAGACATTGAGGGCGCATGACAGGTTCGTCGGTATCGTCCCGCCAATAAGTGAGATAATGAGCGCGTGGAGGTGTTGCGAACTCTTCGACGTTTGCGTTGTACCGATTCATAAAAGCCTCATTGACCTTGGCTCTAGTTATGCGTTCCAGGTCGTCTTTATTACCTGCCGTGATTTGTTCTGTTTTGCCTCCAACGGTGACAGAGGTCCGGTAGAATACGCCAACTCTTCCCGATTTGTATCGCCGCGTTTGCTTTTTACCATACGTTCTTTTCTTGTTCAGACCATTCAGAGTCGGGGAAACCCACCGCAGATTAGTAGCATGATTGTTTTGTTTATCACCGTCTATGTGATCGACCCAATGAAACTTGCGTGGACAGGGATTGTACACCCAAGCACGCGCAACCATTGAGTGCATATGCCGGTCTGCGCCACATGATAGATATTCAGTATAAGGGTTCCTAGTCATCGTCACAATAATGTGAGGATGGTTGACAGTGGAGTAGTGGTGGCCGCATTTTGAAACATAGATGTTCGTGCCGATGACGTGGCGAAGCTTCGTGGAGAAGGGGAAGTCGATCTCTCGGAAATCCTGGGACTGTTTGGCCATATTATTTAAATGAGCGGAGAAAGGAATCCGCAAGATCTGAACGCAGTATAATAGTCAAATAAAATGTTTTTGTACAGCATAAAAGAGACAGGGGGACAAAGAGACATAAAAAAACATTAATCACACCCTGTCATCTCCACGCTGAAAGCGGGAGCTCGGGCCTATCGGCCAACGAGTTGACAGGGTGTTGAATTGACAGCCAGGTTCCGGAACATTTCGAATCTCAAAAATAGGGAGGTGGTCAGGAATCAATGGTGCAAAATAAATCGACTTGGAACCATGTTTCTGCCCCCAAAACACCTGGCTGATGTTGCAAACCACCAAATACAAAGGTACACACCCGATAATAAGTATCCCGCCACCCTTAGCCCATTTCCTCAATCGGCCCAACTCCATCACTTCGTTGAAGTGGAAACAAGGACATCTGATGGCCTCACCTCTCCACAATAACATCCCTTATCACCCTATCAATGAGAATTATTTTCTCGCGGGTCTTTGCCCCCCTATCCCCCCTTATTTTCGCTCCAATTTAGTCCATATCCCAGGTTTCCGCCTTTACTCCCCCCTGAGGCCGATTTCTTTTCGCGACTCTTTGTCTTCACCTCTTTGTCCAACACGTAAAGTTTCTCATCGCCTATCCGTCGGATACAATAAGATGTGATTCTCCAAGGTGGGCCGAGTTTTTAGAAGGTAGACTTATCGATTGAAAAATATTCAAGAACTGGCTGATCTGTCATTTTACGAAAGATTTGTCAAAATCAAGTGGATTCCGCACCCCCTTTTTCTCACTGGGTTTGAATCCCAGTCGACTACATCGTTACAATTCACTAACAGAAGGGGCAGCGATCTTCGTCCTCGGACTCGGGCAGCCACCAACGAAGAATCTTTTTGGTTTAATTGGAACATCGGGGAACTACATGTAGGCTTTTGGGTTACTGAGTAGTGTGTAACCTACGCGAAACTCCACTGATTCATCTGGCAACCACTTATGTGCCTCGTTCCTCCAGTTGTGGATCCGGCGAGAAAGTTGATAGTTCGCTAGCACAAACTCGTTCCAGAAACGCTGGTTATACCGGATAACGTTCACCGGAACAACTACACAAATGCATTTCGCCATCTTATGCACCAGACCCAAGTTTTAGTATTAATAATTCATCATTTACCGCGTAATTGAAGCTTTATATCGAGGATCTTGTGGACTGTCTTCAGCATTTGCTACTGGTGTAAGCCAAAAACATCTCGATGATCGTTAAACACTGCAGAGTTTTACCCAGTCCCTCACAAATTGAGAATTTGAATGTTAATCATTATGCCGAAGGTGCGAATAAAAATGGACTGTTTGTTTTACACAAAAACAGGTGTGTCTATTTCTGGGAAGACTTTAGAGTTTAGAGGCAATCTTGAAAATTAGTTGTATTTTTGGCAACATTCCATCAAGAACGTAAAGATAAAAAACACGCCCCGCGTGGAAATCCTGAGTCAAAATGACACATAATTTATTTCCAAAACAAAAAATACCGTGCTCTTCCAAAAAAAACTATAATCGGAGATATGGGATAACTTTTTTCGGAGTCGAGCGGTGGATTTGCCCCTTGGAGAGCTTCAAGGAATAGTTCGCCCGGTTCTCTGGCGCGTGGGGCGGTTCCTGGGAGCGTTGGGACAATTGTAAACCAACCCAATTTGTTCGGTGCCCGACGTAAAAATCAATGAAAATTGGAGTGTAGCAGCTCGGGGCACATTGTATATTTTATGTCATGTGTATCAAATCATGTCAGCTCATAAGTTACCTCTATCGTTTCTAGAAACGATCTAAATCATGTTTTTCATAAATAATACGCATAATTAGTGAATCCAGATCTTAAATTAGAGTTTTCGCTTGAAGATTCAAGTCGTTTTCAGAAACAATTGGGGTAACTTTATGAGCTGACATGACTTGATAGTATTACAAATAGTATAAAATATACAATGTACCCAGAGCTGCTACACTCCAATTTTCACTGATTTTTTCGCCGAGCACCGGACAAATTGGGTTGTTTCACAATTATCCCAACGCTCCCAGGAACCGCCCTACGCGCCAGAGAACCGGGCGAACTATTCCTTGAAGCTCTCCAAGGGGCAAATCCATCCCTCGACTCCGAAAAAAGTTATCCCATATCTCCGATTATATTTTTTTTTGGAAGAGCACGGTAACACTTTAACTGGACACACACACCATGAAGTGTGCCAGAATACAGCCGTAGGCTTCAGATGAGCTCTTTTTGATCTTGTCGAAACGCTCTTTGGACTCCACAAGGTTATCCGGCGCCAAACCAGGCACTACTGTGGTTGGTTCCATCGTGGTTTTCACGGAAATCCCAGACGTTTGCCAATGCCTTTTTTTAACAATCATGGCGCTGGATCGAACATAAACCGCACGCCGTCGATCTGATGAGGCTTTGCCTGGCTACTCATAGTCAGGGTCATGCTAAACGCCCAAAGATGGACACGGCGATTCGCCAAAATGTAAGACACCCAACAGTCTAAGCAATAGCCCGAACCAGGTATTACGTTTGCGATCCGTTGGCAGATTTTGATCCCCTGCTCCGTTTTCGTGTCCCTGCCACAATGGTGTAAAAAGAGCTCTCAATAGCCGAACTCTCATAGATTCAGATTCAGAATCAGATTCGGAAGAAACCAGGTTCGATCCAGAATCAAACTCAGCTCTAAAAATGCTCCAGAGACGGTAAAAAGGACCCAGAACTCTGTAAAACTGTGCAAAAAGCGATATGTTTTGAACCATTGCCCTTCCAGGATTGAAATATATCTCACCGTGGCAGCGCTCGGGAACACGACAGACCAGAATCGAACTGGAATTTAGAAACTGGTACGGTCAGACAGGAGGGATAAGTAAGATATGCCTCGTGGTCAGTGAGCCGTCAGTCTAGCGGTTTTTATCCTGTGTCGGTCGATCACACTATATCTGATTGTAAAAACGCCGAGCGCTGTGGGCCGAGGGGGCATTTCTTCAAACTCCGACTCCGTCGAGGCCTCTGGGCACATTGATGCCGACATTTTAATAGAAGGAAAATAAGGGGGAATCAACTGGAAGGAGTCGGGTGACTCGGGTCATAACTCACCGAAATACTATTGACTCACATGATCGTCGTGCTCAGTTCGTATTTGGATTGCATCTGCAGCAATGTCCGATTCCAGTCCGTCCACCTGACAAAGTACCGCTGCAGGATACTCTGCGCCCCTAGCCGGCCAGGGAGTTGAATCGATATTTTTCGGAGAAATTTTGCTAATTTGGATTAAACGACTAATGTTACAGAATGCCCGAGACTTTCTGACACGAAATCGCTATAAATATTAAAGGTATCACGCAGAGGCTACACAGATTTCTAAAAAAAAGATCTTTTTTTTAATTTGCTCTAACTTTTTCGGATTTCAATATTTTTCCTTGAAAATTTTTTAGTTGTAAAGATCTAGTCGAGATCTGTCCAAAAACGAGGTCTTTTTTTGAAACTCGACTTTCAAAAATGTCTAGGTACCCCTACATTTGACAACTTTCAAAATTTGGGATCATTTTTGCTATTTCGAGTCAAATCATGGTTGCTAAACATGCGATTTACACTCAAAATCCGGCACAAAATACGTGTGTAAACGCCTGTAACGCTCTGGGACGCATTTGGAATCATTTAAAACCGGTTTGGGAGCGATTTGCAAGGTGAACATACCGTTTACTACCCCAACTCCAAATTGGTGTGTGTAGCCTCTGCGTTATACCTTTAAATACTTGGTATTCACCGAGCTTTTTACCGATCTTCGGGAAGTGGGGACTCTGAAATGAGCATTGAGTGCGTTTTATGGATAAAACGGGCACCAAACCGTTTGTCTCATCCTTGCGCATTCCAGATAAAGGTAGATTTGCTTTGGCGAACAATAGGAAAAACATCTTCGAGAGGATCGAAAATTCGTTTTGGGTTGAGGAGAATGCGGATCTTTTGAAGTATATCTGATGCTCTAACTCGAAAAAATGAGCGAGATACAGTGATTTCTAGCAAAGGTACATTAGGGAGCCTTTGGACCCGCATTCTGGCATTCTGTAACATTAGTCGTTTAACCACCGCCATCACATACGCCTTTATCCTTCCGAAGGTTGAACTTCAAAATGTTTGGACAGTAAGCCAGCACTGTGCAGCTGTGGCTCGATCTGAGTTCCATATCCGCCGCCCTGGCTCCGCCCTCTCCTCCCGCACCTTGAGTCGCTCCAACCTCTGCTTCTCTCCGTCCGCCGCTGTGATCGCCTCGCCGCAGCGGTCACGTGACAGAGGATCGAGTTGGAAGGGAGTTTGGACTCGAGGCAGGCTTTGTTGCGCTTCGGACACAAAAAACTAAGTTCAAACTCGCGTTTGACTGGATTTTGAATCGAGTTCGCTTTCTGGAAACGGTTTTGGCTCATTTGTAGGGTGTTGCGGGCCGGGGATGTCCTTGCGCCGAAATTGTCAATAGTATGTGGCCTTGGCCTCCTGGTATCGGATCGGGGCATCATCGCTGTCATCCTGGCCCTGCTGGACAATCGGCTGGTCGTCAGAGCTGGAGTTGGTGAGCATAAAGCGCTCTATGCAACGCTCAACACGCTACACGGACCATGCATACCAATGGTGTAAAATTAGAAAGAAAGTAGTGCAATCGGGTCTTCAGGCATCTCAAAAACTTCAGAAACATAACAAAATCACGTATCCCTCGAGATAGCACTATTGGTAGGGTGTCCCATCGGCCAGTGTCAGGACTTGTAACTGAAGCAAAAAACACTCCCATAATTTTTTCCATGTGGCCAAATCCCACTCCGGGTACCCCTCTCAACGATGCCTGAACGATATGGCGTCCTGCTGCAATCATCTTTGAGAAATCGGGGGAAAGGAGTTTGAGACTGTTATCGTGCAATACCAAGCGAGAATGTGTCCAGGACGCAAGGATGTCGATTCGCAGAGGAGCCCATAGAAGCAGCCTGGGGTTGCCCCGGCTGTACGGGTGACGGTTCTGAGTGGGATAACATCATCTACGCCACGTTTAGACGCCCGCACGGGTAATAACCCAAAATCTCTGGCCACAGAAGTGTGGATATGGCGGATTTTATGCGCCACCAGAATGGCTTTTCTATATTTTAGACTGCTGATGTGGATTTATGGTAAAAAATGGCAATCATGATTTATATGAAGATTCCAGATCCCAAACAGTTTTTTCTGAATGAGAGTAGTTTTTTCTCTATAATCTCCACAAAACGTTACATTTTTCGATCCAAAAACAAGCCTATGGGTCGCCAACGCAAGGCTGTATCATAGAAAAAAAGTGATTTCCAGAATTTGTGGTGAAAAATGGCAATCATGATTTATATGAAGATTCCAGATCCCAAACATTTTTTTCTGAATCCGAGTAGTTTTTTCTCTATAATCTCCACAAAACGTTACAATCTCCTTTTCCACTTTCAATGGTAATACTGGCCCAAAGTCGTCCCGTCAGATCGGACCGATGGGACACCCTACTATTGGGAACCTCTTTCGTGGTTGTGGTGGAGCCAGTTGGATCCAATGCAGTGGTTTCTCTGGACTGGTAGTGAGTGAAAATAATACTCTTAGATTTTTAGTTCGTTTGGAATTCAAGACTTACATTGTTTAGCACAGGCTCCGTGGGCAAACCCGTGAACCCGTTCGATCTTCCTTAGCTCTTCCGGTGCCATCCAGAACCAATCAACTTTGTTACTTTTTTGAAAACAACGCTCTATCTGGGTGGAATGCTGGAATACATTCTTGCAAACGACTCCATCTCAGGGCATCTGACTGGAATAACAACACTCTGTTTGGGGTCTGATTGTGACTGACTCACACAGCTTGCACGGTGATCCATCCCCAGCTCCCACTCTGCTCAAACCGGCACTTCTCTTTGACTTTGGGATTGTAACCAGATCCCCAAAGAATCATGATCCCAAATCGCTCCCCAAGGCTCTGAAATAGTGTACACGCTCCAGACGATGCCCACAACGCGCCCACACAAGACAAAATCGAGCAGATAAGCTAGGCATATTCACACTAAAATTCAAAATGGTCCCACGGGCTTGTCGGGCTGGATTTTGACGGAGAAAAATCGTACAATCATCACACTTTTGACCAAAAATAAAAATAGTTAAAAACAAAAAAGTTAGAGCTGCTCGAAATTTTGATCGATTATGACACTTTTTGGTTTTTTCTGCAACGGGACTACACTATTTCAATGCATTCCCGTTGCAGAAAAAACCAAAAAGTGTCATAATCGACCAAAAATTTGAGCAGCTCTAACTTTTGTGTTTTTGAATATTTTTATTTTTGGTTAAAAGTGTGATGATTGTACGATTTTTCTCCGTCAAAATCCAGCCCGACAAGCCCGTGGGACCATTTTGAATATTAGTGTGAATATACCTAGATAAGCGCGAGATGGCCGGTTGGGGCGCGTTGGCTGGGTTCGGCGCCGACGGGGTCGCGGTGACGCTAGGACGCAAGGTTTGCGCCTGAACAAGGATTTCGACGAAAACTTTTGACACAGCCAGCGTCATGAAAAATGGATGGATTCCAAATCTGACTAGCCAGTCTTCTAGATTTGCTCATGAACCATAACTTCTGTTGTACCGCGAACATCTGACTCTGAATATTCGACTCGCTGGATCAAATCTCCTGAGGAAACTTTTCCAGTTCCAAATTCACAAAATATACCAAAAGCCAGGAACCAGAGCATGCAACAGAAGTTATGAATTAGGGGATTGCGCGTAGAATGCGCTTTTCAGAACTGAATTTGGATAACTCTGTGAGCCTCTAGCTGTGTCAAAAGATGGTAGCGTTTTCATAGATTTGCAGGCACACGATCCGCTGCACCCAGTCAAGGATATTGACCGGCTCGCAACACCCTATCATTTGAAGCAGTCACTTAGTCAGATCCATCACGGTTTCTCGAATTCGGGCAACATTCTTTCCAGATTTCTCGAAGCCATGCCGGGAAAGCCAGAATCGACTCGGAAATCCGGTTATGGCCCGACTGCACCAGGTGATCGCTGCATTATCATCGTCCTCTTCGTCGTCATCCTCGATGGCTTTGATCAATCACATCTCGATCCACAACCGGGGGGTCCATTCCAGCGTAGGTAGAGAATATCTAGAGTTTGAATCAAGTTTTAACTGGATTTTGCATCGTTTGTTCGCTTTCTGAGCGTTTGTGGGAGCGATTCGTGACATAAATCGGTAATACGTCATACCACTCCGAGTTTATGACCAGTTAAATTCAATTGATGTTCTTTCGCTTCTTCTTTCCTTTGAAGAACTTGTCGAACATTGGTGCAGAATATCTCGAGTTTGAAGCGAGTTTTTGTGTCCAGAAGCGCCTGCGGGCGCTTCTGGACACAAAAACTCGCTTCAAACTCACGTTACACTTGATTTTACTATTTATCTCGCTTCTCCGAGCGTTTTTGGACTCTATTTCGTTTCCAGATCGATTCTGGTTTCTCCAAATGAGACAACCTTGGCCAAACGAAACGTCTCTTCTGCACCACTGTTGTCGAACTTACCAGGCAGGACTCAGAATAATGAGAGTAGTTCCTCGAGAAATGATTGGTTTATTTTCGTTTTACGAAGATAAGTTGCAATTTGATTGGAAAGGAAAATACATTATAGGTTTTATTTATAATTAGAAATGGTTTTATAAACGATTCTAACGAAGTACAAGCCCACAAACCCGAAATATTGTTCCGTTTCGGTTCCTAAAATAAAGCTTCTGGTCCCTGCGACCGTCATCCAGGTCATCCTCATCCATTATCAGAAATTCTACCGTCTCATTTCTGATGTCGGATTCCTCAGCATAGCTGAACTGTGGAGAAGATTTTTGATCCAGAAGCGCATGTAGCCAGTGTGGGCGGCACTGCTACACTTGATGAGTTGATCTAACACCGTTTCCTCGCTTTCGGGACCGATTTGGCGTGTTTTAACTTCTAGATCGATTCTGATTTCTCAAAATGAGACAACCTTCACCTGAAATTCTTCACCTATGCTCCTCAGTCTCGTCGGGGTCCTCTTCGATACAGGGTGGACTCTTATGACCGGCGACTCGGTACAAAAGGGGAATTCACGAAGGAAACCAACAGATACTTATTCAGAAAGCTCTGGACCTCACGAAGGAATTAATAATCCATAAAGCTCTGGACCTCAAACGTCACCCTGCTCCGGAGTCGCTACTAACTTTCTTCCTCTTGCATGGTTCCCTGTGTAGGGCACCACGATACTTAGCCCTAGAATTCTGGACTACGATTCAGAATAATCAGATTGCCCGTGAACAAAAATTGTTGGTCCGTCGGGACTTGAGTTATCGAGTGCGCAAGGACCATTCATAGGCTTCACTGATGCCTCGATTGCTCGGGAGGGAAACATTTGGGGAATCCAAATCGTTTGTGGTTTCCAGTCACAACATTATTACCGGTATATGGAAAAGATGATCGTCCCAGGAGCTATAAATATTATAACCAAATACTGTTCGGTGAACGACTGGAAAGCTGATGGAAAGATCATGGAATGAGAATGATTTTAAAGATTGGTGGAGAAAATCGGTGTCACTTTGGGCACGGATTAGTCACTTTCTTACCATTTTATACACTACAAAGCACTACAATATGCCCAAACTGATATCTAGTTTCTCCAACGATCTTCAGAATCATAGTAGCGCGCCACCAACGCCATCGCTAAAAAACTGTGAATATCGAAGTCCCTGCCCGGAACTATGCCTCCGGCCGGCCCCTTTTCTTCTTAGGCCTGGCAGCCTTGGCTTCTTCCTTAGCCTTCTTCTTAGCGGCCTTTTCTGCCTCACCCGCGGCTCGGGGGTTAGGGGGAGCTCGGAAATGATCCCTCTGTTCACTGAAACCCGTCTAGATCGCCCGTGCCCACCAACATGACAATATTTCGTTCCGAGCCGCGTAGATCTTTTTCGCGGCTGCTTCCTTTTTCGCGGCTGCTTTGAGCAACGGGGGTGTTGCAGATGTCGAGAGAGT
>Ga0099798_10156_pt1 | contig 21856 bp, 21 predicted proteins | sample Uncmet_Sort29A_1_FD_89870 | JGI IMG/M metagenome (GOLD analysis project Ga0099798, IMG submission 89870) | Marine eukaryotic communities from CALCOFI LINE 67, Pacific Ocean - CN13ID_Sort29A_1 | ecosystem: Environmental > Aquatic > Marine > Oceanic | place: Pacific Ocean: Monterey Bay | collected...
TGATGATATGAAAGCAATTTCAATGATCTGATGATAACAATTGAATTGGTTCTGGTGATAGTTTATTGACTTAGTCGACCACATTTTTCCTACGCAAAAATAGTTTGCGCGCGAAAAACTAATCGGAAAATGACAACCGTATGAAAAAGTACACAAAACGCCATTGAAATTGCATTTCGAAAATTCTGAAGTGATAATGAATGGATGTGATGGTGATATGAAAGCAATTTCAATGATCTGATGCTGATGAACGATCACGACTCCGCAATTTCAGTAGATTCGGACAAATCTACTGAAATAAATTTCAGTAGATTGCCAAAAATTTCAAATCATTCAAATCTAAAAGAAATATTAGAATTTCAAATCTACTGAAAAAATTTCAGTAGATTGCCCAATTTCAGCAGATTTGAAATCGCGTTTCAGTAGATTACCCCGTTCTATCTTTCAGCCGATTTTTGGAATTCTAATGGATTTTTTAGCCAAATTTTGTGTTTTTAATTATTTTTTTAACAATTTTTTAAAAAATCGAAAATTAGGGTTTACGGTTTAAGAATTCAAATTTAGGGTTTAGGGTTTGAGATTTAAAAATTCAATTTTTTGGGGTTTAGGATGTTTTAATAAATTAACAAAAAATTGATCAAAAATCGTTTTCTAAAAAATCGCCACGGTCAATTAATGCAAAATCCAATTCTACACAATTCCAGCTTTTTTAATATTTGAAACACCATCTCCAATAATGTCGGAAATCCAGAGCGACGACGACGACGAAAAAATAAAAATTCAATTTCATTTCATTCCAAAAAATAATAAAAAATCCCAAAATTGATCTCAACACGCCAGAATTTGTTAAAAAATAGAGAAAATTCTTGTTACCGCCGTTGAACGCCGGCTCGGAACACTTGGTGAGCACGCGACGCGGCGCTAGACCGGTGCGGTAGGAAAAGGTCTGGCTGCAGGACGAGTACAACGCTGTGAGTTTGGTGGTCACGGACTTGAGCGTCTCGGAATGTTGAATTGGTCGTCGCTGCTGTGCGTTTTGAGGGTGAGATGATGCTGAACTCGACGACTTTGTTGTCGTTGTTGTTGTTCCTGTGCGGGGCGTGGAATATGCCGACGGCGGCGGCATCAACACAAAACACACCAATCGATCCGGCTCCTTGGAAGAATTATTATTGTTGTTGTTGTTTAAACTGTTATTAAGATTCGATGAAGACGTCGTACTTTTCAAATTCAAATTGGTCAAATTGTAGTTACCATCGTCCTTCTCGCAACTACCGCAAGCACTACTACTACCGCCACCACCGCCCATTTGGTGTGGTTCCACCCTTTTGGAAGCACTGGCGCAGCTAGGTTCACCATTCCATTTGTCTCTGTCCACACATTCAGAATGCCCACTGGGGTTTGTGACAATGATGTTCGTAATGTGATTATTGCCATTAACATGTGAATTATTATTATTATTATGATTACTAGTACTGTTGGTGCTGTTTTCGTATGGTGTTTCCTTCGAGGTCATGTTGGGGGACGCCGCTGCGGCTGAATCAAGGCCGGCTTCGTGGCTGCTGGTTGTTGCTGTTATGCTGCCAGACTGCTCTAACTGCTCTGTGACGCTCACCACGTCGTCCAGTTTGGAAGCGGAAGCGGGGAGGGCGGACTCCAGATCCTCGAAATTGGGTTGGTCCGCGCGCTCGGACTGCGCATCGAAAAACTGATCCCCATCCGCATCCACATCCTGCTGCGGCAGCTGCAACTGCTCTTGTTCGAATTTGTTGACAAAACAATTATTACTGTTGGTTTTGTTGTGGTTGTGGTTGTTATTGTTTTTACTGCCGCCTGCCTTGTCTGAGGTGCTGTGTTTCTTCTTTGAAAATGGGTTCGGAGGGGCGACGGCATGGTTATCTTTGGGCAATGAATCGTGGTTAGTTTCTCTGGCCGCCGCCGAACTTGCGCTTGTGTGCGGCATCTGTTCTTCAATCCTTTTCACGCCATTTTCAGAATTATTGTGTTGATTATTATTATTACTGGTGATGCTTTCGACATTAGTGTCCGAACTACTTATGTTTTGGTTCGGGATCTCTGGAAGCTCGGAAATGGATTGCAGTTGAGGGGACACCGACTTGGGCTTACCGTAATTGTCCACACTCTCAGGAGGCGACGCAGAGGCCGCCTTTAAAATAACATAATATTGATAATTATATGTCAGAATCAAAGAAATCTTGATCCCCGATTAAGAGTGGTTTGCGCTGCCAATCTAACACGCTGCCAATCTGCATCACCGGTCACCGGTGGGGGAGTGAGAGGTGGGTGTAGTCGTAAATATTGGAACATCAAAGTGATTAAGTATTCATTGTTTGCGCATTCATTTGTTCGCGCGCAAATAGGCGTCTTGAGTCCTATTTAACGTTACGTCATTTGGCTCAGCTTGTCATGAAGCATTTCATTACTGCATCGCAATTTGCTGGATCGTATTGTTGGTAATTAGTTCTTGTTGGTCCTGTCTCTCTTTTACAGAAACATATTATTAACAATACATTGAAATTTTTGAAAATAAAAAACAAATCAACGCGAGGAAAGAAAAGAAAATGACCAGACGTAACGGCGTGGGCGTGGTGCAGCCCTGGCTGCTGCTCCCAGAATCCTGCTTCGACAATGACTTCTTCTTGTTCTTGTTAATATTCTTGTTCGTAATATTATTATCCTTGTTACTTGCAATTTTGGCGTTATTATTATTATTGGCGTCGTGGACACTACTTCTGTTCCTAGAAATGATCATGCCAATATTGACATTATTCTCACCGTTACTGCTTCCACTGACTGGTGGGTCTTCCTCTTGCTCTGGTTGTTGTTCTTCTTGCACTTCTTCTTCGTCCCTCTCATGCTCATGCTCACGTTCTTGAATTTGTATTTGATTCATTTCCGCTGCGGTCGTTGGTGGGGTGCTCTGAGAGTCATGGTTTTGGACCTATAACCCGATTAAAAATCAATATGTTGATCCCATGTTGTCATAAAATCATTTAAAATGAATCTCCAAACATCATAATATTCAAAAACATTGCAAAAAGAAATTTCTTCAAACTACGGATGGTTCTGCAAAGCAAAAACCATCGGCGGCCTCGGATTCCGATTCTGCATGATGCGATGATGGAATCATTTTGACGCACTAATTAATTCTTCATTGGCATCGATCTAAAATCGTAATTTTAAACTTAGAATTTTATTTTGAAATTTTGATTTTCAAAATTATTCCACAACGACTTTATGTTCGTAAGGATGATATCGGAGCAATTACTGTTCGACTCACTAAAAATTTTAAATAATAATATTGTCAATTGACAATAATTGATTGGAATAGACCATTTATATGAAGGATTAGAATAGAATCTGAATGATAGAATAGAAGAACACTATGCCTAGAATCGTTTCAATGTCAACGTGTCAACAAAATGACAAATTTCAGTTTTTAGGGTTTAGGATTTTTTGGGGCCATTTTTTACCAAGGTTTTTGCCAAGTTCATGGAATAATCATCGAAAAGTAGACTATTCATTGACTTTTTATGGTTTTTCAAATTTTGAGGATTTAGGGTTCAAGAATTGGGGTTTAGGGTTTAAAAATCCAAACTTAGGGTTTAGGATTCAAAAATGGTGGATTTTAGGGTTTAGGATTTTAAAAACCGTTTTCAAAAAATTAAATTTGGCCAAATTAGATCAAACTATGCCTAGAATCGATTCAATGTCAACGTGTCGACAAAATGACACGGTGGTTGGGTCAGGGTTGCCGATCGACGACTCGAGAATACAACACGGCGTGACTGCGACGAAATAAAATAAATGATAAAATTTAATTTTAAAACAATTAATTCAGAATCAAATACTTGGTTATTTAGCGACGATGTCAATTCAATTCATTGCAATTTGATTATCCTAAAAACATAATAAAATCATTTTTTAATTTACTTGATAATAACTATAAGTAATTAATAATTTAGTACATTATTATATTTGTTTGACAAAAACCTCTACGTTTTTAGAAAGACAACAAAAATTTTGATGCCTGGCTTGTGATTTCGACACATTGCCAAACCGCATAGATAACTAATGATCAATTAATAATTAATTAATTATCAAAACAATTCGCACAAAGATTTCAAGATGGGATTTGGCAGCTTGATGAGTTATTTGATTGTAACATTTTTATTATTTTAATTGCCAAATTTATCTTATGACATATCAAATTCATGATTGAATAATAAATATAATTGATAAATTAATAATAAATAAATGACTCTGTATCAATTTTAAGGGCTGTTCCAACCGTTGGAAGGGGGGTGGTTGCTCTGTTGGTTGCGGCCCAACTTTGAGCCCCAAGCAGTGGGTTGTCTTCGTGCTGCTGGTGGTGGTGCTGCAGCGCGCTTGGGAGCCGGTACCGGCTGCGCGAAACTCGCACCCGCGCTGCGTGCGGGATAGCTGCTGGATTGTGCTGGTGCTGGTGCAGATGCAGGTGCACCTCGACCATGGCCCTGTCCCTGGACCTGACCTATGCCTGCATTGCCAACGCCCACACCGCCGGGAATACGAACGCCGGAAACAGCAGGATAACGAGAAGCAGCAGCAGCAGCAGCATCTCGAGGGTCACTTCCTGCCAAATCATCGAGATGCAAATGACTGTCGAGATGCTGCAAGTCAATTCCTCTTCGTTTCGCTTCTCCAGAAACGGCTGCCAACCTGTCTTCCCCTTTCTGCATTTTCTGTTGTAGACTGCTTCTCTGGTCCAAAAGATGGCCCTCTTTGTCCTGTCTTTCTTCTAAATCTTTCTTAGCCATCGCTAGCTCCTGTTGTAACCCCTCAATTTTGTTTTCTAAATTCCCAATTTGAGTGGCAACCTAATAACCCAATAAGAATTTGAAATCAGGATTTAGGGTTGAAGATTTCAAAATTCAATTTTTAGGGTTTAGGATTTTTTTCGCCCCAAAAAATGATCAAAAATCGATCTCAAATCACAAGAGCATTCTTCGAAAAAAAAAAAAACAAGAAAATTCTTTTGACTGAGTCGAGTTGCGCTTGGGTTTCCTCGGCCTCCTCGTCCATTTGGGTCAGGCTCTGGTCGACTGTAAATAAACACCGTTTGACGTCGTCGTCGCTCATGCTCGCAAACTCGTCAAACACAGCATCGCCTCCAGTGAATTCGTTCCCATTGCCGCTGGACTGCGACTGCTGCCGGTGCTGCTGCTGGTGCTGATGCTGATGCACGTGAGGAGTGGCTGCGGCGCTTGCGCTGGCGGTGGGACGGGAGGATCGGGAGGGGGACACTGCTTGCTTCTGCTTTTTGGCCGGCGGCGGCGTAGAAATCTTTTTCGATTTCGGGGTGTACGCCGCGCGTTGTGTAGCGACTCCACCTGTATCTGCACTAGATGATGCAGCAGCAGGGGCGGCTTTGCGCGGGGACCGTGACCTGGACCTCTTGCCTCCTCGCTCTGGGCTGGTCCGATCTCGGTGTTCTTGTCTTCGACTCTTGATCTTCTCCTGGTCTTGCTTTTGGCGGTCCTTCTCCTCTCTGGCGAGGTCCAACTTGCGGTCCTTCTCAGCTTGGGTTCGAGAGGTGAGCACCACCGGCACACTGTTTTTATCTCGGTTTTTGTTGTCCCGGTCGCGGTCGCGGTCCCGGTCCCGATGTCGATCTGGGTCTGGAATTTCTCGTTCCCGCTCTCGTGCGCGGCGGTCGCGTTCTCTGCGATCCCGTGAGCGATCGCGATGATCGTCGCGGAGGCTGTCTAAAGCTCGCTCTGAACTTTTTCCAGCGCCTTTCGCACCTTTTCCTTTACCCTTTTCTTCGCCTACGCCAATTGGGATGTGCACCTAATGAACCAATTAAAAATTGTTCATAAGAATTTTCAATTACTAATTTTTGTTGATATCAAAACAGCACAATTTCCTTCAAAAAAATCGTTAAAAAAAGAAAATTCTTATATAAACCAAGGGGCCGTGGAATTTTTCCACTCGGTCGAACTTCTTGCGAAGGCCGCCCAAATGAAAAAACGGGGGCGCCGGCGTGCGGCTGTGACCGGAAACGAACTCTTTGCGATGCTGGGTGATCGCACGGGCTAAATTTGCGTCGTTCGCCATGGCGGCCTGCAGATCGTCGCCAACATTGTTCTGCTCAATGCGGAACCACACGGGCGAGATCTGGTCCGGACTGGATTTCGAACCGGACGCCTTCGTGATGACGGGGTACACTGGGTTCTCCACGAACGCTTCTATCATTGTGATCACCCCGCGATTTGTCAGCCGATTGTGACTCAAATGCACCTCGCGCACAGGAAACGGGGCCTCTCTGAAATACCGCGCTAAGTACTTCGCGCCACGGTCAGTGATGTCGTTTTTGTACAACTTCAGACACAACACTTTCTGCTGGACACCCAGTAAAACATGCACTAACTCCTTCACCGCTTCATCATTCAGGTTGTTGCCGGAGAGATCCAGCTCCTGCACCTCGCGCTGCGCATACTCTTTCAAACGGTCCGTCAACTCGTGGATGTCTTTGCGAACCAGCCCAAGATCCTTGCCAACCTAATAATTATTAATTACAAAATAATTAAAAATTGACCTTAGGAAATTGAAAATATGTAAAAATAATTTCAAAAACATTAAAATGAAATTTCTTGGAACCACACGAAGGCCCTTCCCTTTGCCCTTTCCTGTGATGATCTGCACATCTCTGGCGCCTCCACCTTTGCCCTTCTTTCCTCCTTTTTTACCCATCCTCCGTTCAAAAGCTGACAGCGCGTTTAACAATTTACCTACTTGATTGCTTAACTTGATAAAATCTTTAATTTTAATTAATTAATTAAATATTGACAAGAATACCAAATAATTAAGATTCATATTCATATCGAATCATGTCATGCAATTGTTTGAATTATTAATTTATTATGTGAATGAAAATACGTTGGATCTAATTTCAATATGAATAATTGCGATAATATTTAATGTTTAATTTCGGTTGTGACGATTTACGATGTTATTTTCAACGCTAACATTCAAATTGAAGATGCAATTGAGTAATTGATTTATTGTTGTCATATGGAAAAATTGTAAAGCTGGAGATGCCAACAAACAAAACAGAATGGACCGGATTACATGTGAACGAAAAAGCAAAAACAAAATTGCAATAATGAACGTAATTAGTTACGTATCAAATCAATCGATTGAATTAAGTAAGTACTTACACACTAAATTTGCGAAATAGACAAATACGTTTGAGAATGACAGAAACAAAATCCCAATTCAATAATTAATTAATTATTAATAAAATTGAAAATTTTGGAATGGAATCCAGAACAAATTAAATATTGTGAAATTTGAATCCAGAACAATTATTAATGACGAAATGAAATAATACGCATGTGAAATGAACTTCCAATTAATTTTTCGAATCATAAACTTGAACAATTCATTTAAACTTAAACTGAATGCCAATGTTTAGGAAATGATTGTCAATTGACACGATACCGCAACAAACTGAAAACGCATACGGTGAAAATGAAAAAAACACCATCAATAATTCAATTCATTATTGGCAATTATTATTGAACATCAAGAAAGAATAACAACGCCGATTAATAAGTATTTAAAATTATTTAAATAAACATGAATGCTTTGTTTGTATAAGATTAAGAAATGATTAATTAAATAAGTAATAGAAATCTTCCACGTTTAAAATTGAATTCAATCTTAATTGATGTTGGAATATCCTGTTGGAATATCCTGCTCCTCACTATTGATTGGTCCATTAATCAAGTACGCATTTTAAATTCATGAGAAATTATTATTTACAAATGAATTAATTGACACTTTTTTTCAACAATTAATTAATCAAGTAATCACTGCTTAATAATTAATACTTGATGAGTAAATAGTTCAAATTTTAACAAATGAAAGCATATTTATGATTTATTATATTTATATTGAAATGAAAATTGAAATTCGATACAGCTGTGCCAAAATAAAAAACGGGCATCATGTTGAGGAGGGATTTCAAACAAATCAATTAATTATCAACTTGATGATTTAAATGTTGAAATGTACTAAATTAAATTGAAACATTAAAAATACGTTTTGAAAATTAAATATTTAATATTTTCAAAAAGAAATTGTAATTTGTCATTTAAACATGATATAATTTATGACTAAAAGCCTGCAAGATCGGCGAAGGGATTGTGGCGGCCTAATCCTTCCCTCAACAATCCCATACAAGACCCCGTGCCTCCACACCCACAAAAAACAAAACAAATTTGGGATCAATTTATGAAATAATAAATCTTAATTAAGTAATTACTTACTGTAATGTAACGATCATTTCACAATTGGTAGACGAGTAAAATTGGATTTTCATTGCAATTGAAACGAATTTAAAATATGAATGAAATTGAAAATGGGGTGATGATTCTTGAAAACAAGCGCGGCAATGAGAACTCGCAGAATTCGACCCGCAAATGTTTCCACAAGACCTTTTTAACAATTATGATTTATTATTAAATAATTTATTAATTACACACAAAATTGAAAATTATTTCATGAAATTGTGCCATGTTTGTAATGTTTTAATATTGTGGTACGTTATGTTCGATTTAAATTTGGAGTAAAAAGAAGAAAATCCAGCGGACTCGAAACACGCAGCCGGGACACCACAATCCCCCGCCGCGTACTCCGGCTCACACGCCTAGAAAACCGTCATCAAATATCACTGAACCATTTCTTGGACCATTTAGACAAATTTGTGAATCAAAACATAAGTTTTTATTGCTTTTTTGACGAAAAAATCCATAAATAGAAAATAATTCAAGATCAAAAGAAAAAATGGTGGGGACGCATTTGCCGTTGAAGCACAGACCGCGGCCATTGCAATCGTTCGGGCACTGCTTCAATTCGCACTCCGCCCCCATATACCTTTTTCATTGTTTTTCATTTTTTAATCTTTTTTGATGAAATTCTAATGGATTTTTGAATTTTTCAACAATTTTTTAGCAAAATTGAAAGAAATTTGGATAATTGGAGGACCCGGCGGAGCAGGTGCGGGTGTCGCAAGACGCACCTTGGTAGCCAGCCTGACACAGGCATGCTCCCTTCATGCACAACCCTTTTGAATAATTGTTAAAATATTACAAAAATGTGATTTTTTTTAATAATATAATTTATATTTATAATTTTACATCCAATTTCAAACGTTTTTGAGAATAATTTGAAATAATTATGACAGAAAATTAAACCCTTTCCGTTGCACGAGTTCGGGCATGACTGAAAGAACGTAGCCTTGGCTGCACACGCCTTGCCCGTGTAACTCAAATGTTTTTAATTATTCAAAATTTAAAATTTTGACTCCAGACTTTGAAATTTAAATGTTTTTTGAAAAAATATTCTCGAATTTCGTCAATTTTCCAAACGGATTGGATGGAAATTTTAAAAATAATTAATTACCCGTGGTTGCAAGAGCATTGAGGGGTGTGTCAAATGTTTTTAATTATTCAAAATTTAAAATTTTGACTTCAGACTTTGAAATTTAAATGTTTTTTAAAAAATATTGTTGAATTTTGTCAATTTTGCCAACGGATGGGATGCAAATTTTAAAAATAATTAATTACCCGTGGTTGCAAAAGCATGAAGGGGTGTCGTCGGGGCTGGAGATGGGGGTGCAAGAGCGAATTGAAATTTGTAATTGTTTTTTCATGAAATTTATCTTTTTTTTTGAGAATTTTTTCATGAATTTTGAAATTTTTTGGTGGTGTTTTGAAATTTTTTGGTGGAATTTTGAAATTTTTGAAAAAATGAAATTTTTATATGGAATCTGAATTCTGATAAAAATCAATAAATCGTAAAAAAATTAAAAAATATCCAAAAATTTTAATTTTCTGTTCAAAAATTTCAAAAAACGTCTCAAAAATTTCACATTTTCATTAAATTTCATACTTTTTCAAAAATTTCAAATCTCTATTTCAACCTGGAGATGGAACAGACGCCCTTGCCGTTGCAATCATTCTCGCACTTCATTTCCAGGCAAGATTCTCCCGCCCATCCTTCATTACCTGTAATAAACCCAATTAAAAATTGATGATGAGAATTTTTTTATGGGGTTTTGATTTTTTGGGAGATGATTTTTTTATGTTTTCTAATGGATTTTGATTTTTTTAAAATTTTGGGTTTTTTGCCTTTTTGGCATAATTTAAAAATTTTGATATTAATAAAAAAACAATGAAATTCATTGAAATTCGTCCAAAATTGATCCCCAAACAGCCAGAATTTGTGAAAAAATTGTTAAAACACTGGCATTTGCCGTCAGCGCAAGTGCCGTGCTGATCACACGCTGCGCTGCAAACCGCTTTCGAGCAATCATCCTCTGCGAAACCGACACCACAAATACACTTGCCGGTGGCGCCGTTGCAATGCCCGTTCGCTCCCGAACCTAAAAACCCAATTGAAAATTGGTAATAAGAATTTGTTTTAATGATTTTGATTTTTTTGGAGACGGTTTTTGATGATTTTTTAATGAATTTTTATTGTTGGAAATTATGATTTTTTTTTGAAAATTTTAAATTTCATCAAATTATTGAAAAATTAAAAATTCACCAAAATTAAAAAATCATCCAAAAACGATATTTAAAAAAATAAAATTCACCCAAAATTGATCTCAAATAGCCAGAATTTGTTAAAAAATTAAAAAAATTCTTAAAACAATCGTTCGGGCAAGTCTTTAGCTCGCAGAGGGTGCCGCGGAATCCCTCGGCGCAAGTGCAAGCGCCGTTTTCATACTTGCCGTCATTCTTGCATTCTAGCAGGTTTTCTTCTGTCGCGAGTGCCGGGACTGCCTCATGATTAAATGTCGGGAAAATGATTTTTTTTAAATGAATTTTATTTTTTTGAGGAAGAATTTTTATTTTTTAATTTGTTTTTTGTTTTCAAACGCGGAGCACCCGTTTCGCAGGGCGCGTCTTTTTGCGCCCGAGAAACGGGTGCGCAGCCCTGTTGGATCGATAATTAACATTCACTAAAATTCATCAAAATTTTATTTTTTTTAATTAAAAATGAATTAATGTTGACGAATTCTGGTGAATTTTAATCATAACGCGGCCGGGACTGCTTGTGTAGCGGGTCCAGGGCGATTGGAATCTGTTGGTCGAGGCCCCACACCCGCAGCAGGCGCTGTTGAGCGCGAAGAAGAGGAGTCGGTGCTACTGGTGCTTGTCATCAACAAATCGCAGGGTTGACCTGCGCACATGCACACTCCCGCAGCTCGGTTGCATGTTTTTGGGGCGCCGCTGGCGTGATTCCCCACGCAATCCGGGCCGCATTCTGGAGGGGGTTGGGAGCAGAGATTGAGGTCTCCGTCGCCGGTGTACCACCCGTCCTGACAGACGCACTGCCCACCCAGACACGCACCGTGATCTCCGCAATTACCACAACTCACCTTTTTCCATTCAAAATTGGTTTGACGTCAATAATACACATAAAATTGGGCGCAATTTCAAAGAGGTAATTGAGAAATTCAAGAAACCGCGATGTGACAGACGGCGCCCGCCCAACCAGGATTACAGACGCATACATTGGCAACCTTTCCAAATGCCGAATTATCAACGATTTCGGATCGATTAGTATTATATGATTTTTAAAAAAATGAATAAAAACCTTGAATTCTGTAAGAACCCTTCGATACATGAAAAGAAGACCCCCCGCATAAACAACAAAACAAACCTGTTTGAGCATCCATCGCGAGTCATGGGCAACGCCGCTTACACCCGTGTCTAGAAACTGGCCGTTGCCACTACACACGACTTCTGACGCGCAATCCGCACCTCCATATCCCCCCATGCAAAGGCACGTTTTCAGGTGGGTTTCGCCTTTGCCAGTGCACAAACTCGGGTTGAAAAATTCACATGACTCACCCAGCATTCCAGAATTACACAAGCAAGTCCCATCGTCGCGGCACTTCCCCATGTTGTTGCAATTCCGTGGGCAAATCCCGCGATCGGCTAACTCCGCGCGCATTTTGAGAACATCGTCAAGCCCCGTCAGATTGGCAGCGCCTTTCCCTGCTGAATTCGCGGCCGCCGCGAACGCCTCGCTGGGGGTTTTGATCTTCTCGAAGTCGATGTTAATGTTGTTGCTGGCGGAGGACTGTGCGACTTTGGTGACAACCTGTTTAAAACCCGATTAAAAATCGATAATAAGAATTTTTTTATGGGATTTTGATTTTTTGGGAGGTTGTTTTTGGATGTTTTTTATTGGATTTTGGATTTTTGGGAAATTTTGGTTTTTTAGATTTTTGACAAAATTTTGGTTTTTAGAAATTTTGAAAACTGTGTTTTGAAATTTTTAAAAATTAATGAATTTTGATTGAATTTGGCTAAATTAAATTTTTTGAAAACGGTTTTAAAATCCTAAACCCTAAAACCTAACATTTTTAAATCCTAAACCCTAATTTTGGATTTTTAAACCCTAAACCCTAATTCTTAAACCCTAAGACCTAAACCCTAAAACCCTAAAATTTGAAAAACCATAAAAAACCAATGAAAAATCCACTTTTCCATTATTTTTCAATGAATTTGGCAAAAACCTTGATAAAAAATGGCTCCAAAAAAATCCTAAACCCTAAAAATTGAAATTTTAAACCTTAAACCCTAAATCTTAAACCCTAAGCCCTAAACCCTAAAATTTGAAAAAATATAAAAAACCAATAAAAAATTTACTTTTTGATGATTTTTCAATGAATTTGGCAAAAACCTTGATAAAAAATGGCTCCAAAAAATCCTAAACCCTAAAAATTGAAATTTGTCATTTGGTCAAAATCGATCCAAGGACGCACGGACGGACACACGGACATACCCAAACCAAATAGTTATAAATTGAGTGGACTAAAAAATCCATCAAAATTCAAAAAAATGATCAAAATTCACAAAAATCCATTAAAAATCAATAAAATTCATCCAAAATTGATCTCAAATAGCCAGAATTTAAAATGAAAAATTCTTATAACTTTCACGCTGGTGAGTAAATTGTTGCTGGGATGGCCATCAATATATGATGACCCCCTTGCGTTTTGTGTGCGAAAAGACTGCTGGCAAACATCTCCGGTGCGGTCGTAAGAGCAAACGCATTTCTGCTGACTCACGGAGTAGAATGCGTCTAAATCACCCCCGGATTTGCAAGTGTGGTTGTGCCGAAGCAGAAGCAGCCCGGTCGCTGCGGCCTCTTGCGAACTGCTGAAGAATCGGCTGAGTGATGTGGAGCTGCTCGCCACCGCCGTGAGCACCAACGGTTGCATGCTAAAGAATTGAAAAACGACCGACTAAGAAATTTAAAGACATGTATGACTAAAATGACACAACCTAAATCTTTCCCAATTGTAAAATCATCACTTACACTTTAAAATTTTAATCGAATGGTGTTTACACATATAATATCCTAATCGAATGTAAATATTGGATCATTAAACCATCGTGGCAAAACCAACGCATGGATAGAAAATAAGTACTGATGGGTTAGTTGGTTGGTTGGTTGGTGCATAAATCAATGACAATAATCACAACCAAATGGAGTGAATCATGGCCAAAAAATAAATTGACTTCATGACGGTACTTGAAAACAACGAGACCCTGAACTGACAAACATGCAAAAACAAATGCATTCTTCCGACAGAATGAATGAAAACGAAACCATGTAAAATGAATTGATTTTAATTTTCAATCTGCGTGAATGCAATTGAAATCAAAATCTTGAAAATTTGAATCTAACACTGAATTGTTGGATGGTATGGATTCTGTGAAACTACTTCCACGACTACTAAATATGTAACATCATTAAAATTTAAAATCACGTTGACACGATTTTGAATAAATCAACAAAAATGCAAATGGATTGTTATTGTTTTGATATCAAGACACTAGGTCTTTCGCGCGTCATTGTAGAAGTCGCATCAATTGGCGCCGCCAGACTGACCAACCATCATACGAACAGCCAGCCCCACACAAGCGAATTGCCACCGTAAAACCTCGCTACCGCACCGCAAGCAATATCCACATCATCGACTCAAGAAAGAACGGATTGAAAAAACAGACGAGAATGATCAGACGAAAACAACCGCGTTTGGGACCGTCGATCTTCCTTGCTCGACCCTGGCGGTCGACTGAGATGGGCGTTGCTTTTTGGTAAACCAAATAAAATACACGCGAGAAGATTAAACTAAGCTCGTTGAATCAAAACAGAAATCTATAACAAAGAAAAGAAATTCAAAAAATGGTTTCACAACTGAAAATGGCGTCTACAATGATGGCAAATTGGAAAACGCAGAACCCGAAAAAGAAAAGAGGGAGCCCCCCATGATTTAAATTGCTGATTGGGTGTCGCTGCTGATGGAACTTCACAATTACTTGGACCACTGCGAGATGCTCGACCCAATCAAGCCAGCTACCTGCTCATCTTTTGGACGACCTTACGCCAATAATTAAGTGCGGCTGTGGTTCCCTTGATTGCGTGGAAATTGAATCACGGGATTGGCGTTGCCCGTAATCTTTTTTTTTGGTTGGCGATGGTGTTGCCCATAACCTTTTTTTGTGTTGATTAAAAAAAGAACACGGATAAAATCAACATATTCATTTCACCAATAACACACACATAAAGAACGAACTTGAATCCCAATGAATGATGATGTAAAAAGATGGATGCGATACATCAAAATGTGAAACTACTGTTGAATGTTGGCTGACCTAATTCGGATTAATTATCAAAAAACTATCTGTCAAAATTATTTTTATATCAAAAAATAAAGATTTGGAAAGAAAAATGAAATGGAAATTTGGCTAAAACAATGGCGGCGTGGTATTTGAGGTTCTTGTGCTCGTCGGAAATTTGTGTGTAGGATTGCGAAAGCTCCAAAACCTGGTCCTCCGCCCCGAGAGCTCGATCCTCCATCGCCTGAGCTTTTTGCCCCAACATGCAAAAAAAGTAAAAGCATACATAAAATGAATGAAATGCCAATCATAAATTTAATCAAATGGTCTGAGCTGATCGCTTGCGCTTTTTCTTCTTTTTCTCTTTCGGCGCGGGCACGGGAAGCACCATTGATCAATCAATGTACCATTGACCAATAACCTCAAACCGAATGTAATTGATTGATCATTGCGAACTTTACCACTCGTGAATTACAAATTGAAATTTTGGACCCCCCAAAAACTAATTTTCAATTTTTATGAAACTACTTAATTATTTATTTTTGAATATTAATAATTAAATACTGACTCAAGAATTGATTGATGACATACCCAATCAAGGGACGAGGTTTTCCAGCGGACATCACCTTTTAATTGGCAACAAAACATTTAAACAATGAAATTTCAAATTGAAAATAAGAAAACTTCAAAATATCAACATGGTCATACAAAATAAATAAATACAGAATACTTAATATAATTATTGCAAATTAAAAAAATCATTCACTGTTCTTATTGTCATTCGACATTTGATGATGAAATTATATGAATAAACTGGCGTTAATACTGACATTGCGAAATTTGACATGTTTGATCATTTTAAATTTGTTAATTTAAGTAATTCGATAATAAAAAACTTACATGTCAATTGAGTTCAATAGTTGAACTGCTTCCAGGCCTCCCAAAAGCAAGCCTCCTGCCGCAATTGTTCAAGCCGTTGCGCCTCGCGGCGTTGCTTTTTGGCCTTGGAACGCCGCGCTCGTGCCTGGACCTGCCGTCTTGTTAAAGGCCGCGCGAAAGACCTGGTGTCGTATTTGATATCAAAACAATGAAACTCGGTTTGCATTTTTAAAGACTGATGTGTAATTATTTTTCCAGATATACTAATAGTATGCAAATAAATCATTAATCAAATAATTTACTTCTATCATATATTTTTGAAAGAGTATTACTAATTTACTTTGCTTTTTAACGAAGTAAGTGATCTGTTGTGTGTTTTGTTATAAATAAATATTAAATAATGCGGAATTAATAATGGATTAATCATGTACCCGACGGTCTTTGTCTTTGGCATGCCGGCAAATCCCAAACCACCGATGGAAATTCAATAAAATGAATGAATCATCGCGATATTGCAAAAAATCAAAAAAATACCTAAACAAACATCTTACATGCTGAATGAGCAATTTCAAAATTTTGAATTGTGATTAGAAATTGAGAAAGAGTAAAACGCGCCGTCGCCATCTAATGTAACTTTATTCTCAACTCTGCAGTGCTGGTATTAAGTTGTTCTTTGCGTAGTTGTATCAAAGATTCAAAATGTGATGATCTCACGTTGTTATACGTGAAAATGGATTCGTTGTGAGTGATATTAAGAACTAAAAGCAAATCAGATAATTAATTTGATAATATTGGATTACGGGTTGGATGTGGTGCTTTGTATTAAGAACTAGAAAGAAGATCACACAATCAATTGTTTAAGAAGCAAGTAAATGATTGAGTAATGAAGTAAGTCTGTAAGTAAGTGCTTGAGATGTGCGTCAGGGATCTGTCGCCTGCTTTTCTTGATCACTGGGGATGTAATGAAATCATGTGATCTGTCCGGGGCGCACTCTTATGGGACCCCGCGGGGTGATAATTTAATAGATAAATCAAATAATTGTGGTGTTTGGAAATCAATTTTATTTTTTAATGAATTCGATGAACAACATCAAAGCAAAAAAATATTTAAATAAAGTAATTATGTGGTTTTTGTCACGTCTGTGACAACCAAAATTTCATCCCAAAAACAATAAAATTCAATTGGTCAGAAACAACCGTCTTCCGGACATTCAGTACGAAAGCAACCAATCCGCGATTCAATAACAACCAATTTTCTATTTGGTTATCAGGCTGCTGTTGTGCCGGTTGCTCGCGGTTTCCACAAAAATAGAAAAAACAAAGGCGCTTTCAGAACATTCGATATTTTTTGTTCTTGATAGCTCTCATCCAGTGGATCAAGGCCATGATGAAAGGCGCTAAGAATGACGATTCAAAAAAACAGGAAATCCCGGCGGCGTCACGGGCGCGCGTAGATCTATCACATCAATACTTGAACGAAGATCACCAAGCTTAGCAGACACATAAACTCGACAGCATATGTTGACACGTTTTCTTTCATTTAAAACAATTGTTGAAGCGTTTTCGAAACTCGACGCGATTTCAATGCCAATCGCAAAAAACGAAAGGCGTTTTCAGAACATTCGGCATTTTTCATTTTTTATTAAATTACAATCAAATTTTATTCTAGCATTCAATCAAATGAGTTGCATTGTTTTAAATGGTTTCCCAATTGAATATTTCACGGAAATTTCTTTTATCCCAAAAAATGTTTTCCAGTAAAATTGATCATCTAGAAAAATTGCAATTAAGCAAGTACTTAATTAAGTAACATTCGACATTTTTTGTTTTCCCAAAAGAGGGCGGTAGCTCGTTGGTCGTTTTCTCAATTCCTGCGCGTGGGGTTCTAATAGGTTCCAAAAAATGGCAAAAGCAGGAATGAGGGAATTTTCAAAATTTGGTACTGAATTTTACTGGTCTTTTTTTCGGCCAAAAAAAATGGCCGAAAAAGCGCTGTGGGGTTTTTGGGCCAAAGTGCTGTGGGGTTTTTGGGCCAAAGTGTTGTGGGGTTTTCGGTCAACTTGGCCACCGGTCAAGTTGACCGAAGCGGCCATAGCATAGTTGTTGACCGAAGCGGCCATAGCATAGTGGGGTCACCATCGCATTACAGAGCCCGCGACGCGGGTTCGAACCCCGGCAAGGGACTTTTTTTTTTGTTTGGGTTGGTTTTCTGGGCTGGCCAAGGGTGGCACGACGCAGTGCTGGATCCCGGGGGGCGCTTTTCAACGGGTTGGCAACCTATTTCTGGGCTTTTTTCTTTTGGGCCCCTCCGTCAGGACATAATTTATCAGATCCAGATTCCACGATTTCAAAATCAAACAAGTATATTTTTTCAACCACAATTGATCGTGTCGTTAATTTACACAATTTGCAAAAAGATTTTGCATTTGTGGGTTTGAGCGCCGCAAAGACCATCCAAAAGTGGTTTCGCGCCCAGCGTGCCCAAAAACCAAGTAATCTTGCGAATCGAAGATTTGCAAGATTGATTGGTTTTTGGGAAGAGACAACCAAAAGCTGGTAATTCAGCAATCTCGATCAATTCTCTGGGATTATTGCAATCTCGATCAAATCATAAAGGATAATCTATCTCATCAAAACAATGACAAATAATTGATAAAATATTATTAAGACCATCCAAAAGCGGTTTCGCGCCGAATAGGTGGGCGCGATGGAGCAGCAGTTACCGGAATTTCAATAAAAACCGGAAACGAAAGCGCAGGTTTTCAAAACATTCGACATTGTTTATTTTAATTTTTTTTATCAAATTTTGAAATTAAAATTAAATTTCAATCTAGGATAATTTTTTGATTTGTGTATTTATGAGAACATAGTCAAATAGTCAGTTTCATTCAGTTTTATTGCCTGTGCCCGTCTGCCTTAATCATGTGACAAACAAGTAAAATACTAGTGTTTCAAAGAAAACACAAACGGGGAAAACAACAAGAAATATGGATTATTTATGATTATATTTATTATTTAATTGTATTATTATTAATGTCTTTGTTTGGTCTTGGTTTTCATCTTCATTCAACGTAATTCTTAATTCTAATTCAATATTTAATGTAATTTAATCATGTTTTTGGCTCAAGGCCATTATTCAGTAATTTAACGTAATTGTTTCATACTAATTGTAACCATTTTGTGGCTTTGGGTCGTATTTGGACTACGCAGTCGTGTGGGAGGAGTAGATAAATAGGCAGGGCAATTTAGTATATATAAGTGATTTCCGTCACTATTCACAGGTTAAGAGTTTCATACTCTAGCCGACACTCCCACACGACTTTAAAGTTGATCTTAATTTAATTAATTTAATTTTTCTTTCAGTTTTAATTAATTATAAAATTCTGTAATCCTGCCCGATTAATTAAATTTATTTTTAGTTAAATTTTAACATGTCACATCCCAAACCAATTTCACCAATGTCTGTCAAATCATTATTACTTCAATAATTCATTTCAAAGGTATTTACATCATTGGCAAGTTTTATTATTTCAAAGTACTTTTAAATATTACAATTTAATAAATAAATATTTGTCTGTGAATAATTTTTGGCATTCAAAATTATTTATTCATATTTTATTTATTTATAAGAGAAAAAAAAAATATTTAAAACATTTTTAAATTAATTTCCAATTTATTTGAGTCTGTTTTTACAATTCCACTCGTTTGGAATACATTAATAATTTAATAAGATATCTTAATTTTGTTTTGATTTCACGCGTAAAAAGATTATATCATGTGGACAAACTTTATTTTGATAAGTTTGATAAGTTTTTAAATTCAAAAACAATTTATTTTATTTTGTTATTAACAGAAACAATCCAATTTATCTAGATATTTAAATTATAGTTGAGCGTAAATTTATTTTTATTATCGTTCTTAAAATGTAAATTATTTTTTTAAAAAATAAGTTCCACGCGTAATATATAAATTTTGTTTCAATTTCAAGTCAAATTGTCCGTGCGTTTAATTATCATTTAAAAATTTTTAATTTTCAAATTTTCAAAGAAAAAATACATAATTCTGGATAGCACAAGTTAAAATTTATTTATTTTTATATCATTTATGATTTTGGATAGCACAAAACTATTTCGTAATAAAAATTCTTTGCATCGCAAAAATTTACAATTTATACATTATTATATCGATTATCTTTTGTTTTAAAAATAATTTTATCAAATAAAATTTCAATATTTTTAATTTTGTTTTAAAAATAATGTTAAACAAAATTTCATGTTAAACAAAATTTCAATAATCTTTGTCTCAATTACAAATCAAATTGTCTGTGTGTCCGTGCGATATATATTTTGTTTTTATTTTTATTTAAGTTTTTGAAAACAAAATTGCATTTTTGTGCAGTAATTTAAAAATGTTAATTCCATTCGATTGCGCGTGCGTTCGCATAAATTTCATCTAAGTGCACGCCGTATAGCATATTTAAATTTAATTTTTGAAAAAAACAAAACACCACGCTCATATTTTTGACAATCCCTGATTTGATATTGACAATTTGATTCATTAATTTAAAAATATTCATATTTTTTATTTTGCATTAAGTTTTGTTTAATCAAGAAAAGTTTATTTATTTTATATTGTTGCACATTGTAATTTTTGTAACGTATATTATTTTTACCCGCCGACTGCAATCAGCGTGCGCCCACATTCCCGTGGGGTGAGGCATTAAACAAAACTAAATGAGTGATGTATATATAGTAACTTAATTAATCATATTCGGAAATAATTTTTATTGACAATTTCCAATTTCGGTAATTTTCAATGAGTCTTAAAACCATTAAAATAAATGTTCTTCTTTCAGCCAATTTTCATCAGTACCATGCCGGTGACGACGATGGTGAATACGCTCAGCAGCACGTGACGTTCGCTTGCTTATGCATCTTCGAAGCTTGAAGACCTTTGGAGTGTAGTCGGGTCGAGAACTCTTCAACCTCTTCCCGACATCAGTAAATGCAGCGGATGCAGCATCGCATCAACGAGCGCGTCGCCTTTACAGTCAATGGCAACGTTTCAACTCACGATAGCCCATCCCAGTCGTGAATGATTCAAGTACAACATGGTCGTAATGCTGTAGTATGCAGAGCGATCAGGACAAATTGGTTGCGAAATGTTTCTGAACATGGTCGTAATATTGTAATATGTAGAGCGATCAGGACACATTGGTCGCAGAATGTTTCAGCAACGTGGACAGCAGGGTTTCACAGCGTTTTGCCCACCCACCCACCCTCGTTGACGTCGCGTTTTTGATAGATCCCGGTCGCGCGTTGGGGGGGTGAATTTGTTTTTAGTAACAACGCGGCAAACGAGATCCTCAACACGAGAACACCTTGAGAGTGGAGCGTAATAGCATCTCAAAGCAAATTAAATCTGGGTCTTCGACAGGCTTATCATGATGATTCCCAGTTGAAACACGAAAGCACGGATCATCGACAGGCTTATCATGATGATTCGGGAACGCCGAGTCAAGGCGATGCTGGCTCGAGACAAGAATCCGAGCAGCAGCGAGAACGCGAGAATGCTGGCTCGAGACCAGTATCCGAGCAGCAGCAAAACAAATCACGTCGGACACGACGCTAATGAAAATCGCGGCGCCACGCGAGTGGTGCCGGCTGTAGCCGCCAGTGACCTCTCACTGGCGAAGGGGACACGCGTAAGAGCCTGTCTCATTCTTGCGCAAGCGTAAGCAGAACAACATAAACAACACAATGGAGTGGGATTTGCGTCGCCAACGGACAAGTAGTAATATACGGTCAACCAGGCTTCGCAGTTTTGATTCCAACATAATTAAATTTTGAAGTCTGTTCAAAAATCTAATCAAAAACCTCATTCATTTAAATGATGCATTGGAGCATTCCTTAATTAATGATTCAGTAAAGTAGCTGTTTTTCTTTCATTCTGTTTCGATATCGGATTGACATCGAAGCGTCGGCTTTTAATTAATTAATGTTTTCTTAATTATGCTTATTTCAATTTAATTCATTTGGATTTAAATTATTTTCATGATTTTTATTTTTGATTCGGCGACAGAATTTTAACATCACATTCAAGTAAAATTCAATAAAAAAAATTCTGCGCCAATAATTCTTTTTATATTTTTCGAATCAATTAGAGCGATCAGGACAGAAAATGATGGCACGAGAACATATTGTTGCCAGCCTAGCTCAGTCGAAAATGCATCAGATAACATACCAAATTTTAATTCAGTAAAG
>Ga0099798_10157_pt1 | contig 21834 bp, 13 predicted proteins | sample Uncmet_Sort29A_1_FD_89870 | JGI IMG/M metagenome (GOLD analysis project Ga0099798, IMG submission 89870) | Marine eukaryotic communities from CALCOFI LINE 67, Pacific Ocean - CN13ID_Sort29A_1 | ecosystem: Environmental > Aquatic > Marine > Oceanic | place: Pacific Ocean: Monterey Bay | collected...
GCAAAGGTCAATGGCAACAACTTAGTTTGGCTGGTTAACAATTGCTTGAAATATTGTTTTGGTCAAAATTAGAATAAGTACACCAACAGAATAAAATATTTTTCAACATCAAAACGTTCACTGGTCGAATGTAGAAACTAGCTAAGCATTCAAAATGACTGATCATGAAAAAATGAATTCCAAGACGAATGAAAAGCAAAACAGCGTACCGGGAGGCGCTGAGTAATATAGATGGCTTAACGTCAAAAACCGATTCTGTCGTGCACCACACTCTCTGCGAATTGATTGCAGTGCTGCCACACACACAGAAACGCAACACCCTTTTCAAAGATTGAATACCAACAATATGCGGACGAACCAACACGTCAAAACTGACTTCGCCACCAGGGACCAAAACCAAATCGGATGAAAACTTGTCTGGGGATTTGTCGCCACTTGCATGCATGACGGCAAATTCAGATGGATACCACGAAATCGTAAAATTATTGATGATTACGTCGCCGTCATTTTTTATTTTCAACAAACACCATCTCGTTTCTCCTGCAAACAAAACTTTATCTTTTGGTAAACCCTCAAGCTTTGCTCGACACGACGGAATACTTCTGCAAACTTTGATTTCTAATACACGATGTGCTGGAACACATAATGGGATGGTGCACGGAACCTGAGCAAAGAATGTCCACCGCACGTGTTCGATTCTCAAAATTCCTTCTTGAGAAGTTACCAATTGCAAACGGACAGCACTAGATTGCCGACCAGGGATGGTGATCTTGTCGAGAGCCATAACGTCTTCCGGGGGAAGTGGTTGATCGTCAATGGTTGCGCACAGACACACTTCCGTAATCTCGAGTGGGTTTTGGAAAGGATTCCTCAAAACCAACTCAACAAAAACAGATTTTGAAATACCAATATCACGACGTTGTTTCACTGCTGAAAACGTGTGGACATTCTTGCACGCGCCAATGGGTGATGTCTGTACTAGACTGGAAATCTCACGAGATCGCAACTGGTGACAATCCGCGTCCGTCAACGAACTTATACATCGCTGACCGATGGTCTCCCACGTCTCTACCGCGGCGTCCCTGAATACTATCGGTCCGGACACACTTGAACTGGACGGAGAAATTGCTTCGCCCTCCGTGCAACTCCCATCTTCTGGAAAAATGAATCGTGGTTCCCCATCCAGAGCGGGAAGTTCAATTGATGGTTTGACTTCCTCACTATTGTTCTTCTCCCGAACGGTGTTGATGACGTAAAGACATTCTCTGATGTAGGTGGCCTCTCGGTCAATATTGATGGTAACGAACTTCCGTCTTGTCGACGAGAACGAATTTAAAAGACGAACAAAATGTTTTTGGGAAACTTCCAGCATCCCCAAACCAAAAGCTTGTCTACCCATAGTAAAATGAAGATGATCCTTTATGTGCAACCAATTACTCTGATCAAAAAATGGTAATGCGCCACTGTAAGAACGCAACGCGTACTGCTTGAGGGCGCATTTGTTAAATGTGTGACCCGCAAGAACAAGATGAAACATCGCTTTGCGCTCCGAACCCCCTTCGAGATAGTATTTACTCGCTTGTTCCAAAAACAAAGCAGATCGTGGAGCGGAATCTGGGAAATCGGTATGCAACCGCATGCAACGCAAAGCGACTTCCCTCCCACGAAGACGATCCATTCGCGCACAAAGAACGGTGCAACGAACTGCGCGGTGAGCATGACGAGCCTTTTGGTAATTTTCATAAGCCTGGTCCATGAATCTGAACCATTCGGATCGATTTGCTGGATTGCAAAAAAATGAACATATACCAGATAATTCATAGCACGCGCCTACATGGGTCCAAGCCTTGTCAGATTTTAGGTCGCTAACCAATGTTCTGTAATAAGAAAGGGCCAACGAATAATCCCGCATGTAAAATGCCAAATCGCCGGCCATGCGCAATTGCCCCTCGGCTGTGGCGAGCGTGTAACCTTGATGGGATGAGCTCGCGGGGTCGTTCGATGTTGGTCTCCACAAAGACTTGAATCGGTTCTTCAATCCCTTTCGGGTAGTCGTGATATGTTGATCCAATTGTTGTAATCTGCGCTCCATCCACGGAAACGCGCCCTGGCTGATTACGTCGGCGGCAATACTCTCTAGCGCCTCTGCATCTTCGTTGGTTAGGTTTTCACAAATCGCACCCAAAGACTCCACCGTCATATTTCGCCGCGCCGCTATCGTCGCCGCATACCGATCCTTACAACTTTCAACCTGTCCGGGTTTGTTGAAAGCCATGCGATGACAAGTAGCAGCCGCGAACTTCTCTTGCATCTTGCCGAATTCTTCTTCAACAAGTTCTTCCGAAGGCGCGCCCGCAGAAGAACAATCATGCACCAAAACCTTTACGTGAGCATTGTGAACGTCCAAAAAAGTTTTTCGACAGAGAGAAGGCATATGACTAACGTGCATTAATTGTTCAAACATCCCTACAGCGTCCCCATCTTGCGTCGATACCATGTACACAGTGGCGAGCGGTTGGTCTAAACAATCTCCTTCACTCCACCTTAAACACTTGACGAGCTTGTCAAACCAAGCATCAAACCATGGATACGGTGGGCACGTGACTGTGCTTGATGCTAGGTCTGGCGCATGGCTTTCCAACACTTCGTTGAGATTTGCCTCCACTGCCTCGTCCGTTTTGGCTTCGCAATCAGAAACATCCTCAAAACGAAACACAGGATTCGGAATGGCCATCGACTTTTCAAGAACGAAAAAAGACACTGGAATAGGTCTGCTCCCCTCACCTCCGCAGAAAGGCGCAAACAATTCGGCGAGAGACAAACCATGACTTTGTTGGACCAATTCCGCCACTCGAACGGTACCGATCACGACAACCGCAGGTGGAAAAACTGAAGAATGAATCCACTTCTGAAATTCGTCTACGTTCATTGCAAAAATCGATAATCTCCTGATATTTGGATTGTGTATTTGCTGAATTCATGGATCTTCGCATAATCTGTCTATTTGTTTTGTAAAAAAATCGTATGTTGACGTCGGTCAATGACCTGAAGATGAGCACAACTGATGAGAGTCATTCACGGATGATGGTTGAAAATGTTCAAAACCAATCGAATTCATTGACAACAGGACTTTGGTCAGACAATATATACTAAACTAACATTCACATATAATGATGTAAAAATTAAAAAACTGAAATTATTTTCCGATACAATAAAAAACATTACTAATGTGCCGGTTTAAATCTTATCATTCAAAACCACACGTTGCATTTTCCATTGCCTGCGCTCATGTTGGTCGTTAAAGGAAATAAGGAACCCGCACTTTGTTGGCTTCATGGTGCTCCGGTGTTTCCACTGCTTCGAAAACAGAGAATTTCCTACCGAGATCCCGATCAATTGTCAAAAAGCTGGCAAAATTTCCGCATCGATAGCAATAATTTGGAGCTGACCAAACTGTCACCAACAAACCGTTATTCTCCTGGTCGTCGTTGGACGGAAATGAATACTTGAAACCCTCTTGGACTAACCTAGAACACGCCAATGAAACTGTTGTTCTATCTTGAGACCAAGATTCATGGTTTCCGAATCTTGATCAATGTGCTGTTAGGATGCGATACATGATGCAAAGAATATAATCTTTGACAAATGATGCCTTCTACAAACTGATGAGCTCTTGTGACCAAACTCAGACTGTTCAAATATAGGAATTCTTCGGTTGGATTTCGACCAAACAACCAACCAGCCCCTCGCATGTTTACTTCCCAATCCTCGATGTTATCCTCTGGATCCGACCACAACAAGTCACCGTAGGGTCCTGTCGGTATCTCCTGCACTCTTTGCAAACACCTGATCTGATCCAATGTCGGCAAGAATGGTGACAATCCCCCGTGGACACAAAAAACGGAATCATCGATCAACGCGGCCAACGGCAAATAATCAAATAAGTCCGTGAAATACTTCCAGACGTTGCTGTTGCCGTATTTTTTGACGACCTCATCATAAAATCCGTAGACCTGCGTCACTTGCCGCGACTCGTGATTGCCTCGCAACAACACAATATTTCGTGGGTAACGGACCTTCAAGACCACGAGTAAACTAATGGTTTCCACTGAATAATGTCCTCGATCGACAAAATCTCCTAAAAAAACATACGTTGATGTGGAAACGTCACCGCCACGACTCAACAACTCTAGAAAATCATAAAATTGACCATGGAGATCGCCAACGACTATACAAGGTGCACGAACCTGAGGCACATTACATTCCTCGATTATAATTTGCTTCACCAAATAACAAATCTTTCTCACCTCCGACTCCGTAAGAAGCTTCTGATGCACTCGAAGGTTCTCCAACCATTGGTTGACACCGGCGTTCATGGAGAATGTGACTGGCTGGTGGGTAAAATCATCTGGTATTATTGATACATCGGAAAATTGAACACAATTTTAAAATTTAAATTTGTTTAAATACGAAAACGCTGCAACGCACACACTCCAACGAGCAAAACAACAACGACTGGGTAACAACAATCTCAAAACTTCTAAAATGGATTTTAAATAAAAATATTAAAATAATATTTGATTCGAAATGATCCTTCGGTCTCACCTCTTGACTGGCGGTGGATGGAAGAAACAATTCTTTCTTCCCTTCAAAGTTTGACAATGCTTGATCAGCAGAGCGCAACAATTATTTGAACATTTTGGCATGGCTGCGTGCTGACAACCAGGAAATTTGCAACGATCCTCCTCAGCAACGTCACTGACCTGTGTAATTGTTTTTCTACCTGTCTTGGCTCGTTCTTCGACAATCTTTTCTGCGCCTACCCTTGCCTCTTGCAATAACGCAAATGCTTTTTCTAGGTCAGCCTTGGTCACTGTTTTATCCCGGTTCTTATCAGGATGGACGATCAAAGATAACTTGCGAAAAGACTTGCGAACCATGGCTGCCGTTAAATCCTCGACTTCAGAGAGCTCTAACAAATCTAATGGCTTCTTTTGATCACAATTTAAAATACGTCGGACTTCTTCCTTTTCGGTTTTGGGTTTCTTAGGTTGAGGTGCATCCTGAGGCGCGGCGCGCTTGCCGTCTGCGTTGGGTGGACCAGGCTCGCCGGACTCGCCTTCGTCCTCAGACTCTGCCTCGACTTCTTCAAGAACTTTCGCGATAAACTTGGCTTGCTGCGGAGCTGAAAACAAGCCAAGCAACTCCCAAATGCCAAAAATTCGAATGACGTGACGTCTGGTTTTCGGTTCCAACTTTGGCAATAAATCTTTTGCCAATATAAAAGCCTCAGGCGACAATTTGGTTTTGAATGAATCATTTGTTTCTTCTAATAAAACATCATCCATGATCTGGACGAGGGTCAAAACTTTATCTGATTCGGTACTTTCAGCCAACAAAATACGCCTCCACAGCGCAGCAATCGAAAGGCCGTACTTGTTTTTGTAAAATTTTATTACTTCTACGCAATCCTTCACTACTTCCGCGTCGTTACTAATCCCAACTAAATCCTCCTCCAACGCTTCCAAGATTTCCTCTTGATCGTCCGAATCTTCTTTCTCTGATTCCGCCATTTTTTTAGAAACGAATGGCTCAGAATGTTTTAGATTACCGACTTAGTCGTGATTAAAATATGCCTGACAAGCTGTCGTAAACGTCGGATTGTGATTTACTTGGAAATGCAGAGAAATTTGAAAAATTGCAAGCTAAAACCTTGTAAGTACGTAATTTCTAAATGATGGATGAAATGTGAAAATCGAATGAAATAAAGATGCTGGTGTGTGAAATGTATATATGACGACTGAACAAATGGTCGTGTGATGGTGATGACAAAACGTAGACAACGAACGCGTTCACACAAACAATGTTAATCGTAATGAATCATAATGTTGTTGGAAAATCAAACTAATACCAATAATTTCTCGATTTATATTTCAAATTAAATATCTTTTATAAATTGTAAAAGAAATTGAAATACAACGACTGCTGTGTATAAATATGATTAATAATTATATATTGATTTGCATTGCTTCTCAAAATTGAGTATCTAAGTATGATTCGAATCCATTCAAACCAACGTTGATGATCAAAAGTTTAAAACATTTGTACTGCTAGTTGGAAACTAGGTAAAACGCTAATAATTAAAACAATGCAAAATAATGAATGGTATATGCACAAATTGAGTATGAATTAAATACTACCCATACATTGATTCTTTTTTAAATTTGTGAAAATTAATTTTAAATTATTCAATATAAAAACAAATATTGCAAAAAGTAAAAACGAACTTGACTATACAATACTAACAATAATAAAAATTCAAAATTCACAATATAGATTTGACTTTTTAATCCGCAAAATTATTAATGAAACCCGCCATTCGGAAAAATAATATATTGAGAATGCTTTCATCTAATAATCACGTACTCATATTACTTGTATTTCCCGATCGTGCACGACGTCGATGAATGCCAGCGCCAGTTGAAGCGATGAATGATCGAGCAAGCGTTTTTCTTTGAAAAGCATCAACTAAAGAAGCGCAGCCATAAGTAAAAGCCAAAAGCAGCACCACAACAACGAAAAAAAAGATGCCACCGAACGAGAGATACATATTGGCTGTACGATCCGCATCAACTCGGTTAACCCAACGTACCATCAACGGTCTGCAAATGACACGCAATTCGTAGAATTCAAATATTGCGAAGAGAATGTTTTTGGTATTCCTTCTGACTAACGAAAAGAAAAATGAAAAAAAAGATCACGAAGCGAACGACAATCGGATATCAAATTGTACGAATGGGAATGGCGCAAAGAGCAGTCATCACCCTGACTTCTTTTGGCACCATTTCTCCTCGTACAATTATTCCCACTCATACAATTTGATACCCTGCGGTCTTGCAATAGACGACTGAATTAATTGTTCGTTCGTTTGAATGTCTTTTGTTTTCAATTTAAACATTTGGATTCGAATTTCCAATAATTCAACAACGCAAGCCCAACATGTCGTTACAAACATTTAAAACAACGAGTTACGAATCATACTCAAATTCAGATTTTTAAAAAAGTATATTTCGAAATACTGTTCGGAGCCGGCAAGATCGTAATAAGCCTTAGCCTGTTGGATGGCGCGGTAATAATAATCGAATGAACTGCTCATCAGAAATCCCAACGCTCCACCATAATCCAATAACACCTGCGATAATCAAAATCCAAGATTAAAAATGAATCTACTCTCAGAAACTGATATATAAAATGATAACCATCATGGCCACTATGTACAAGACCGGTCTTTTGGTCACTGACAGTTGCGACTGCAGCGTCGTCGCACATAAAAGAAGCACGCGCCCCACAACAATCCACACCAACCGCCCAAAATTCAGCTTTCTCTGCGTCCGCACTGAGAATGGGAGCAACACAATAAGTATGACCCGCAACCATGTACCTCGAGATCAACCAATGTCCGACCAAATAAAGACGAAATACTTGCTGTTTGGATAAAAATCAGCAAATGAACATTGAAATCAGAAATATGACCATCAAAAAATACCCAACAGCCTTGGCGGTGTCGAGAGCAGAGCCAACTGCGAAATCCAAAAAACCTGCATCTCTGTGAGCGCCTGCCAACCTCAGAGAAATCAATAGATCTAAAATATTCACTCCGCAATTGAATTGATTGCAACAAAAATGCATTTCAAATTGGAATTCGGTAATTCTTACTCCGTTGGAAGTACGTTTTCGTAATGGCGACTGCTGCGTAAAAAGAAATATTGTTTCAAATAGCGCTGATACAACAAAACGCCCGTGAAGATTGCCAATGCGATGCCAACAAGCCCCAAGACGCCCGAATACAACAACATCTTTCGGCCCGCAACAAAATCATTCGCGCTGATACCAATGCAAAACAATATGGATACGAAAACCACCATCCAAGTTGCAAGAGGGTGAAACCAGAAACCCCAACAGAGGTTGCCGAGTACTAGGACGGAGAGAGACCATGGCAACAACGTCAACACCAACTTTTGACGTCTACCTGAAACCCATGGATCAAACATTAACAATGGTAAAAACTCCGCTGCCATATGCAGCGCACAAAATTATCCCGAGTTGAATTTGACCAAAACCTAGGATTTGATAGCTGACACCTCCCAAGCATAAATGGATTACGTGACCGGATTGTCACGATGTAGATTTCAGATTGGCGTTGGAATGCTATCTCTGAAATTATAAACCAATCGCCCCCCCATAAATCCCAACCTTCGCGACAAAATAAACTTGCGATGCACATGAGGAGCATCGCGTACAAAATAACTTGCACAGCTCAACAATTCAACACATTTGCCGGAAATCTATCCGCTGACCATTTTTCTAACCCCATACCGGCTTGGGATCTTTCCTGTCCGATGTTAAGCTAACCGACTCAGATGTGCGGCCTGTATCCACTGATACCAGCGGGTCATGGAGGTCGGACTCATCCATGAAATTCGACTAATGTAAATCTTTTCTGAACAGAACAACCGAACTACAATTAGAAAGAATTGAAAGCAAATACGTTTAATAATCCTATTTAATTATATGGTCTTGCAATAGACGACTGAATTAAATAAAACGATTGACACCTGGGCTATGTCTCAAAACGTTGGGTGAAAACCCCAATACACAAACAAACACTACATGTTGGATGTTGTTGAAATGCGACGAAACAATTGAACAACACAATTTCGATTAATTAGCCACATCGACAAATAAAGTAATTTCAGAACTTCTCTTAAATTTGTAAGTAAAACGATTTGCAGACGTAAATGTTCCAATTGAAATCCAAATGCAATTTCAAACATGTGATTCACTTGATGTGAAAATACTTCCCACAACATCTTGATATGATTCTGTAAATTATTATATAAAATTTGAAGTTTTGACATATTTTAATATTAATTCCAATGCTGCAATACTTATTTTATTCATGATTAAATAATAAGTAATAAAATGAAATACAGACTCTTAATAATTTCTTGAACTGCATTCAATTCAATTCAATCAAATAAATAATTAATTTTTAAATAAATATATTGATACATATTTTGCAAAATTTGGAATATGGATTCAATCATGAATTGAAAGATTTCACTTTCTGAAATAATTTCAAAAATTTTAAAATTGAAGTTATATTAATCTTTCTGCGATGTGTAGCGATTACTTGGCTTTCTTGTCCTCTTTCTCCTCCTTGTCCTGGTCCTGGTCCTTTTCGCCAGCGTTTGGGCTCTTCAATTGTTCTTCATCGTAATCCAAGACGTCTTTCAACTCTCCGCGAAACAAAGCTGTTAAAATAACAGAGAGAGACACCGCCGGACACAAATATAATAATGCCGGTTGCGCGTGATTGAACCAAAACATGACGACCCCGGTTGTGACCAGCCCGCAATTGTAGAAAATCATGACGCTAATAAAGTAATATTTAGCGAAATTCTGATGAATGTCAACGTTTTTGAGCTTGTCACGTGCAAAACTGCGGACAGCATCAAAACGTAAGCACAAGGAAATAAAAATACCGGGCACGACGATGTCCCCAAGACCAAGAATAGATTGTTTCCATGGATCGAGGGAAATCGGGAAGATAAGCTTGGCGGGGGCGTCAAAAGACTTTGCAACTGTGACCATCACATCGGAACCGAACACCCAGAAAATGTCATAGAAGAACAAACCGGCCAACAAAATGAAACCAATCTTGAATTTGCCGATGGAGATGATAGAAATTGCTTGAACGCAGAAAGAAATTCCAAAGATGTTATGTAAAATCCAGTTCTTTGTCCACCAGAAAACAATCGCGAGCTGAGCGGAAATCACGTAAGACACAATGTGAACCAACGTGAAAGAAAGTTTCTCGGGTTCGGCCTCCTGGTCTTCAATTTAGAACAACACAAAATGCCAAGATGTTTTAAAATTCGCATTGACTTCAAAATTGAATTGATCATTGATCACTGCTGAATTTATAAATTGTAGAAATCGGAATGATATTAAATAATTAAAATTATACTTACTTAATATGAATACTTTTTTATTTAATATGATATATTATATTATATAATAATCACATTATATATAATTATATATTGGTTTATTTGAAATAAAAAACAATGCACCCATGAGTGGCCACGGAAGCTTGATTTCCTTGTCGAATTTCTTGTCGTATGCCCTGGCCGGCAACACGGACTTCAACTCACAAAAACAAAACAAGGAACGATACTAATGTTTTAATTAGTTGAATATCAATCTGAATCAAATCATCATTTTGGCTGCAGAACGTCGACCTGCTGACTGGCTCTGACATCAACATGTTGGTGTGAAACTTTTAACATTTGATTTTCAAATGTAAATTAGTAAATACTAAGTTCAAAATGTTAAAACCCAAAATTGGACTGTGCGATTGATAATGTTTTGGAATTCTTTTTGAAAATGACGTACAATGGGCATCAGAGTTTCCCCCAAAGCGGCGATTCCAACAACCGATAGATACGTGGTCAAGAGTAAATTCACATAATATTGACCAAACCACTTGTAAGCCACGTACAACGAAAACAAAGCAATGGATCCAAAGACTGGGAACATCATGGCATCTTTCTGACTCACTGTATCGACTTCATTCTCGTTGCCATGTTCGTCTTCGTGCGAAAGAAGATGCAAAGAAAGATGGCATCCAATAAAAATCGCACAACTAGAATAGAGGCACATCTGCGCCAACACGGGCAAAGGCTGAATCAGCGTAGTAGCCATGATGGCCGCCAATAGAGCATACGCTCCAAAAAAAAACGCCCGGTTGTCCTTCATCAACATCATCAATAACCCAAATGTCGTCCAACTGGAATTATTTGTTCGAATTGTATGAAATATCAAATCAAAAAAATAACCGTTCAATTGTATGTTACGTTCAATCTTATGTTATGTCAAACTAAGTATAAAAATAAAAAATACAGAATTAATAAATTCCCTTCAAAACACAAAAATTGTTTTGAAAATAATGTAGGTTTAAAATCGAAATGTTTAGATGGAAAAATATAATTTGCTGTTAAAATTTAGATGTTTCCGATTCGATGATGTGACTTTGAATCAGACCTTACGACATACATTGAAATGCCACCTTCTGAACAAAGAATCAAATTTTAATGTTTTATCATTATTTCAAACGTATCGTATTGAAATTCAAAAATTGTCAATTAAGTAATTGTATTTACAAATTATTGCCCATGAGATTATTGACAAATACAAAAAACATTTTTATAATTCATGTGTTGGAAAAAAGACGATTGTTATTGTGGTTCAATAAATTAAATTTCAAATATGGAAATTAATTTGAATGCAACAATACATGTACATGTGTACATAATGAATGTGAAAATGATAATTTGAAATGGTACAAATTGAAAATGGTGAGATGATGAACCACGTGAAAATTACAAAAAATATTACACTATTATTAAAATTTATTAATAACTTAAATAAGTACTTGATGTTGATGACATTTTTTGTACACATTATTATGCGGACTATTATGTTGGATCTTGATTCTTGAAATTTTGCAAATATTTGAATTTAAAACTAAAGAGTGAACAAAACTAAACAAAATAAAATATATCATGCTTGATCTAAGATTCATTGATTACACACATATGGATTCAGAAAAGCGAACCGGCTTTGGGCATCAAGTAAAAAACAAAAACGCAAAACAACCATCAAACATCGACTTTGTCCCTGGCACCTTTGGAAGTTGTGACTAATAACCACAGGCGACATACAAGCAACGCCTACAATTGTTTGATAAATGCGAAAACAAAAGAAACACACCATACATGCATGCATATCAATGGGGGTAAGAAAATGTCATTGAATTCATTGTGATTTGAAATACGTCATGAACAATGCAAACAGTGAAAACTCTTTTGATTACATGTAGACCAGACCTTCGAGTTCTTTGCTGACCTGAGCAAAATCGTCACAAGCAGAAGACACCAATCTCGCCAAATGCAAACGAATCTCTAAGTTAGACAGACCCTCATTCAAAAACGTTTTCAAATTCGAAATTCGTGTGGCGCACGTCGTAGAATTTGCATTCATACTTGCATATTCAGACACAAAACATTCACACACTGCAAGAGCAATTTGATCTGTGAGCTCCAGATTCTGCATGAAAACCAGCAAATAATCTAAATTCAAATTCACGACAACATTTCGGTACAACGCCGTGGACCAAACGTCGTGCACACCCTTGCCGTATTGAATTTCGTATGCAGACACAACGGTAAAAGCAGCCACAAAATCGTTGTGGTACTCACCAAAAGTCATGACTTGTTCTTCTGTCAAGTTGATCAAAACAAAACGGTCGCCGACACTACCAAGATTCCTTTCGGATGTGACCTGTTTGGATTTGCCAACGTCTACATTGTGCGCAGTGGCACCCTCGTGATTGTTGGTCAAACCGGTGGTGCTGGCGCTCACAGTGTTGCTATTAGAATTATCCATTGCAACATTTTCATCGTCTGTAACTTCGGTGAGGGAAGCAGCGAGATGCAACTGAACTGCTTTCAACTGAAGCATGAACAACGCAACTATTTTGTTGGCGAGAACGTGTTGCTGCAACATCCCCGCGTCTAAATAAAAATGACTGGCATGGATATGGAGCTTCGCAATCAACAGAAGACGCTCCTCACCCCTCACCGAGCCTGATATAGTTCATGAAATAATACTTTTATTAATTTGAAACTTGGAGCATTTAAAATAGGACCAATGTCCAAATTTGGCAAACAATTGATTCTTGAAAATAATTTGAGAAAAACGAAGGCCGGTCAAAAACGTCCCACGTTTTGCTGAAAATAATGTTAGAAAAACGGTCTTCTGGTGAACGGCTCACTGCCATTATAAATTACAATTGAATTTTAAAGGCACACTGCCCCGCACATTTTTTTGAGGGTTTCAATGAGGGGAGAAGTCGGCTCCCTGTTGAAGCCTGCAAGCTTCAATCTTGAAAAAAGACCGCTCCCTTAGCACTTACTGATTCAAACTTAAATTAAAACATTTTAAATTTTAAAATTCATGATTTGAAACACGCAGATATTGAATATTCAATTGATTTTTTGATGGATCGTTGAATACAAATGTCCTCCCAATCGCACAAACTCTTCGCCATATCGTCCGCGCGGTCTTGTAGTAATGGCGCCAACTGGGAACCTAATCCGAGGCGCATGTGCACGTGAACCAGAAGATCGAACCGCTGCGAATGCTCGGCTCTGAGAAAACAGACAACGGCGGTCTTCAAAGACATGGGTGAGGCGGCAACATTCACCTGCGATAATAGAATCTCTAACTCGTCATGATGCACCAACAAACGAAATAAGGTTGTCAAAGAATGATACTCCGGAATGGTCAGCAACAAACGACTCAACAACCCAAACCTGCCATAACTTGCAAAGACTCGACACCGTATCTGCACGAACTCCAACAAATCTGCAATTCTACTCTCCGCGCAATCCAAAACGTATGCCGAATAAGCCAGAATGATGACCTCGACTTCAGATTCAAATGGAAGAGTCCTAACAGATAAATCTTCATTGGTTCCATCCAAATTTTCAAGTCCGCAAAAAAAATCCGAACTTCGCGCTCGAAATGAAGGTAAACGCTCGAGAAGAGCATCTGCCAACGGCTTTTGAAAATTGGAACACAAACGAACGAGGTTCTGGTGAACGTGCGAAGGCCATTCCGTCTGTGAATGTCGTTGCGCATCTACAAACCTGGACGCCAAGATGTTTGCAACCACGTGTGGATCGGGCGCTTGACAACACTGCAAAAGGTCTTTACACAAATCAAAATCAGCTTCTGCAGGATGTGAATGGGTGAACAACCTCTCCAAAAGTTTGACAATGTCCGAAGAACTCTGCACCACAACGGAGACGTGCTCGCCCAATTTTTCTGCGATCTCATGAAAAACTCTGGTCTGCCTGCAGAAAGGCTCTACTCTTTGAGAGCATTCGCTCGCAATCACTTCAAATTTATCCACATCTGGCAAATGTTCGATCCCATCGAAGACTTGAAAACCAGACGCAGAAGAACTACCAAGCTCTTTACCGACATCCGCCCATGAGATGTTCCCACTCGATAACTCACCGATGATGTAACAAATGGTGGCATCCTTAGAATTGTAGTTGAAAGCATCTGCTAAAATCATGGCGAGTTTGATGGAATTGTATCCAAACTCGTTGATCAACGCAGAAACGGACACTTCAAGAAAAGGCACAAGAGCAGGGTTCAATGTGGGCATGTCGTGGGACAACGGTAACGCCTTGACGGATTCTGGAATCTCTGGCAATAACTCTCGAAGCTCCTCGTACCTAAATATCCGGCGACGCACCGATAAAAGAAATAGATCCCGCGAAGAAAAGACCACGTTCCAAAATAAAAAAACAACATTCACGACTCATCCTCATTTTGGTCATTTGTGTTTTCAACTGCTTTCAAAATATCTGTTTACAATTTAATCCGAATTGTTGCCGTTGGGAACAATGTTTTCCTGGTCGGAACGTTTAAAAATAGTCATTGTTACTATTGTCATCTGTGATATTGTTTTGGCCACCAGAATCATTCATTTCTTGGGACACATCGACCCAAAATTAACATTTTGCATGTTTGATCAGAAACATTTATTTTTTGCAACGACTTCGTCAAAAATGATTACTGTCGTCGCGACGTAATCCTGGCCAAAAATTTAATAAATACAGATACTTAACAATTGAAAACACAAAAGCACCGCATTGCACACCTCTACAATTCAAACAAGAGGAAATTGCGAAACTTATGTTGACCGACCCTACAAAGTAGAAAAACCCCTTACTCAAACGTGATGTCGAACGATATGGATCGATCAAAAGAAGGAGATAATCGATGAACCAAATCGGCATTAACACCGACCAATACCAACAAAATACGCATCTTGATCCATTCCCGCTCAGAAGAATCGTCATCCATGACGTCTGTTGAAGCCGCAACTCCAAGGCGACGCCGCACGGCGTTGTCGTCCGTGTGCGATGCGTTGGTCCAGCCACTACAATTGTTGTCTAGATTGTATAATTCTAACGCGATGGACAAAAGCATGACTTGTTCACGAGCAACCAACTCAGATTCCAACTTGGCGATCAAATCTAAAAAGAAATGCGCAGCCTGTCCGGATGGGTATTCCTCCTTCTTGAAAACATGGTAGCATTTATGCCAGAGTTGAAGACGCTCATCAAGCATCTCCCAAAATACACCTTGGCGGAACTCGACCAACATTCCCGTAACTTCCTCAAACACAACTATATCAGCGGATGCCCCACTTGCCGCAGCCCACTCCCTAGCCTCTGCAAACATTTTCTTGGAAATGAGCATTGAGAGCAATTCCTGATCGGGCATACGGAAATCCACATTCTTCAATCCATTCTCCTCGATGAGGCGGAACGCGCGATACCTTTGCGAATAGAGAAGGGAAAACCGCGATTTGTCCAACGACTGAAGCAATCGGCCATTGCGATCCGGATACTCATCGAGCAACGAATGCACGGCTTCATCTGCCAAAATCTTGCTGTGCTCGATGCCTAAAGTTGTTGGACAATCCTGTTGTGTGAAATGGTTTTGGTCGTGCTTCGTACTGGTTGCTAATTCTTGGTCCCGGCGATTCACGAAATCGCAGAGATGCGCTTCGGCATCTGAGAACCGACACTGCACAAACTTTTGATGGAAAAGCAAAAAAGAAACATAACAATTACCAGGGTCAAAAAACGTGAACGCGCGCAACACCAACGAAAAAGCCTGTGATTTCCGACATAGATCAGATATGTGGGATGTCAAATCGGAAGTTGTCCACTGGATGGGCGAATGTTTGCTCGGTAATCCGTGCTGCTGCTTCTTGCCGGCATCTCTTCCTGCGCCCCTGTGGTTAGCGTTGGTGTCGTCCACGGATTGATAACGCTGACTTGAATGAACACCCAACCAAGCAGACATACACTGAAAACTTGAAACATCGCCGAAACACGATGCGACCAAACATAATCTACCATTGCAAGTTTCCAGAGCTTTTTCCAATAATAATCGTCCACAAGGCGTAGTCGAACTCGAACTCCAACTTGAACGACAATGAGACAAAACCTCCAAAGCAGCGCCCGGACCAGCGCCGTCAACAATATCACTTTTAATATCCTGCAATTTTTGCACGGTTTGTTCTGAAATGCTGCTGCTTCCCGATGCTGCCATCGTTTTCGCAAGAATACGAAGATGTGCTTGCAATGGAGCGTCTGTGAAATATCCATTGACAATGTCCCAAACAGTGTCTGGCGGGCACTGCTGCAAATCGCACTCGTGTAAAAACATAACCCAATCATTGTTTCTTGCAAGCTCATGTAATAATGTCAATGAACGTGGTAATGAATGCACTCGACAGAACAACGCAACCAAATGCCAAGGTGAATCATACGTCAGATGTCCGGAAACGCTGCTGCTACCAGCAGATCCGGAAGGGTGAGGGTCCAACGACCAAGTGCATTCTTCCAGCATGCGCAAGGCCGTTAACAGATGAGGAGAAGACATCGCCGTGTCGGATTGCTCGTATTCTGATGGGAAAGATAAAAATAGTTCAACGACGCTATCTGTATTTTCGCCGCGAGCACGCATGTGTGCACCGATGCGCCTAGCCACCTGAACATCTACACGCAAAACCTCGGTCTTCAGATTGCACAATTCCAGAAGACATACTGTTGACGAAACAACACTATCGTTCAACAAATTGAAGAATGCAGCTTGTTTAGCCGCCTGGTACAGTTGCTTAGCTTCCTCCGGGTCGAGATTGATTGGTAATGAATGCCCGTGTTTGGACAAAACCGCGTGAAACGCCATCATCGCCCTGCCCTGGGCAAGAAAATAACCAGCAGAGATTTGATCTTTGAACTCGTCGCTGTCATCATCGAGAAAAGAACCAAACCAATCTGAAACATTCAGAGGCACACCTCGTCCTTTAAGAAAGCATGGTAAAGGCTCGAAAACTTTTTGTACGTCAAGTTCAGCGACGTCAGACAAAACATCGAATAAACCAACATCGCCATTGAAAGATCGAATGTCAGCACACCATGCAAACTTGCGGCTGCAACGAAAATCACTGAATAAATCATCATCCAACCCGTTTCCCACACCAGACCAAGAATGGCTCGAGACGTACACGTCTGAATCTGGTTGGCACCATATCGTTCCTGAAACCGTCCTGCCACCGTTGGAACACCAACGCTTGAAATTGGAATCTGAAATGGTTTTGACGAGGCTGTCATGTCCTACGACTGCTTTGCCAGAATCAGAACCCCCACCATCACCGGTTTCACTGTTTGCTGTCGACGTACCAAGATTTGAAATTTGTTGATTTGGTACCCCATCGTTGTCTTGTGGGAAAAATGCGTTCAACAACATTGAATGATCTCTGCAAACTCCATACAACGTCGCTCGAGGCACATACCAAGGGGTGCCTGCGGCTTCGGTCTCGGTCGCCTGCAACGCATGCTCGACTGGGGACACCATCAACGTCGCCAAAAAATCAATCGCATAATCATCGCCGGACGATGAACTTACGTCGGCCAGATTTGCCAACGGTAGGAAAGGAATTCCTTTGCCATCGTTGGTTGAAGGTGCTCCCGGATAAATCATTGCTGCGTGTTGCAAACTGGCCGCAAAGAGTAAAGAATTGCCCAATCGCCCAGCCAAGAGTAAAGTAGCCCATGCTTTCGACAACTCACCGACGTCCTCATGAACGCTATCGGGGGAAGGAACTTCATACGAATGGACAGAATGAATGCCAATCGCAGAATCGGCCTTGACCAAAGACGGATTGGACAATTGAAGGGCTTCAAAATCTTCCGCCGTTGTTGCAAGCTTGTAGTACTGTAAATATACCAAAAGCAAATTCGGCAGCTGATTTTGGACACAAAATTGAATGAAAAAAGAATGGAAAGGTGACATTCGTTTCTGTGGCAACAAATTGTCTAATGACATGCCCTCGCTGGAGTAATGAAATTGATCGTCATGACAACCTTGTGCCCTTCTTTCAAACAAGCGTTCACTCAACGCCAAACGTTTCAACAACGCTGTGAATGAGCTGGTATTTTGTCTCATGAAAATGCCCCTCCTAGCTAGCTGAGTCAGGAAAACTTCCGCGACGTACGTGCTACAAAAAAGTAAAGCACGATCTTCAACGTGCTTCAAATCGATGAGAGACTTGCCTTGCTGGTCCGACTTCTGTGAGTCGTTTAATTTCATTGACTCGATCCAGAGAGCAATACCTCGCCAATCTTGGTGTGCGACAAAATAATCAACCCAACAATCCCTCCATGAACTTTTGTCGTCCTGTGGCGGCTGGAGAAACTGTAATGACTCGACCCATTCCGGCATGAAATGAGAATTCTCCATAATGATTCGAGCTTTGACATCCCACTCCCACTGCTCCATCCAACTCAATTTGATATCCAAAAAACCACATAAATCATTGTCTTGGCAAATGTTTAGAGCGGGTACTTCAAAATGCGATCCATCAGCGTCTTGATCATCCTGCGCTGCAGCAGTGGTTTTCCATTGAGCAAATGTCTCATCGACAATGTCGTTTCTTCCGGAGAGCTCTCGCAACTCTGCCACTACAGCGCCAGTTGAAGTATCTTCCATCGATGTATCTTGACTTTCAAACTCGTGAAGCCCTAAAAACGGTCGTGGATTCATATCATCCAAATCACCGCACTGCAACAACATCCAAGAGCGATGAGTGTCGATGGGCGTGTCACTCAGCTGAGCCACAAAAGGAGGTTGTGCAGAAGATGAAGCGGCGTTGCGCAATGGGAAAGGAATCCTTCGACCTGAAAGATCTCGCAGAGCGTCACCCACGGCGCCGTGACAGACATCCACAACATCCGCGGATTTCTTGCCGCCGTGTGGAAAAGTTAGAAAAGATGGCGAATGAAAATCGAGACTTGGGTACTGTCCCGTGGCAACGCGCGTCCACTGCCGATTAAATTCCGCGGTGTAGCAGGGGTTGACGTAAATCTTTTCCAAAAGATGCACCTAGAAAGGGAAATGCGCCGGAAACCAATTGGCTAAATTTTCTGATCCGAATCAATTTTTGTGCACGGAAAACATTTATATAAAAAATACAACGTTGGACATTTTTGTCTCCCAAAACCATGGGAAAAATAAATAAATATGATGTCTTGCAAACCATTTTCTTGAAAAAATATAACTATATATTCATAATTACTATAAATCATACACAAATCGAATGGCTCTCGCATTCACCATAATTGGAGTGCGCTGAACGCACAAAAAAACAAAATATTCCAACAAGAGAAATCAAAGATTGGTCAGTTGGGGACAACCTTTGCATATTTCCAAGATGCGATAACAATCTTCTGCGGACCAACCGCCTGCTTGTGTGGAAAGCGACAGCTCGAAAATATTGATTAACATTCTCTCCAAGATTTCTTAGCATGTGAATTGCCACAAAAAAGAAATCAATCTGCTGATTGCACATGAGCTGGTAGCAAATCCTGCCCGCAATACTCCTGAACTTGTCAAACACAACCACCTTAGAGCTCACGCCTCCAGAAACAACATCCTCTTTTGCATTATTGCCCGCATGCGCGCTGCTCCAGTACTCATGGAATAAATTCAGCGCTGATGAAATCCTCCCAGAACACAAAGCCTCTCGTACGATGGTATCAACATGGTCTGTGAAATCCCTATCCAAAGAATGCGACCATTTTTCCGGGGATTCGGTGACGTATTTCAACATCCGGTTCTCCTGTGTGCGAGGACGGTTCTTGACAGCCGGCGTCGACGCCGCGTCGACCGGGTCTTGATCATTACGGAGAATATTTGAGCAGTCTACGACCACAGAAGCGTCTCTGCGATTTCCAAGCGAATCAATAATTGTACGTTGTAGATTGCGCAACTTGAGCAATTCCCTGGTCAAAAAATATAGTTCGCTTTGTTGATTGTCTTGAGATGAATCGCCTTCTCCAGAGAGCTGCATGTAAGTCAGTTCTTGGCACACCAAATCATCGAGGTTGGCAACCCTGGCCGCAATCAATCTAGTAATGTACTGAATAAGGATATCCAAGAGCCGACTTGCAAAGCACCGGTCCAACACGTACCGCTGCCGCGCCTTGATACTTGGACAAAATGATCCCGACTTAATGTTGTCACTGGGCTTAGCAACCAACTGCGGTGGTTCAATGCCCTGGACGCTGTAGCCGCTCATGACATAATGCATAATCATCGACACGGACTCAATCTCTTGATCTTTGCGTAATCTTTCTAAAGAGGAATCGATGAGATCCAACTCACAAAACAACAGACCAAGGTAAAGTTGCAAAAGCGGCAACTGGGTGAGAATCCAACCGTTCAACTGCATGAGGACCCATGCTCTGTACTCGCTTTCGAACACCAACAAATTAGATATAATTTGCAAGGGAACTTGATCCAATACCATCATATAAATATTGCCTTCAGGGCCGAGCATGTACCAGGTGTGATTCTGAGTCTCGAAAGGACGCCACCAAACAGGGGTACGGAATAAAGTAACAACCGCTGACAAACTATCTCTCGACGATCGTTGTAGCGACCCCAAAGCAAGTAAATGTTCGGAATCCGTGTCATGTTTGCGAATGGATTCGCACGTCATATTGGATGGATGGAAATCATCCGTTTGAATATTGGCGTTGCCAATATCCGTCGGCACTATTCTTGGCAAGCAACAAAGACCCCAAGGGCGCACACTAGATCCCCAGAATGCGTTCACATGCCCATCCTGCTGTTCGATATAAATCTCGCAATACACATGGGTTGGCATCATGTGCAGAATGACTCGCCTTACTTTCCTTTTCTTCATCTTGGGTTTCTCACTTTTTATTTCTTTTTTCACGTTGGATTCGCCTTCGGCCACCTCTGGCGCCGATGTGCTGGCGACATCTGCAATGCCTAAATCCAAGACGCTGCCGACGTCACTGTCTTCACCGTCGCTAACTTCAACACTGGAAAAGGGCGGCCCGATCTTGCGCGGAATACAAGGCAACTTGTGCTTTCGCACCCAACCAGGCAGCAACGTACGTTCTTGGACGCTGATCTGCCTGGAAACAGGTTGCTCTAAGCAACTGCTGTCATCATCTGGTAAGCCATTCCATTGCGAACGTAAACGGAAACCATTCATTTTGGTGCGCACTTGTGACGGCAAATCATCATCTTTTGCGCTTGGGACGGCATCTAGACCAGATCGGTCCTTGCCAGAATGATTGGTCGACACATCTGGGAAATCACTTCTCTCGAACCACAAAAAAGGATACTCCGAATGGAACGGTTTCTTGTTTGGGGCGTTCACCAACGACTGCGTCGAAGACTCCGAATGCAAAAAAGGTTCTACACCGGCAGCCTGGTTGAATGGGAGAGAAACTGGGGCAGAAATGCCGGTCCCAATGGGGAAACCGAACGACTCCGGGATTGGTGAAGAAGAAATTTGGTCCGCCTCAGAGGGCGGAGAATCTTGTTCGTGTGCAAATTTTAAACCGCATTGCAAAAAAGCATCTGGATAAATGCTCAACTCCTGATAAACTGCGGACCCTTGTTGCAAGAAACTCACGCCATCAACGCCTCTTTGCCGTTCTCGAACCAAATCCCAATCCATGTTCCCCTCACTGCCAAAATAATGCTCAAGGTCGACGACAAAAATGTCCCACGTTTGGCTGATCAAACTTAAACCTAATAAATCTAACGCAACTTCGAAAGAATTGAAATAATTCTTAT
>Ga0099798_10158_pt1 | contig 21685 bp, 14 predicted proteins | sample Uncmet_Sort29A_1_FD_89870 | JGI IMG/M metagenome (GOLD analysis project Ga0099798, IMG submission 89870) | Marine eukaryotic communities from CALCOFI LINE 67, Pacific Ocean - CN13ID_Sort29A_1 | ecosystem: Environmental > Aquatic > Marine > Oceanic | place: Pacific Ocean: Monterey Bay | collected...
ATCCAGAATTGGGTCGTGTCGGGTTGAATAGTCTTAGGCGGTGTTTCCATTCTGTTGTCACAATGTCTGTTACATTTGTTTAAGCAGTACATTAATCTTCCATTTTGTAATTCTAACCAAAACAATTTACACAGAAACAAACGACAGCGTCTACTAAGCAATTGTACCAAAATAAATATCAGCCATGACTATGTGGCGGTTTGTACTTTGGATTGCCAGCCCGATCCTAGCGCAAGATGCATCCTCCAGCCATGTATTGCTAGACACAAATTTACCCGTAGATTTACCTGCGAGTAGTAGCGATACGGCGGCAAAATTGACGAAAACGACGAATCCAAAGGGAAATATAGACGTTCTGATGCATGCAGCGGATGTAAAAATACCTGATTGGGATTGTGTACGATTAGATCCGGCGACGTCGTTGGTGGATTGGGGGTTTGTAGCTAGGAGTATGCCGTTTATGTCGGAGCAAAATTCTACTCGGATGTACGAAATCAAGGATATTGTTAGTTCAAGTTGTCCACATAAATTTGGTATTGAGGCGGATGATTGGCCCATGCACGAAGCGTGGCCGCGGACTTTTCAATTTATTATAGACAACTGGTATAATGCCATGCTAGAGTGTCCTATGGGTGCTCTCGCGGTTAATATTTTAAACGTGCTGTGTCATCCGCCGAAAAGTGCGTCTGGAATCAATACGGCGGCATTAGAAACGATGTGGCACGCATCTTTGAAATCCACACGAAGCATTATTACGCTGTCCGGGAGTCGATGGCGCGTTGCCATGTTGTTAAATAATCTACAGTTACTGCATATGACCGCTTTCGGAGTGGTCGAAGATAAATTTGAGTGTGCAGAACCGGATGCGCTGGGAGCGAAAGGTTGAAGAAAAATTTGGCGAACAAAATTTTCGGGTACTTAGCGAGATGCGAATTTTGGCTAAAATTAGGGTGGTGATTTTGGATTTTGGTAGGGTAAGTCGATTTTTTAACGAAATTTGGCGCGAAATCGGATTTTAGGGTTTAGGGGTGAGGGAAATTAGGGTTTCAGGATGAAATTTTGTTAGGGTTTAGGGTTTAGAAATTTTAGGGTTTAGGGTTTTCAGGTGTCGATTTTAGGGTTTAGGGTTAGGGTTTAGGGTTTTCGGGACTCGATTTTAGGGTTTAGGGGTTAAGGGTTTTCAGGTCCCGATTTCAAAATTTGAACAAGGGTTTTCAGAGCCCGATTTCAAATTTCGAAAGGGGTTTTCAGAGCTCGATTTTTTATTTTTTTGCCCCAAAACGCTAAAGTTCATTCCAAAATCATGTTTTTTTCAACAAAATTCCGTTCCAAAATCAATTTTTCTTCACTCGAAATTCAAAAAAAATCGTTTTAGGTATACAGCTGTACAACATGGTATGGGAGGAAGAAATTCTTAAATATGAGAAGTGGCCAGGTCTTTTCACAAGGAGTAACAAGATTTTAGAGCGACTAGGTGGGCCGTTTGCTCATCTTAATACTGTGATGCAAAATTTTTGGGACCAACGGCGCGTTTGTCTGGTTCTTGGGGCGTTTTACAGCTCGTTGCAGATTTATGCGGGGCTCATGTACATCTTTGGCGAGGCTGACATTGAGGCATATGATATGGATATGATAAATAATTTGGTGCACGTTCCGTTTTCAGAATTAATTTCATCACGGTTTGCAATTTTCAGTATCATAGGCGGTTGGCAGCATCTAATGTGGCGATCGCTTAATGCCTACACCGATTTCGCGCCAGTCACGGTAACGCACTCGTACACCGCGGCTAAACGGCATTTATCTCATCTTGGACACGATGTAGACAATATAGACATTGCGCAGACCATGTTTAATGCGCCCGCAGCCACGCGCGCGGCGCATTTACTAGAGCAGAGCCAAAGTAACCCGCGTCCTGTTGCCAGGGGCTTGGCGAAGTACTTGTATGACACTAGGCAATTAGATTCGAGAGTTGTGTTTTATTCAGCAGTCTGGGGCACATACATGGGTAGGAAATTATTTACGGCATTTATCAAACGTGCTCAGATATCGGGGATTGAGCGATTGATCATGATATATGATTGGTCCGTTGATTACCCACCGACTTCAGGCCATCAAGATACGGCGAACCGCTGTCGTAATATGACACGAGACTGGCGGTTAGATAATGGCGCGTCAGCTTTATATTGCCTTGGCGTCGCGCCACCCGGCAAGGATTACGAACGCATCCACGGCCCATACGACAAAAACAACCAGGCTAAATTTGAATACGTACCTTTTTTGCTATCGCTGGGCATAAGATTAGCTTGGTTAGACGCGGACATTTATTTATTCCAAGATCCGAGTCCTTATTTTATATGGCAGTCGGCGAAAGAACAGGCTGACATCCTGGTGCAGGAACATTGGGACACGGTCTGCATCAACCACGGGATTATCTTCAACCAACCCACCGACGACAACGTAGTGTTCTATCTTCGGTATATAGAATGGCTCCATAAGTATTTATTTTCGCATGATCAGGATGGTTTTGACGCGTTTTTAGGCCATAGCGGCACCGCGCCATTCGTTCCCAAGGTACAGTTTTTTGAAAAAAAAATGACGAACATTTTTTCTTTTCTTTTCGAACATTTTTTAGTTCAGATTCTTCGATTTGTTTCATACAATTGATAACAAATGTCATCATGTTGATTAATTTTCATTAATTTTAAAATCTTACGTTCAAAAATAGAACGGCCACGGCCAAGGAGAGAAGCCGTACATCAACTATGGCATCTTAGATATCGAGCAGTACTTTCCGCAAGCCGACGGATTCCACGGAGACCCTTACCGCGCATATTTGATCCATTTTACGGGTACAACATTTTTACAGAAAAAATCATTTTTAGCGTTCATGTTCTTTCAAATTGGCGCATTCGTAAACATTTTTCTGATTTGTTTTGAAAATTTAAAATATTCGTACAGGTCTCAGAGAAGATGAACGAATAAGATTGATGCGGCATTTGGCCGATTTCACCGTTTCCGGAGACGCTGACCCACCTTCATTGTACGAAAGTTTTACGATTTTTATTGAATTGATACGTTTTAGCATCGTTTTGCGCATGGATTTCAAAAATATTTTATCTTTTGAATTGATTTTTATTGCAATTTGAATTTCAGGTTGCTGGATTTTTTGGTCACCGTTTCTAAGGGGCCGCCGCCAAAGGAGAAACGGCAGTATGCACAGTGCATGGCGCGATGACCGTTTTGGGTTTCAACAAGAAAACCATTTAGCAAAATAGATTACGGGTAAAATTATCAGAATTTATCAAAAACCAAGAAAAAGTCCAAACAAAAACAGAAATCTGAATTCAAATCATTGTAATTATTATTCAAAATGGTTTAGCAGTCTATTTAAGCGTAGTCATTTTACAAACGGTAATATTTATTCAGTTTTTAAATTTTAGTGCGCAAAAGTGGTGTAGTTCACATATCACTTGTTAGGACAAAAAACAATAACAGTCTTCAGATTTACAATTCCATCGCACCATGTCCGTAAATTAAGATGTTGTCGCCGGTTTAGTAATTGTGTTGTTGTGAGTGATCTTTTTTTTTTTTCAATTTTTTTGTTCAAGTTTCGTGTTTGAAGTTGGATGGTGCCAAGTGATGACACCAAAATTGAAATCGCAAATCCGCACCGCTGCAAACATTGCAGTGCGTCAAAATTATTGAAACCACATTAAAATTCAAAGCGCTTTCAAGTTTCAGCTTCAAGTTTGCAAACATTTTTCATTTCAGTAACCAGTTGGTGCGTTTTTATTTCATCTGTCGAGTTACACATCATGAATCAGGTTGAAAATCAATTCGGATCGAAAATTTTATTCTTAAATCAGTTTTAATTAATAATAATATTACAAATAAATTTTTGAAATAATTTGGTTCAGTCCCATCGGACACTTCTCAGAAATCGATCAATTTATCATATGCAAAATCTCTCTCTACTTCTAGTTTTACTTTCGATCTTCAATTTAAAATTACTTACAAGTGGTAAGTTTCAAGTTGCAATTGTCAAGTAAAAAATAATTACAATTCGAACATCGGTTGACAAATTATTCGCGTAAATTATTTATACCGAGGTACAGTATTACTTACCGCAGAAGTTATAAAGTATTATACGACAGTTACAGTACATTAATTACACATTACGAAATCATTTTCAAATTCAAATCGTAATCAATCAAAATCGTAAAAGTAAAGTTCAAAGTTGAAACAAATAAAGATGCCAGCTGAGTTCAAAGTTTCCGCCCGCGTGGGCGCCAACAATCTCCGCTTCGAAAAGGATACGACCATCAATCACTTTTCAAGCCGCTTGACACAGCCGAAATCGCAAGGGATTAGTCAGGCTATGCTCTACGCGACTGGTATGAAAAAGGAAGACATGGACAAAGCGCAGATTGGAATCGCGAGTTGCTGGTATCAGGGCAACCCGTGTAACATGCATTTGCTCGAGCTAAGCGGTGAGGTGAAAAAAGCAGTTGATGCGTATGAGTCTGATGACATGATTGGTATGCAGTTTAATACCGTGGGTGTTAGCGATGCTATTTCTATGGGCACAAATGGGATGTCGTATAGTTTGCCGTCGCGTGAAATTATCGCTGATTCTATCGAGACCGTTATGGGTGCGCAGTGGTACGATGCGCTTATTACCATTCCGGGGTGTGACAAAAATATGCCTGCCTGTGTCATGGCAATGTGTCGTATGAACCGACCGAGTCTGATGATTTACGGCGGTAGTATTGCAACCGGCTGCTCTTCTAAGGGGGAAACGCTTGATATCATCTCCGCGCCGGAAGCTTATGGCAAATATCTTAAGGAAATGATCGACGAGGCTGAGCTTGAAGATATCGTGAGCAAGGCTTGTCCTGGACCTGGCGCTTGTGGAGGTATGTACACGGCGAATACCATGGCGTCCGCCATCGAAACGCTTGGCCTATCTCTTCCGTACTCGTCTTCCGCGCCTGCCGTTAGTAAGGATAAGAAAAATGAATGTGTTGATAGCGCTGGTGCGATTCGCAATCTGCTTGAACATCGTTTGCGTCCGAGCGATATCTTGACGAAAGATTCGTTCTTGAATGCTATTAGCATTGTGATTGCGCTTGGCGGTAGCACGAATGCTGTGTTACACTTGATCGCCATGGCTGACAGTGTTGATATTGAGCTTACGCTGCAAGATTTTCAAAATGTTACCGACAAAACGCCGTTGATTGCGGATCTGAAGCCGAGTGGAAAGTACCGCATGGAGGCTTTGCACAAAATCGGCGGGCTGCCTTGCGTGCAGAAGTATATGCTCGAAAAGGGCTTCTTACACGGTGATTGCTTAACCGTTACAGGTAAAACGCTCGCAGAGAATCTCTCCGAGGTCGTCGTGCCCGATTTCGTCAAGCAAGACGTCGTCATGCCCCTCGACAAACCCATCCAACCCTTCGGTCATATCCATGTGCTATACGGAAATATCGCGCCCGAAGGTAGCGTCGCCAAGCTTACCGGCAAAGAAGGCACAAGTTTTACAGGCCGCGCCAACGTTTACCACTCTGACGAGGAAATGATCCGCGGGCTCGAGAACGGCGAGATTCAAAAGGGCGACGTTATCGTCATCCGCTACGTCGGACCGAAGGTACTTTCTTATTTTAAGTTCAAAAACAAAAATCGCACTCGAAAGTTAATGAACGAAAACGTTTTTCGAAGTAGTAGATTGAACGTTTTTCGATTCATTTACGCGTATTTGAAATTTCAACTTAACATTCTCATCTTGCCCAATCATAAAAAATAATAATAGGGTGGTCCCGGTATGCCAGAAATGCTTTCGCCGACCTCTGCCATCATGGGTGCGGGTCTCGGTCGAAGAAAAAATTTACGAACAAAATTTTCGGGTACAATTTTTCGTCAGATTTTGATCAAAATTCAATTCAAAATCCAATTTTTTGCTCCAAAATCGATTTTTTTCTTAGACTCCCGAATTTCCAAAAATTTCGTTTTAGGTCCGTACGTCGCGTTAATCACCGACGGCCGTTTCTCCGGAGGTTCCCATGGCTTCATCATTGGGCATATTTCGCCCGAAGCTATGGTTGGGGGACCGATTGCTTGGCTTAAAACCGGCGATACCATCAAAATCAGTGGTCAGGATCATTCTATTGATGTCATTGAACCATCCTTTGAAGAATTCGCCGCTCGTCAGAAGCATTGGGTCTGCCCGCCCGCACCTGTGAAGCGAGGCTATTTGCGCAAATACATGCAGTGCGTGCAATCCGCTTCTAAGGGTTGCATCACCGATAAATACGATTAAATTTAAAAACTCTTCAAAGTCATTCAAAGTTTAAAAATATTTTAAACAAAATTTAAAATTTTGAAAAATAATGATTAAATCATCGTCATTTCACACAATTAATTGATAAATTAATTCATTCTGATTTTTTGAAGTTTACGTAATGTAAATAAATGCCGCCGCGGGGCGATGTCACACGTCGCAAGATAAAATCGTTTAACAAAGTCGCCAGAAATATTATCATTTTTAAAAATTAAAGTTACAATCGATTAAATTACTCGTCTATTGAATATTATGAATTGAGCTCGACTGAACGAATCGTTGTTGACGGAAAAATAAGAATTTGTCATCATGCCATTTCGTCATTCGATTGGAGGTTTGAATGTCTGATTCTCGTTGCACGAAAGTTTTTTGACAGTGTGATGTGAAAATGTAAATCTTGTCGTTCAACCCCAGAACATCGAACACAAACGTTTTTGCCATTGAAAAAAATTAAATCTTGTCGTTCCACCCCACAAGAACGTTTTCTAATTGTATGAGTTCATTTTTCGGTTCAAATTTTGTTTTTTTGTTGACTCATGTTCATGCCAGATACCATTCTTTCCCGTGCAAAATAGAAATTTCAATTTTTAAAAAAGAAATTTCAAATTTATGTTTTATCGTACAACACCATTCAAACAAAAACAAACAAAAAATATTATTCACAGAATACACAAACATTTTTATTTACCAAGGACCATGTGGGCGTATCTCATTTTCTATCTTGCGAGTGGCCAACATATTTGCAGCGCAGATTCAAATTTACTCTGCGATGAAAATATCAATATCAAGAATGAAACGTCAAGTACGGGCCTAGAACAGGTTTGGGATAGCTTTCCACCGAGCGGTGAAATTTTAGAAAGATGGCTTGGTGATCCTGATTGTGAAAACGGTGCGTACGCAGATTATTGGGAGGTAGTTCGGTATAACGTAAGTCATGTGAAATTTAACAGTCAAGATGTAGTTGGCGATTACGAGAAGTACATGCAACGTGCGCCGTGGTCGCATGGCACTTCACCGGAGCAGATGACCTGTCCTCTTGGGGCGATAGTTTTGCGACTTGCGGAGGTTTCTGTAGGTTTGGAAAGTTATGAAACCAAAAAGTTGTTTCTGAATTTTGAATTTATCATGCTGTTTCATATTTTTCCGGTGAGCGTGTGGCTTCGGTCCAAGTGGGGGGCGTTGCTTGGAAGCCAGCTTGCTGTTGTTTTAGGGTTGCTTTGTGAAGAAAGTCACGGGTACGATTGGTGTGCTGAGAATATTATGTACGATCACAATTTATACGAAGGCATTGTTGATACGCATTTTATTGATCCGACAGATGGCAGTAGATTGAATGAGCTAGAGTTGGTGACCGTTACAGCTCCGAATTATCTTGAGATTGGTGAAAGCGCTACCGCCACTGATGAGGGCGGTGTTTTGTCGGTTACTGAGCTAGTTGCTTTGGTTAGTGCGGTAAATTGGTTAGTTATCGCGATGCAGCAACCGGAAAGGCTAAAAATTGATGATCGCGAAGCAGATAATGCGTTTTTAGACGCAACCGATTTAGCTTGGCAAGTGTTTGATATGTCACAGAGCAAGATGTTTAATTTAGTTGACCAACGCGCGAGGAAAGTTCTTGATGATGGTTTCAAAATAAATTTTGTCGCTGACGATTTTCAGTTCGTGAAAGTTTGGACGTCAGTTATTGACAAGTTCTATACCGATATGAGGGGTCCGCTTCCCAATTGGCGATTTGAGCCGACTAGCCCAAACGTTTTCAATCCGGAATTAGCTCGCGAGAAAGGGGATCATACGTACTTACCAATCCGCCAATGCGAGGTGAGCAATACCGTGTACGGCGAAGGGCACATTTACTGGATAAATATATTTGCGGCGAGCGTTCATAAAAATTCTGCTGTTGACAGCGCATTCTCGGTCATGAATTTCGCAGTATGGAGCGGCGCCACCGCTCACGACGTAGCATACATGAAACAAGGCGGGTACAACTCGAATCAATTCATATGCGAGTCGTTTGTTGCCTATTGGCATAAACATCTAACGTTAGTGTGCGAATCTGAACTACCTAGCGGTGAAGTTTTCAAATCGTACGCGACAAGTGTAGATGCTGTGACATGGGTTAGGGCATATCGTTCTGCTTTTGAGTGCGTTATACCGGAAGGTGCACGGCAAGTCAAGGTGTACGAGGCGATGGGACTTTGGGACGATCAGTTAGTTGTTAACTTGTGCGATTACGAACATGTAAATCGGAAATTTGAAAACGCGATTTGTCTGCGGGAGTTGTATCATATGAATGACAAGTTTCATTCGCTGTTGGAGGACTGGTTGCATTACCATCTTTCTATGGGGTTTGAACATGTTTATTTATATGATCATGACAGTACAGCAGCTTCGCCGTTCATTGACGAGCTTGTACAGATGGGAAAGGTATCGTATACGTTGGGAATCGAGGAGTCTTTCCCTGACCCGCATCGGGCAATGAAGGCGTTACAATTACACTCGGGAGCGCCGCTTTGCCAGGCTGTCGAGCTCAATCATTGTCTTTTTCAAAACAGAGCGGAAAGCGATTGGCTGTTTTTTGTGAGGGGTATTGATAAGTACGTCACGAGTGAGCATGGGCCGAATACGTTGACACATTTTATGGAAACGTGGCATCCGATGCGTGATAGCATTGGAGTTATAGTAATGGGCGCGAGGAATTATCGTGAGGATGATGAAGATGTGGATGCGAGTCAGCCAGTCTTTTTACGCAAACGAAAATTGTCTTCTTACGACCCGTGGTGGTGCCCGATAGTCACGCCACACGTTCATTACATAGTTACCCCTGGCGCGCGGCCCAGGGATGGCTACAAAATGATCGATGACGTTGATCAGGAGGACATCCGCGTGAATCATTATCAAAACGCGTTTGGTAAGCTAGGGAACTGGCGGGAGACGTGGCAAGATGAAGAACATGGAATTACGAACACATCTGATGAGGATGCTTTTTTTGAGCCATGGATGGATTGGGGTCAGAAATGGATAGCAGATTGCCGCGCGCGAAAAACAACGTGCCCATATTTAGATGTTTCAGTTTGAAAATGCAGTTGTTTGATACGCGCAAACCGTTTGGAAATATATGAATTTGCCATCATATTCATGATAGTCATTTCGTCATTCGATTTGAAGTTTGAATAAAATATTTCAAATTTGATTCTCAGAGTGTGGAACGTTTTGGCGGAACGATTTTTGTGTTCACGTAAAATGTAAATCTTGTTGTTCAACGGCCCATGAGAACGATTTCTGATTCTGTGAAATTTTTATTTTTTGTGTTTTGTCGTTTGTCATGTTGTTCACGCCAGATATTTAACATTCCATTCTTTCCCACACAAAATTGAAAATGCGATCAATTAATTTTACGAAACAAATTTTAACGAAAACAAATCGTCAGATTCTTCGAGTCGTAGAACGGTAGAGTGATTAACAACAACAAAAATTTAACAACACAAACATTTTTTATTTACCAACGGCCATGTGGGGGTATCTAATTTTTTATCTCACGAGTGGCATAGCAAGGTGCACCGCGGATTCGAATTTATTCTGCGATGAACATAATAATATCAAGAACCAAACAGCAAGTACGGGGCTGGAGCAGGTTTGGGACAGCTTTCCGCCGAGCGCTGAAGTTGTAGAAAGATGGCTTGGCGATCCTGATTGTACAAGCGGAGCTTATGCAGATTATTGGGAGATTCTGCGGCATAACGTAAGTTATGTGGTTTTTAAAATTGAAAGTGACGATGTAGTTGGGGAGTACGGCAAGTATATGACGAGTGCGCCGTGGACGCATGGCAGTTCCCCGGAACAGTTGAGTTGTCCACTTGGCGCGGTAGCTTTACGATTTGCGGCCGTTTCTAACGGTTTAGAAAGTTACCAAACCAAAAGGTTGTTTCTGAATTTTGAGTTTATGGTGCTGTTCAATATTTTTCCGATTAGTGTGTGGTTGCCGTCAAAGTGGGGCGCGTTGCTGGGAAGCCAGCTTATTACTGTTCTAGGATTATTTTGCGAGCAAGATCACGGTGTCGATTGGTGCATTGAAAATGTTGGATACGATCACAATTTATACGAAAGCATCATTGACACTCATTATACCGTGGATGGCGGCAGATTGAATAAGCTGGAGTTGGTGATGGTCATAGCTCCGAGCTATCTTGAGATTGGTGAAAGCGCTATCGCAGCTGATGAGCATGGTTTTTTGGATGTTAATGAGTTAGTTGCATTGTTGAGTGCTGTCAATTGGTTAATCGTCGCGATGCAACAGCCGGAACGGTTGCAAATTAATGATCGTGAAAACGATGGTGTTTTTTTGGAGGCAACCGATTTGGCTTGGAAAGTTTTTGATATGTCGCAGCGGAAGATGTTTAATTTAGTTGACCAGCGCGCGAGGCGCATTTGGAACTCTGACGATATTGTTGATGATGATTTTAAAGTACATTTTTTCGCTGATGATTTTGCGTTGGTGAAAGTATGGATGTCCATTATTGCGAAGTTCAATGAAGAAATTAGTGGTCCGTTACTGAATTGGCGCGTAGATCCGGTTGACCCACACGTTTTCAATCCAGAATTAGCTCGCGAGCAAGGAGATCATACTTATTTACCGATCCGTCAATGTGAAGTCAGCAACCCCGTGTATGGCGAGGGGCAAATGTACTGGATAAATATATTTGCGGCGAGTGTTCATCAAAATGCAGCGGTTGAGGAAGGATTTTCAGTTATGAACTTCGCAGTTTGGAGCGGCGCTACCGTTAATGACGTAGAATACATGAAGCAAGGTGGGTACAAAGCGAATCAATTCATTTGCGAATCGTTTGTAGGCTATTATCATAAGCATTTAACGCTGGTATGCGAGTCTGAGCTACCTAATGGGCAAGTATTCAAATCTTTTGCGACAAGTGTTGACGCTTTGTCGTGGGTAAGGGCATATCGTTCTGCTTTTGAGTGCGTTATACCAGAAGGTGCGCGGCAAGTAAAAGTGTACGAGGCCATGGGGCTGTGGGATGATCATTTGGTTGTAAATTTGTGCGATTACGAACACGTAAATCGGAAATTTGAAAACGCGATTTGTTTGCGGGAGTTGTATCATATGAATGATAAGTTTCATTCGTTGCTAGAAGATTGGTTACATTACCATCTTTCTATGGGGTTTGAACATGTTTATTTATACGATCACGACGGTACAGCGGCTTCCCCGTTCATCAACGAGTTGGTACAGATGGGAAAAGTATCGTATACGTTGGGAATCGAGGAGGCCTTCCTTGACCCGCATCGGGCCATGAAGGCGTTGCAATTACACTCTGGAGCGTCGCATTGCCAGGGCGTCGAGTTAAATCACTGTCTTTTTCAAAATAGAGCGGAAAGCGATTGGCTGTTTTTTGTGCGAGGTGTTGATAAGTACGTCACCAGTGAGCATGGGCCAAATACGTTGTCACATTTCATGAAAAAGTGGCATCCTATGCGAGATAATATCGGCGTTATAGTGATGGGCGCGCGCAATTATCGCGAGGATGATGAAAATGTGGATGCAGGTGAGCCAGTCTTTTTACGCAAACGAAAATTGTCTTCTTATGACCCATGGTGGTGTCCGATAGTTACACCGCATGTGCATTACATTGGGGATACTGGTGCGCGGCCCAGGGAGGGCTACAAAATGTTTGACGACATGGATCAGGAAGAACTCCGCGTAAATCATTATCAAAATGCTTTTAGGCTAGGGAATTGGCGGCAAACTTGGCAGGATAAGGAATTAGGAATTACGAACGCATCAGATGAAGATGCTGTTTTCGAGCCATGGATGGACTGGGGTCAGAAATGGATAGTAGATTGCCGCGCGCGAAAATCGACATGTCCATATTTAGATTTGTGAAGGCGTTCGATGCGCACAAATATTTTTTGATTTTATGAAATTGTATTTTGAATTTTCTCAACAGACACTCACAAGTTTCAGTTGAAAGTTGCAATCTTTTGTCGATTGCCGGGCGTGGTTGTTTTTAGTAATTCTGTTGTCGTGAAGTTTCCAAATTGTATCGTGTCGTTGTGTCGTTAGTGTAAGTAACATAAATTTTTGAAAAATCTACCGATCAACTAAAATGCCACGGGTTCATTGTTTGTTTCTACTTGTATTGATGTCAAATTGCGCATGTTGTTCCCGGTCGTTCTCTACCATTTCCATATTTCAAAACCAAATTCAACCAAAATTTCTTTCAAAACAAATTGAATTCATTATTTAAATTTCCAGTAAAATCATAATTTCAGAATTCCATAGTCAAGTATTATGTTTGAGTCCCAAATAGAACAGTTGCAAATTCAGCTAGGTGACTGGTGCTCGCAATTTCTTTTCTGTTGGGTATTAATAGAGCATCAATTTTACAACGCTAGAGAATTCGCTAAAATATTTCCATCGATTCTCTTGTTGTAAGTGGATCGTAAGAATTAGGGCCGTTAGAAGTTAGAACGAATTTTTACAAATTTAAATTTGAGAGTCTTAGACTAAAGTTTGTTCGAAATTTATTTAGGTTCACATTGAACAGTTCAATTTAGTGTGCATTATTGTAGACACCTTTTAGAAAGTAATCATTAAAATTTTACAAAATATATTGACAAGATGGCGCAACAATTGTGTAAGATGAGAACGCACAAGGCGTGCGGACGTGGTATCTACGCGAACACAGACATAAAACCTGGAAAAGTGCTACACCAGAGCGAGCCGTTCGTTTACGCGCTGCGAGAAGAATGCGCGGATAGCCATTGCCATGCGTGTTTCAAGGCGATTGTAGACGTGGATAGATGTAAAGTTTGTACGAAGTGTAACAAGGTTAGATATTGCAGCGAGGCTTGTTACTCGAAAGCGGCGGCGGTGCATGATTTAGAATGTGAACTTTTTCAAAGTTTGGGTGACAAGCGAAATTTGACACCTACCATGTTACTTATGCTGCGGTGGTGGTTCAAAAGTGGTAAAAATGGATCGTCGCCGTGTGCTACGACGAAGATGTTGTCAGACCATGGGACGAGAATTATGGACGATGCCAAGAAATCGAAGGAGTTTCAGCTGATTATCGATGGTATGACACATATTATTCGTAGTCATCTACTTGATGCGAGTCAATGTAACGACAGTACCGAATTTGATCGTATTCATAGTTTGCTATCCTCATATCTGTTTAAAATTTCGACGAACGTTTTTAGCATTACAAACGACGATTTGGACGTGATTGGCATTGGTTTATATCCTGGCGCGGCGTTGTTTAATCATTCGTGTTCGCCAAACGCAGTGGCGGTGTTTGAGGGGGCAAATTTAGTGGTGCGAAGTATTCAAGCGATCAAAGAGAAGGATGCTATTTGCATCGCGTACATAGATCTTGATGGAGATTCTACAAGTAGAAGAAATAAATTACGCGATTCTTACTTTTTCGATTGTTTCTGCGACCGTTGTGGCGATTCGCAAAAACCTTCAACAGCGGCGGATAACCAGGAGGATAATCAATACGATGCGAAATCGAAAAGTTTGATAGTTCGCGGTGACGATTTGGAAAAAGTATGGCGAACGACTTACAAACCACTTGCAGAGGACGTGCACAAGTATGCGCACAAGGCGTACCTCGCAAGACTAGACGGATGCCCCTCTACACCTAAATCTACGCAGGCAACCAAGACGTTTCATGAAAATTTTCAGCAGCTGCGTACTTTTCAGCTTGATCTTATTGATCAGCAGTTATTTAGCTGCGCTTTAGAGTGTGCGAAATTTTTGCAGGGAGCTTATGAGTACGTGTATGGCCAGTGCCATCCAGTTACGGCGCAGAATCTGCATGTTATTGTGAAATTGATGACACACACGATGGATGCGCAGTCGAATATTCGAGAAGTTTGCGCGCTGACGCAGAAATGTGTCACCGCTACGAGTATTGCCAGGGGTGATGAGCATCCGATTTCGAAAGAGGTGCGGGGGAAGTTAATGGAGCTACAATCCGTTGCAGGCCGATGTTAGCGCGATTGCTTGCGCATCGTTAGTTTGAAAGTTTTGTTTTGATTTGATAAACTATTAAATGTAAATCAAATTTTCAAGTTTGATCATAATTTCTCAAATTCTGTTGATGTCCATTTTTCATGTGGTTCGTCTGTCACGTAGTCGTTGTGGTTTTGTCGCCGCAATTCTGCGCGCGTGGAAGTTGGCGTGTTTTTTTGGTGAGCCAACGTGAGATGTAAGTCAGATGTTCAACGGTCTTGGCCCCGCCGCGTCTCTGGCCGTGTGTCTCTTGCAGCATGCCCGGTCTGGTTGTGAAGAGTGGACCGTCACGGATCGTCCAAAAAAAATAAAAAAATGATTTTTCAAGAAATCGCAACAATTGGGTCAAGGAATTTGCGATTCCTGATGCTGCAAGTTGAACGTCTTGTGACGTGAGTGACAGCTCAAGGTTCAGAGATGAGTGAAAGGTCGTTTAAAAGAGTAGTTGAGCGCATGAGTTGAGTGCTGTGTGTTGTTTGTTTTGGCACGAAATGATTTTCAATTTGAGCGAGTTTGTTGTTAATATTTGTTACAATTGTAGATGTAGTTTGAAAATCATTGAAATATTATCAAATAAATTTTTAAATGCCTTTGCCAATTTTCGTCAATCATTTTTTTTTTTTTTGAGAGAGAGATATTGAACATACAGGAATAGTAATTACAATTTCAACGAAGCAAATGATGATTTGTATGATTTTTTTTGTCAATCGAGAATTTAACGAGCGATCTTGGCATTTTAATTTTCACGAAATTAATCAATGAGAATTTTTAAAAGTTTTTCCAGAGTTTAAATTTTTTATTTTGAAATTTAATGCATTATTTGATTTGTTCGATTGATTGTCTGAAAAGAATTTGTTTTGCCAATCAGAATTCAATGAATGATTTCATTTTTGATTCCAGTTTTTGTTTTCATTATTTTTTAAAAAAATATTTTTTTGCCAATCGAGAATTTGATAAATGATATGAGCATTTTGATTTTCACAAAATTAATCAATGAATATTTTTGAATGTTTGCCAGAATTTTAATTTTAATTTTGATGTATTATAATTTAATTGATTTGTTTCTTTGATTGATTGTTTGAAAAGAATTTGTTTTGCCAATAAGAATTCAATGAATGATTTTATTTTTGATTCCAGTTTCTGTTTTAATTATTTTGAACAAATGATTTTTTTGCCAATCGATAATTTGATGAACGACATGGGCATTTTAGTTTTGACGAAATTAATGAATTGAGACAAATGAATTACTAAAAATTAAATTTTGAATGATTTGATCAAAAGTGACGAACGATTCAATGTTCATTGGTCAGAAATTTATTTTTTACTAAATTTCTGACCAATGAACATTGAATCGTTCGTCACTTTTGATCAAATCATTCAAAATTTAATTTTTAGTAATTCATTTGTCTCACCCTTTTCATAGACCAATTTTGAGCAGCCTTTTGAAATGTGTAAAGATTACAACAAATTGAAAACGATGTCCAGAAATTTCATTTCATTGCATTAATTTAGTTTAAATATGTTTTTATCCGTCAAATATTAATGTATTCACATCAAAATAATGTTATTTATCATTTTCCACAACTGATCATTTTTCGATTTCCATGAACATGTGTATTCAATTTGATTTTGAAAAATCAAACAATTTAGGAACTAACTAACTAACAAACTTCAGTTACTCATAACTAAACCGACGCTCCTCCTTCCGTTCGATCTCGAACCAACCAATTACCTATCCAGTACGATGTCCAGTTTTAGCAGTAAATTTAATTTTCGTGCGGCTGTTTTGGCTGCAGCCGGTATCATGTTTGAGCATGGTAGTATGTTGTCAGCTACAGCTGAAATCGTTGTCAGCTACAAGTCAAATCGAAATCGTGCCGGATTTGGTCACGAAGTTTATGAGGTCACAGATTCGCATAGTAATCAAGTCAAATTGTCAGCCCGCCACAGCGAATTGAGTGCTATGCTCAAAGAATTTGCACCGTCCGCAGTTGGTCAGTCGTGGAGTGCGGAAGCACGTCGCTATTGTGAGGAGTTCATTGACAAGCGACTGAAAATTAAGACAACTTCATCCAGTTGGCTGGACGCGACTTTTCTACGTTGCCATCGCAAATTGCCTGAGATTCGAGCCATTGCTTTGAAAAAAATTTTCAAGGCGAGCAAACAGCAAACGAATGCTTTCTTCGAGTATGTGGCCATATTTCGACTCCGAGCCGAAAACGTATCAAAAGAGAATTGTGAAGAAAATTATGCACAAGTTGCACACCAAATCAAAAACTCTCTGACGATATTTCAAGGTGCCGCCCCCAATCCAAAATACAACTCTGGTGCGATTGCCGAGGAGATCGCCAAGTTCAACGATATTGACGATGATGTTATCAAGATTCAATACGCGTGGGGCGCCATAGCGTTGTATCGTATTCTGACAGCTTATGGCGTTGAATATTGGACTTGGAAAAAAACTTTTTTTGACTTTCTTCACGAGTTGATGGTCAACGACAGTGTGCTCGTCTCGGCCCCGAAGAATCTCGTGGATGGGGCACAATCACAGTCAAGGCAAGAAGACAATGCATTTCCCTCGGCAACACTTCGCGCAAGAAGCGACAAAAGTTGAAGAAATAACAAATATCCAGGCGTTTTCGCGTGGATCGAATTGTATTTTGGGTGTATATATAAGTTCTGCTTACGTTGACAAGAATAGTCTTGTAGGGCATGTCGACATCGATTTTAGTCGTTGCTGATATATTTTTTTCGGTGGATTCCACTCAGTAGAATTTTCAAAAATCAAGGAAGGGGTTTTGTGGCAATCCGAGAAAGGATGTCGGATTGAGATTTCAGTCATAGCAGCAAGAATAAATTAAACCAACGTCAACAAATCATGGCTGCGAATTTTTCAAAATGGTCAGTAGTGTACAGACCGAATGCAGATATTCGATACAAACCCAGTTTGAATATTCATATTGGGTTTTCTGCTGCAGAGTCCATTTTAGATTTTTTTACATTTTCTAACACGCACGTGTGCATTAGGTGTCATGGACATTTTTCAAGTCAGTCAAAATGGCTTTGATGCTCTCACAAAGCATATTGATGGAAAAGCCGACAAAGTGTTGATGCGCGATATGCATGTCATGCTCATGACTCCCGTAATCGAGCATTCTGGTCAACAATTTGCCGTTTTGCAACTTGCGGAATTGAAAATGCGCAAGGATCAAACCCGTGCTATTCAGCTTGCCAAAAGCTTTTCCGGTTGAAGAAAAAAATTAATTACAATTTAATTAAGTAGTTTAAATTAAGTGCAGTTTCAATTTTGAAAAAACGACCAATGAAGTTGCACCAGTATTCGTTTTATGAATTTCATTTAAAAAAACATTAATTATCATCAAATTTGGTTCGGAATGGAGAAACTAATTGAATTTCGTAAAATGTTTATTGAAATTTGTTGGCGTTGGCGAAAGAATTGGATGGGAACGGCCTTCAAATTTCAATTCATTTCGTGCTTGTCAAAATGCGTTTGCGTTTTTTTGGGATTGACTCCGCAGGTTGTTTCCACATTCCTGCAGTTTTAAATTCTGTATCAATTTGCATTCATTGGTTAGAATATTATAGATCACAATTTGCAGTTTAATTTAATAAGTAAGTATACTCAGTAAGTATTATAATTATTAATTTAAAATTAACATTTAAAAGGAATTTTAATCTTTAATGTCAAACCAGGTCAGAAAATGTCAGTCAACACGCCAGTTGCAAGGCGCTCGAAACAAACCATCCAGAGCCAGCTCGAACGTGACGGTAACATCACCAGCAAGGTCATCGCTTACACGATGGTTGAGGGCCAAGAGGTGGAGTTGACTGCTGATCAAGCTAAGGCTTTGTATGACGGACTCATTGCCGCCAACGCCGAACCCAAAGATAATCTCGCCACCCTGCCAATCCCAGAGTCGTTGGAGGGACCGCTCGCAACCAAATCCGGAATGCCCATCAAGTCTGCGGCCAAAACTGACGGCGAGTTCGAGTCGATAACCACCGTCGGCGATCTGAGTGGCGCAGGTAAATGCACAGTCAGTTTTGGCGGCATCTGGGTCGCGGTCAGTGATGATACTCGTTGGAGCGATGTGTCTTGGATCAAGACTGATGGTTTGAAAAATAATTATATCGGTCATTTAATTAGTTTAATAGTTTGTTTCGGGAAAATTCAAACGAAAAAAAAAAAAAACATCTTGTTTAGCTCCCCGTTCGAGAATCTGTGGTTGGTTTTTTATTGCATCTACCAAAATATCCATTTTGAGTAAGGTTCTTAACGCAATTGTTCAGATTTGAATGCAGTATTGTAAGTTTATTTATTTTTTCTACAACATGGATACGTGCATTAGGTAATATCTCTTCCAGCAATTACGAAGTTCCCGCCGTCGCTCATCCTGGTGATGATTTGTTTTCTTTCCTAGCAAAGAACCCAGAAGATTTTTTCACGCAAAAGTGGGACCCCAAAAGTAAAGCCGATTGGAAGTGCAAAATTACCGCCGGTGTACAACACATTACCGAACCGTTCTCCGAAAAGCAAAACCCGGATGAAATCCCTGCCGCCGCACTTACAAGAGGCTTGCAAGAGGAAGTGGGTGGCACGAGTCTTGTTGCCTCACGTTTTCGCCGGCAAGTGTGCGGCGAGTCAATCAAAAAGTTTGGAAATTTTTGTAACGGGGGGGACAGTTGGGCCGTTACCGATAAATCCTCGAATGACGTCATAGCGGTGAAGCCCGCCGACAGCGAAACCGCGTTGCTCAAAGCTCTTGAGGATGGCACTAAAATACAAAAGTTCCGCGAAGCGCTCGACGAACTCAATGACAGTGTCGGCAAAGCGCTTGCTAAGCTTCATGAGGCTGAACCGAAGGAACAAGAGGCACTTAAAGCATTTAAGAACTCGAAGAAAAACAAACCCCATTACGACGCATTTGAAACCGAAAAAAGAAGTTTGATCGTGGAGTTTTTACAGAGTCATGGCAGCAGCCCGTTCGTCCGCATTCATTTGGAGAAGGCTGATGAAAACATCAAGTTGAAGTGGACTGTGCATGTTCTGATCCTCGTTCCTGTTGATTTTGGAAATGGGTCGAAACAAGACCTTTTGGCTTTGCCTAAACCAGGCGATGCCAAAAATTATGACGAGGACGTTATCACAAACGAACCAGCTGAAGGTGCCTCGGTATTGTAGGCGGCGCTTCAAATCTTGTCCAGTAATATTAAAATAAATACATTGCAGAAATACTAAAATACAATAAGTCGGTAGTAATTCATTCGAAGTTCATATTAAATTTTGAAAATAATTTTGATTTAATTATTTCGTTGATAAAGTGAATTAATTTAAATTCATTCTGATAGATTTTAAATCCATTATAATATGAAACATTGAATTTAACAAATTTGAAATTAATTATTGAAAATATAATTTCATATTCATAAATCATTGCGTTTAAAGTTGTGAATTAAATTCATTTTCAACGCTGCCAATAATTAATTACAAATTTACATTTAATTATTAAATAAAATCAACACATTAATTTATCAGCAACGTGTCATACATATCAATCACAAATCAACCGATTGCGCTCCCCACGGTCGCAAAATCGGTCAAGAATTTTGCAACGTCGTTACAACATTTCCGACAAGAATTTCGCAAAATCGTTACGTTACAATTCCCAACAAGAATATCACACGCGTTACATTACCAATTTGAATTACACAACAGCAACCGCATCATAACATTTCCAACATTTTTCACTTCCTTTCAAATGACACAATGCGGTTGAAGCAAGTTACCAAAATTATAAATAAAATATATCAGTATAGTACAGATCACCAGAAATTAGCACGCACGCAGTAACATCAATACCAGAAGTTACACCCGTTTTGATATGAAACAAGAATATTTGCCTTCCGTTTGACAACCCTTAGCGTAGAACTTTACAATTCAAAAGTCAAACGGTTTCACTAAATCTTGAAACCTTAACGGCAAAAATAAGAAAATTAAAATTTTTAAAAATCAATTAATTAAATGTTCAAATGAAAATTTCAAGTCCAACAGTAACTGGTCAATTACATAATTTAAAGCACCAGTAACAAAATTTTAATAAGTATTAAGACCTCTGGCATATTAAATCATCAATTTGAAAATTCAACAATAGTCATTATGAAGTAAAAAAAAATTGAAATAAAAAATTACAAATTAATAAGTTAGAATGCTAACAAAAATCATAAAATGTATTGATTTTTGTATGGATGTGTTTTTGTCCGCGGCGCCCAAGCTATATCATCAAACGAACCACCAACCAACAAACAAGCTATGCGGATTCATCCGGATACAATTATTCCGACCGTTACGGACAACGATGGCGACGCAGCTCCACTGTTGACGGTCGAAGAACTCCGTGATGCAGTGTTGGCTGATATATCTCAAGCCGAAAACGCAGAAGGTCTCAGGACCGTTATTCATCAATTAATAGATTCAAATTTTGTTCGCTACAAATTTCTCACACCTTGCGTAATTTTACAAATTACGGAAGGGCATGATGATGATGATGATGATGATGATGCTACTGCGGTTGCGCCGCCCGTTCCGCCGCGCCCTTAAAACCTACGGTCCAGTGCAGATCCTTCAGTTCAACAATGTCGTGCAAATTTCCAGACGTCGCTCGCGATTACCGCTGGCGCAACGGCTATTGAGATGTCGGATCGAGAATGGCGCTCCCCTGCGGACTGAACATCCATAATGTAGAACATTTCAAGTTTGACTTGAAGATTAAGTTGTTTAGGAACTGTTGTTGAAAACAAATCATTAGTCATTTCAAGTTTGGTCATAATTTCTCAAATTCTGTTGATGTCCATTTTGTTTGATTCATTGTTTGAAAAGAGTTTGCTTGATTGATTCATGATTGTTTGAAAAGATTTGTTTGATTGTTTGAAAAGAATTGTTTTGCTAATCAGAATTCAATGAATGATTTTATTTTTGATTTCAGTAATTATATCTGTTTTAATTATTTTTAACAATTTTATTTTCCAATCGAGAATTTGATGAACAATATGGGCAGTTTAATTTTCACAAATTTAATCAATGAGTATTTTTAAAAAATTTCCAGAGTTCAAATTTTTATTTTGATGTACTATTTAAATTTGATTTTTTCGATTGGTTGTTTGAATTTAAAGAATTTGTTTTGCAAATCAGAATTCGATGAATGATTTTATTTTTGATTCTAGTTTATCTGTTTTAATTATTTTTTAAAACATTTAAATTGAATTATTTAATTTTTTGTCAATCGAGAATTTAATGA
>Ga0099798_10159_pt1 | contig 21647 bp, 18 predicted proteins | sample Uncmet_Sort29A_1_FD_89870 | JGI IMG/M metagenome (GOLD analysis project Ga0099798, IMG submission 89870) | Marine eukaryotic communities from CALCOFI LINE 67, Pacific Ocean - CN13ID_Sort29A_1 | ecosystem: Environmental > Aquatic > Marine > Oceanic | place: Pacific Ocean: Monterey Bay | collected...
AGACGATCGGAATAAGACTGTGGTGAAAAGAGAGGAGGAAGATGATGACGATGATAGAAATGATAGGAACGATCGCAGGAGAGGTGATGATCGAAGGAAGCGACAACTCCCAGAAGGGCTTAGATCACCGAGAGAATTCGAGGAGGATAAGAGGCGGAAAGTGGATTCGAGGGGGCGGGGTATGTAAATGGTGATACCCTTGGTCGGCATAGTACAGGAGTCGGAGTAACGGAAATCCGAAGGATGATTTTGTGGTACTCCAGGGTGTTTCGCGGCTGATTCGGTAGAAAGCTCTGAAACGATAATCAGCCTCTGTTCATAACATCATGATCGACATTACATATCATCATGTTGTTTTTTCAATAAACCATACGAGAAGAAACATGACAGTAGGCGGTGATACACCGCATTTTGACCGTATTTGTTTGAATTTCGAAAGAAACATTGAAAATTTTCGGCAAAGTAATATCTTGCAGAATAATATCAAGGACGGCGCGGTTTGTCTCAGGTGTTATCTGTTAATAATAAAGTTTGTATTAGCATCTCTAACGCGTGCCAAATCTAAAGTGTGGCGTTGTTTAAATACCTTCTTCATTCAAAAAGATCAAAAAAAGAATAATTTTGACACCTCATCAATTTTACCGCAACCCGAAACCAAACAAATCAGGGTGTGTATAGTCGGGAACATAGTGGAGTGCGAGAAGGATAGAGACAGAGAAAGACTCAGTATTAGGTAAACATAACTTTTACTCACCACCAGTAATAAGTAATTTTTCTGACATTAATTACCGTGGATTCAAACACAGCAGCACAGAAGATGTCGCAATTGCTCCCAGGCACACACATCTCGATTTCGCTAGGAGGTTTTTCTCATCACGGAATCCTCATGGGTGTTCATGAAGAGAATGCGTGGGTGGTCGACCTAACTCCGTTTGGCAACACTCGCGACTCAATTTCGGATCCTGCATTTGCAGTTTCCGCAACCGCGATCCCTGCCACTGCTGTTATCGCTGTGACTCCTCCCCGTGCACTGTTAGTCTCAGCATGTAAATTACTCGGAGAGTCTGTCAAGAATGTCGGAAAACAAATCGCCGGCAAAGTGGAGAGGGAACAGCCTGGTGAAAGCATTATCACCGAATGGTTCACAAGCCTTGGCTACAATGGTCAAATTGGCTACGTAACTCTAAAGCAGTTTTTGCAAGATCGTGATACAAGTGACCTGAAAATCGAACGAGCGCCAGCGGACCAAGCCGATGGAATTCGCATTTGTGAGAAGGCACGCAGACACGTTGGGCGCGGGGTGAAGTACGACGTGCTCAGAAGAAACTGCGAGCATTTTGCAAATTGGTGCGTAGCTGAAGACCCTCACGATACTGTAACGAGCAAGCAGTCAGAGAAACTTGTTAAGGGTGCCAACACAGGTGGATGCAGTATTCTCGGTGCTCTTGGACCTGGTGTATGGATGGCAGGGGACTTCGCTCTTGTCGCTTCGCTTCTCTCGGAAGTTGGCGGTTGTGCAGGATTGGTTGCTCTGACTTCAGGGGCTGCTATAGTTGGGTTTGGTTCAGTTGCCGCCATCAGTGCACTTGCAGCTGGAGATATCGGTCGTTTCTTCGCTAAGAAAGTGAGAATTGATGCCGACGCTACTGCGAACTACTTTCCGGAAAGTTGCGAGCCACCGTTGGAATTATTGACGTCAAGAAGAATTTATGAGCAGACCTTAGACTGAGTCGTATGCGAGGGTCCACATACATTGCATTGGCAGAACACGATCATCTGACAGCAGAATGGAGAGTAAGTAAGTAGAAGACTAACAAGGCGAACGAGAAAGTGAGATGAGTAATCTCGGGTCCGTTTTATGAGTCAGCATGTCATACCCGAAACTCAGCAACCTGACTTGGTATGAGTGAAGCCGTTTCTGGCTGGCTATGTTTCTGAAACACGACGAATACGATTGAACCATTTAATTTTTCTGTTTCTTGACATTTGATTTGATTTGAGTTGTTTCGCGCAGTTCCAAACCGTGAGTAGTTCGCGTGGTGTTGTGGTGATAGTGAGAATTATATATTATTGATTGTCGTGTGAAATCCATCGGAAAAGCCGAAGAAAGTGCGCGATGTGTGGAGATGGTGCGAAATTTGAAGAAGTGCGGATCATACAATCAAATTTATTTAAGCGGAGAACATCAAGGATCTTACCATATTTACACATGTATATTGTAATCATATGCGAAGAAGTGGACTGTCAACAATATTACATTGAACAAACCATTCGAAATAATCGCAGGCAAAACAACGTATTAGCTTAGTTTTTAACACTAACTGACCCACAACACAATCCAAGATGGCTTGCTCCGGAAAGGTTAAATTCTTCTCTGACAAGGGCTTCGGCTTCATCACCCCTGATGATGGCTCTGAGGACGTCTTCGTGCATTTCTCTGCTATCAACAAGGACGGATTCAGTAAGAAATTAATTTGCAAGGAAGCCGTGTTAATATTTTTCTGCGTGGAAATTGTTCCGTATAACTCTGTATGAGAATGTGACTATACTCATATTAATACCAGAAATAAACCTCAAATACTTAACAACGTGCCTCAGACTCTTATCCATTTTCCCAAAACCCTTCCCAGAAAAGCTCAACGAGGAAGAGACCGTCACCTATGATACCCACTGGGATGAGCAGAAGGGAAAGTCCAGTGCCGTGAACGTCACCGGTCGTGGAGATGGTATTCCTTCCAAGGGAAAGGGAAAGGGCAAGGGATTCGGTAAAGGATACGACCAGGGTGGCTATGGTGGTGGCTACAACAACGGTGGCTGGTAAATTGCCATTATTTCAATGGTAGTTACTAGTAGTGTACTGCAGGGGGCTTCGGGGGTAACTTGGCGTTGCTGACGCTACGACAATGAGTGATAGTATTTAATGGTTTTCCGATGGTAACGTTTTCGTATGGTAACGTTTTTCCGATGGTTTTCCAATGCATGCTTTATTCAATGGTTGATTGTATGGTTTTTACTGTAATATTGACCTTCGCTCGTTCGACATGGTAATTGGTCATTGAATGATTCATCAAATGACTCATCAAACGACCTTTTGCTTGTCGGTTGTTGCTTTGTGAAGCGGTCCAAGCAGTCCCAGTGCCACACTATCACACGACTCCGATAGGTGGTGACTCGTGAGTCACAGTGGATGGTGAGGACGGGATTGCAAGGATTGCTTCTGGAGTTCTGTGGAGAGAGGTCAGGTGATTGTTGGGAGAGCGCAGGGAACTTCGTTTTCTATGATGGAGTTTCCAAGGCGATTTTCTGACCATTGCCGTGGAGAAGGATTTTTGCGTGCTTGAATAAGAGGACCTATGACGAACGACAGAGACGGGATCAGCCGCCAAGGAGAAGTATTTTTTCATGCTCAAATTATGCGATGGAAATATTATTAATAGTATCGGTTTTCGTCCGTAAGCTTGCCACTCCTGAGTGATGTAGGTTACGTTCGGTTCGGGTGGCATTGGTATGATCGTGAGTAATATGTGCGGGGATTATTGCTGATTTGATTGTGTGAATTGCATGGAAAACTTCGAAAAACGTGCGGCATGTGTGGAGTTGCTGCGAAATTTCAAGAAGTGCGAATAAGTATCGATGAAATGGTTGATATTCAATAGTGTACGGCGTACGCCAGCTACTTCATCATATTTACATGCGTGTACTGGAATCCTATGCAAATTACAAACTTCCATCGAGATGGTTCAAAACATACACGAACGCCTTTCATCGAACACACCATTTGAAATGACCGCAGGCAAAACAACGTATTAGCTTAGTTTTTAACACTAACAAAACCACAACACAATCCAAGATGGCTTGCTCCGGAAAGGTTAAATTTTTCTCTGACAAGGGCTTCGGCTTCATCACCCCTGATGATGGATCTGAGGACGTCTTCGTGCACTTCTCTGCCATCAACAAGGACGGATTCAGTAAGAAATTAATTTGCAAGGAAACAGTGGCAATATTTTTCTGCGAGGAAATTATTCAGCTTACTAATACTATAACTCTGCAGATCGCAGTACCGGAAATAAACCTCAAGTAACAACATGACTCATCCTTTTATCTACATTCCCAAAACCCTCCCCAGAAAAGCTCAACGAGGAAGAGACCGTCACCTATGATACCCACTGGGACGAGCAGAAGGGCAAGTCCAGCGCCGTCAACGTCACCGGCCGTGGAGATGGCATTCCTTCCAAGGGAAAGGGAAAGGGCAAGGGATTCGGTAAAGGATACGACCAGGGTGGCTATGGTGGCGGCTACAACAACGGTGGCTGGTAATTCGCCATTTCGATGGTAGTTATACTAGGCACTGGTAGTGTACTGCAGGGGGCTTCGGGGTAACGTTGCGACAATGAGTGATAGTATTTAATGGTTTTCCAATGGTTTTCTTCATAGGTTTTCCGATGGTTTTCCAGCGCATGCTTTGTTCAGCGGTTGACTTCATTGTTCAGCCTTCGTTCGTGCGACGTGAGAATTGGTCATTGAATGATCTTTATCATCTTTTCACCGTCGGTTGTTGCTTTATGGAGCAGTCCAAGCAGTCCCATTACAGCATTATCATATTTGGAACTCATAGTATTTGATTTTCGCAAGGAATCCGAATACTTTAAGAGGTCCGATGGTTGGTGCGCAGGGGATCGTCGAAGGCTGCTTCTGGAGTTCTGTGGAGAGAGGTGATTGCTAGGAAACTTCGCGGGAAACTATAACTCTGCTTACTGTTCCTTTGGGTTTTCTGACAATCATTTCGTGGAGAAGGATTTTTGCATGCTTGAATGAGGAGGACCCATGACGAACGAATGAGACGAAATGAGCATTCAAACGCCAAGGAGAAGTAATTATTTTTTCATGCTCAAATATACGGTTTTTCCAAAATACGCGCAGTAGTTATTTCACATTCTAGCAGAATCGAGGATTAATATTATCGTTCGGTTTGTGTACAGTGAGGATTTAATTTTCAGAATGACATGATGATGTGAAGGTGTGAACTCCGAGTCAGCTGTGCGATCGTGATCGAGAGAACGATGAGGAAGTGCGAATTGAAAAAAAGAAGTCAAACCCCAGTCGGGGAAGAAGTGCGGGGAAACATGAGCGAGTCGAATTCCTACCACGTATTCTGGATTATTTTCGTACAATGTTATCTAGAATTTCAGTATTACAGAATTTTCATCCATGATATCCAAATTCCATTCCCAACAAAAAAACACTGAAGGTTGTAGGGGTGGTGACTACTAACCTTAGGGGGAACGTAAAGACACAAAATAGGGTGTATAGGGAACTTAGAACTAGAAGGAAAGCAGGTCTAGTGGAACTATCTAGACTACCTCAAATAGACCGATTCATATCTGAATAAGACGTAGTCATTCATTTCCCTGCCAATATAATTATCCCCAACCTCCCTGCCCAACATGCCGAAGAAGGACGTCAAGAAGCAGCAAAAAAAGCTCGCCATCGCCCTCGTCAAAAAGCGCCAAAAATCCAAGCCGGCGATTGGTGGACTGATTAACAATAGTTTTCATCATGTTAAGGATAAGCAGATGAGAAGTGAGCTCACAGATAAGGAAAAACGAGCTAAAAAGGAGCATCAAAAGCATATCAGGAAGGGGAGGATAAAAGCGGAAGGAGAAGGGAAAGATGAGGAGGAGCTGGAGATGATGGGGTAAGAAAAATAATGCTATGAATAGATCGTATACTATTGGAATTCTATGACTAATTTCGCAGGGAATACATTTTATCGGCGTTCCTGTACAGCATGACCCACTAACGACACATTGACTACCGTAAATAATTATCCCTTACCCAAATTCCAGGTTCCCCAAACCCACAGACCTTAACATTAAATCCTCATTCCTATCCTCAGGTTCCCCAAGCGCAAAGACCCCAACACGATCGAAAAGCTGCGAGAGGCGGATGAGACGATGGTTACGGAGGAAGACATTGACGAGGTGGACGGCGAAAACGATATCGACGAGTTTTCGAAATATTTCAAAAAGGAGGTGCAGCCGAAGATTATGGTAAGAAAATTCATATTGACGAGTTCTCCAAATACTTCAAAAAGGAGGTGCAGCCGAAGATTATGGTAAGAAAATTCATATTGACGAGTTCTCCAAATACTTCAAAAAGGAGGTGCAGCCGAAGATTATGGTAAGAAAATTCATATTGACGAGTTCTCCAAATACTTCAAAAAGGAGGTGCAGCCGAAGATTATGGTAAGGGGGGAAAGCGATATGATGAAGTCGATTTAGTGATACTATGCTTTCTGCTAGCCAGATGAGGTCATTATACGGATGCAGTGTTTTCGAACAATGATACGCAATTCCAAAATTGATCCCGACTCTCATCCAATCCCAAATATTCAAATCTAATACAACCAAATCAAATTTCTCGCCCAGCTCACAACCTGCCGCCACCCCTCCGCGAAGCTCTTCAACCTCCTGAAGGAGCTGTGTTCAGTGATCCCAAATGTAGAATACTACAAGCGTAAAAACTATGATTTGAAGAAAATTGTGGCGTATGCAAAAGATCGGGGATACACTGCTCTTATGGTGATGAGCGAAAAGTCCAAAGTCCCCGACGGATTGTACATTTGTTCCCTCCCAGAAGGCCCAACTTCGTTCTGGCGAATTACAAACGTCAAATTAGGAAGTGAAATGGGATACGGGACGAATTGCAACGAAAGTGATAATCCAGAACTGATTATCAACAACTTTGATACGAGATTAGGACGGCGCACTGCAAGGCAACTCGCTAGTTTGTTTCCGAGTAATCCGGATTTTAAGGGGCGAAGAAGTGTCACGTTTCATAATCAGCGTGATTTCGTGTTTTTCAGGCATTATCGGTATCAGTTTAAGGGGGAACGAGACGGGAGAGTTGCGATTAAAGGAGGAAAGGGGAAGATTCGAAGAGGGAAGAATCCCGAAGCGGAAGAAAATTATGAAGAATCTGAAGAGGAAGATGCAGCAACATCGCTTTTGAACGAGAAAGAGAAGGCAAAAGCAAAAAGAGCCAAGGAGAAACGGGAGAAGAGGTTGAAGGATGGAAAAGCGCATATTGACGATTTGGATTGTGGTATGTCAGATGATGGAGGAATGAGTGAAAACGATTCAGACATGGAGGCAGGAAACGACTCAGATGCCAGTGAGGATAATACAAATTACAAGGACAAATCAAAAAAGAAAAATCAAGAAATGAAGGAGGCAGAGAGCAAGAAGGAATTAGAAAGAGCAGTCCTTCAGGAGATTGGGCCTAGGTTTACTATGAAAATGCGTTATCTCCAACATGGCACTTTCGATGCAAAAAATGGAGAATACGAATACATGTGGAGACCAGATTCGCAGGTTAGTAAGAAGAAGATGTTCTTGTAGGTGGTCTAAGGCTCGTGATGGAGGAGATTGGCGGAAGATAGGGGTAGCACTGGTAGCAGTACTGTAGGAGGAGGCAGAAAAAACAAGAGAAGGATTGGAAATAGGAGAGGCTGCAAGAGCCTGTGGAGAAGGTATTCACGCGGGCAAAATTAAAAGATGCGGGGTTTAGAAGAAACAAATGAACACGGTCGTCCGAGAGGGACATTTTTAGTTTTGATGTTTTGATTTTGAGAATCTGAATTTCAAAAAAAGAGCGATTGGAGATTGGTGCGGAGTCAACGTTGGTGATAGTTTTCTTGTTGTGTAATTTAATTTTCGTGGAAGCGATGATTTGAGTATTTCTTCAACCGTCCATCTATATGATCTATTGTATATTTCGGTCGGCAGCACGCATATTATAGCATAGAATTCGTCGTTCCTTTAATTCAAAACACACTATTGGATTTAAGATTATTCACAAAAGATATCGCCCGTCATGACCCCTCCAGACGGTCCGAAGTCGGATTCGAAGGAGTCTGAAGCAGGTCCCGCATCCCCTCCCTCACCAGCCTGCATGCTGCCATGCAGGCGGAATACAACCAAGTCGATAATCACCATGAGTCACCTTCTCCGAATTCCAGCGAAGCGAAAGCACCTGATCCGATTTGTAGTGAGATGGTGAAGAGGGATTTGGCGGCGGCAGCGGGGAAGGCTTAGTTCGAGTATGATCAGCGTAGTCTGAGTATAGTCGAGGTTGTGATCAGGTCGTGATCGGTGGTAGAATGGAGGATATTGTGATGTGAAGAAAAGGAGAAGCTGGAGTTTTGAATGTGAGGTGGATTTCAACTTGCGTGGGCTGGACAGGAAAGGATAAGGAGAACTTAGCTTGGCCTGGACGGGAAAAATATAAATGTACACGAGTCGACGCGAACTAGACTGAGAAATTCAAGAACTGAGACACAAAAACAAGAATGAAGAGACGGATACTTTTTTGTTAACTTTTTGAAGCCATCGATTTTCTTGATTTCAATTTTGCACGCTTACTTCGGTACAAAGTCGTTGTTTTTAAGGTTCGTGTCGTTACCGTAAATTATCAAATGGATGGTGTATTTGATTGATTGGTTGATTGATCTAAATTATTTGCATTTTTGCGCCAAATATTCTAGCAGCAGGATACAGTTTCTATTCGAATAGTCATAGACTCCGCGAAAACATGGCTCTCGCTACCAAGACCCTGGGCCTCACCGCCGTCGCTCTCGGGGCGACGGGAGTTGCTGGTGCCCGTAGTGGAGCGGATGCTGTCCGTGAGGGAATAATTCGGATTGTTTACTTATCGACAGCGATACTCGTAGAATGAACATTTCACAGGATGACTCAATTTGGAGGTAATTTGACGAATATCATATCTTCCCTTCCAAACCTCACGAAATTCCCAGAGGCAATTAAGAAACCGGAGAAGTGTCAGTCTCAAAACATCAATAAACTCAAAATAGGCGAAGACGATCTGTCCATCCGGGAAACGCTGGCGAATCAAGTGCGCAAAGAGATGGCTAGCCAGAACTTGAACTTGGATGCGAAGAAGGACGGTAAGGGGGCAAACTACTATTAATGGGATTCTATGGCTTTGAATGTGGTGATGGGACGATGCTTTCAGAAGTGAGTAAAGTGTAACGTGTTGCTGTTTCGGTAACTGTAATCAGAGAGGAATGGAAAGTTGAAGCACCGAGGATAGTCACGCGTAAGGCACGGTAAGTGTGAACTGAGCAGGAATCTTGCGCAAGTGAGTCTGACGAAGGTGAGCGTGCCCCTCCGAGGGGCTCAACGGTTGGTAAGCGTGGGAAGGAAGCTCAGGCGGGCTGAAGCGTGCCACTCCCAGGGAGCGTGAGGAATGGTGGGGGTCCCTGACACTTAAGCAAGCTTGCGCTGCCCACCCCTAAGGAGCCGAAGAAACAGTGTGCGTGTCATCACGTTCAAGGACCAGGTGTCTGAAGCGTGCGATTGCCGCGGTCCCCGTGGCCCTCTATGGCGTGACGAAAGAGCATGAGGAAGGTAGGCGTGAATCGCAAGAATCAGCGTAAGGCAACCAAAATGAGCTGAAACGGACCAAAACGGACTACGGCGAGCTGAAACGCGCGAAAATCAGCTAGAGTCATTCAAAAATCCAGTCAGATTACAGTTGCCTATCTGTCAGCTGACAAAGTCTAGTTTTTCGTAGGATAAAATGAACTTCCCTACTAGTCCTGCTTGTGGGTCTCTCCCCAAAGCCGCTTTTCGCGATTTCACTGGGGCTCATCCCAAACCTTCTGTTTCTCTTTTTTCGGTAGCCGACGTAGTTCCACTGACGCCTTCCGGGCAACAGAAGACCCAAATCCAACTCTCGGGGGTCTCCGCTCGATGCGGAGTATTTAGTATACTATTCATGGTACGAAGTTAATATTTATTTCTGAGAAACGGCGGGAAGGGTTCAACGGCCTTGTTGAGGGTTCGTGGAGGGTGACGGTAAGAAGGAAACGGAAGGTGACAACAAGCTGGAGGCGGGTGAGGTTTATACAATGGTACCCACTATGTTCATGCACTATTACTTAGTATTGAATGCTCATGGGCCAGGATGATAGCATGACTTAGATATAAGAAGGAGGTGGATGACAGCGGCGGCGTGGTAACACTTAGTTATGTGACGATGGAGGGTGAGGAGAGAAAATGCTAGATGTTGGAGCTATGTAACTTATCCCCATTTCCCCACCACCTATACTACCCCCAGGCACCCCAGAAGTTTGTCCTGCCACCAATTTCCACGCTACCCGTCCGCCTGCCTACGCTTCAGATCTACCCCATCCAGGAGTTCGCCCCTCCCAAACTACCTCTCTACCTACCTACCCCTCTACCGCGCCCAGGAGTCTGACCCCCCAGGAGACCCGTTTACCTGCCCACCCCGCACCTACCCATGTACCCGATTCACCAAGATAATGAGTAGATTGGATTGAATCTTGATGGCAAAACGTAAAAAATGAAAATCAAAATTTCTATGACAGCACTCTTCAATATTATAAAGTAAATATTCAATGAGCATGAATGAGATACCCCGTCTAACATCACAACGAAATCCCTAGGTACCATCGTCCTCGACGAGCAGGATGCCGCGGAGCAGGAGAATAAGGCAACGGAGCAGGAAGGTCTGGTCCTGGAGAACGACGGGGGGGCGTTAGAATTAGGACAGGTGTCTGCAAGTTTTGTCAATGTGTTTGGAGCGGAAAAGACGAGGGCGGATGGTCGCAAGGTGAAGACGTGTGGTCCACACGTGGCCGGCTGTGAAGTCGAGCAGACAGCTGGCAGCGGGAATTATAGTACCTGTTCATGTGAGAATTGTGAAGAGGGAGATCTACCAAAGTTTTGCGAGAAGGCTTGGCGTTGCACTTCGTCTGAAAAGAGGGACAAGTTGCAAAAGCTAATAGGATATGAGTGCAAGTAATGTGCGCAGGTACCAGGTAGCTTTTTGATTTTTCGATTTTTTCTTTTTGTAAGAAAGTCAAAATTGTAAATCAAAATTTCCTTAATGGTATCTCGCAGTATTGCTAGAATCCGTGGAACGTGTTAATTATTCAGAAGGATGTACAGAAGATTCCAAGGTGCTCCGCTCCTGCAGGAGTGGAGCATCTCAACAAATGCTGGGGAGCTTGAAGTTTAGTCCTCAACTCTCAAAGTTCTCAGCTCTTCACGTTCTACACCAACTGTTAAACTTACTGCTTTCAAAGCCCTATTAAACTAAGTTTCACTCTTTAGGCTAATTTGGGTGTAAGGTGGCGACATGGAGAGGTCGCGAGTTAAGGTACAGAAAACGTTGAAAGATGAATTACGACGAAATACACTTTAGGGATAATATTGATTGCCAGATAGTAGCAGCCCCGAAGGGCTTCAAGGAGGTAGCAGCCCCGAAGGGCTTCAAGGAGGTAGCAGCCCCGAAGGGCTTCAAGGAGGCGATAGCTTGTTACGTGCGACCCGAAAATTTCGCGAAAATTTTTTTTTCAAAAAAATCTCCCGAAATTTTCCTTCGAAGCCGTATTCAAGCTCTCGACCTTTGACCACGTTAGTAAAAGTAGTTACAGGAGAAGGATCTCACATGTGAATTATAATAAGGGCACACACGCCAAGTATCGTGACAATCGACACTGGCATGCACGCTACCGCACGGTCCACTCGCGAGAGTGTGGACCCCGGCTGCGTGATGACAATGTCGGGCAATACATCCATCTAAGTATTTGCCATCCAACCAGATATCTAAGTATTTGTGATCGTAGCGCCACGTAAAACTTCTAACCACAGTTGACGACTGCATAGCCATAGCTGCCTAGGTCGATCATCCGCCAGAGGATGATCGAACTTCGCCAGCAACAACGTCGGTTGACACACCTACCTGGGTGTTTGCCGTCCAACCAGATATGTGCGTATCCATGTAGATTTTGGTCATTGTAGCGGCGATGAGGCTGATCAAGTAACAATCTGCGTAGCTCGATTGTCCGCCAGAGGATGATCGAACTTCGCCAGTAACAACCTCGAGCAATACGCCCATCCAAGTATTTGCCAGTGTAGCGGCAACGAGGGCTATCACCGTTCCCGTTATGTAACACTTCTAATCAATGTCACGACTGCGAAGAGCGATTATCCGCCAGAGGACGATCGAACTTCGCCCGTAACAACGTCGGTCGCAACATCCATCGAAGTATTTGTAATGGCGAGCAGCTCTGTCAAGAACAGCGCGAGGCAAAGCTTCTATTCGCAATTCATGACGGCGGAGATCGATCATCCGCAAGAGGATGATCAGATTGAAGTTCGCCAGCACCAGCATCGGGGTCAACCCATGGGAGCAGATTCAGGTGAGTCTCTTGCGGTAGACTCGGAGCCCACCGTAGCGCTAGAGCACGGAGCTGATGGACACACGCAAGAATTCTCGAATCGCCTTGATCGCTAGGTAATATTGTTTGATCGCCGGGTTCTGGCTTCGGATTCAGATGGTGGGAGGTGGGAGGAGAAAGTGGTGTGAGCCGTGTTTTTAGTTTTGATGTTTTGACGTTGGGAATCTGAATTTCAAATAAACGATGAGGAGTGATCGAGATTTGTGTGTAGGCAGCGTTGATGTTGATTTCCTTGGGTATTTCTTCAATCGTCCATCTGGTTCTTATTTCAGAGTCGGTAGCACGCGTACTCTAGCATAGAATTCGTCAATCATTTAATTCAAAAAACTCGACTGAGTTCAAGATAGCGCCCATCATGAGCCCCCGGGACGGCCAGAAATCAGGCCCGAAAGAGTCTGAGCCCCCTGCTGCCTCTCCATTCTCAGTACCCTGCATGCAATCGGAAGACCATCCGTCGGAGTCACCTACCCCCAAAGCACCTGTCACTGTCAGTCCTGACTCAAAATTACAACGAGCTTCCGCCCAGTTCCGAAAGAATCTTTCAAAGATCAAGGACTCCACATGCATGAACCACGTACTCCTGCGAGGCTGGGACACCACCTTCCACCACCCGAAATCCCCTCTCAACTCTGACTATCGTGGGAACTTCATCGCTTTCCTTTCTTTGCAGGTCGGGATTATATTCTATGTCGAATCATTAGAAGGCGGCTCACAAAAAGAAATCATGGCGAAGATGAATCGAATCATGATCTGTTTTTTGTTGGGAGTGATACTGATCACATCCGGTGTCTTGGTGCTCCTGACAGGTTGTTTGAGGAAAATCTGGGTGATGAGCGGGTTGCAGAGACGATGGAGTAAAGTGGAAAGAAAAGTGGAAAGATTTCTTGGGAGAACAATTGGTAGGCCAATTGTTAGAGCAGTTTGTGAGAACCGATGTATGCAGAAAACAAAGACTCGTATATCAGCAGTGAGATCGAAAATTGCCGCGAAAGTAGCGACTGCTACAAAGTCAGCAAAAAACGGCAAACAAGTGAAGGATGCTCGGTACGCCGGTGTTGCAACGACGGCTAGTGGAGTTGACGCAACGGAAGATCCTGCATTGGCGCAGGAGTTGAACGCTGATGTTATTGGTAATGCCAGCACTGATAAAGCTGAGAAGGCTGACGCATCAACAGCCAGAGCATCAGCCGATTTACCAGATGCATGCGGTTTAGAAGCCGACCACGTTGCAATTGACCCCGGTACTACAACGACTCAGGAGCAAGAATCACTCTCACACGCATCGGACCAAAAAAAAGATTCCGATCCCCCAAACAAACTTGCCGCCCATCTCCCCTTCCTCTACCTCCTCATTTTCACCATAGAATTCGCCGCTATATTGAGTTCACCAGTTCACGATTACGGCAGCACTTTCCAATCCCACGGCAAAATTAATCTAGTAGTGATGCTTCTCATCGCGATCCCTGTCATCCTCTTAACCCTCCCTATTACTCTCCAACCGACAAGAATGCGGAAATGGTGCGTAATGGCTTTCTATCTGTTTGCAGGCGGAATTTACCTCATCGTCGTCTTAAATTATTGGATGGAGCGTTGGTGGGAAGGAGTAGGCGGACGAATATTGACGAGGCAGGTTGGGAGTGGGAGTGGGTCGTGTACGGTTAGAAGTACGATTCCGTGGATCGCAGCAGTGCCGTTTCGGATCAATTGGATGTTTAGTGGGACGGAGTGTGAAGTGAAAGAAGGGAGTGATAATCTAGTCGGTAGACCTCCAAATGGGAAGAAGGAATCGTATGGGGAAGAGGTTGAGTATGTTGATGATGGTGGAGCGCAGGGTGGAAGACGAAGACTAGAGCACGACGCAGACGATGAGCTTTTTGACGCAGATGCGAGTCATGCGACCGAAGGGAACCCATTCCTCGCAGAAACCAGACGTGACCTCCGTTCCTCGACCAGCTTTGCTCAACATTCTTTTGGACAGCATCCACCTGCGGTATTTCAGATGGGATTGAGGAATCGGATGCTGAAATTGGATTTCCCAATTTTTGAGTTCGATTCCACGGGAGTTGATGAAGTTGTTGGAAATATAGTTGCCAGCAGCAGTTCCAACAGCAAGTCTACAAATACTACTGCATCTGCAGCAGTCCTGCAGCCCCTCCTCGATCAAGTTTCCTTCCTGCAAGAAACTTTTCTAAACGCACTCAACTCTGCAAATCATCAAAATCCAAAACCACTCCCTGCTACTTCAGCGCCTGCTCTACCTACTTGTCGCCTCGAAATTTTCCAGACAATGCCGTCTCGAATGGGGTTTGAGTCTCCTATTGTTGCGAGAGTGGGGTCGACAAGTAGCACTGATGCCACTGATCGCCTCCGGAGAAGACTGGTGCAAATGCACGGCAACGTCGGTGGCGGAGAACTAGTGACTGAACTCGACGTCAACTGGGGGAATAAAGTGACTGTCAAGGGGAGTGATAATGCAATTTACAGTAATACCACGAGTTCAGCGAGTGCTGGGAATTTTATTCTTAGGAGCAACTTCACGCTGATTTTGATGGCAGAGGGTCGAAAGGATGTGAATCGTAATTTTTTTTCTGGCATACCAACGGAATTGAGAGCATTATACGACCATCAGTTTATTATTCCGGCAGCGACTTCAGCTTCTACAACAAGCTCTACCGCATCAGTCACCGCCCAAACTTTCCTCCAGCAACAAATTCAGCGCTGGAAATCCCACCTAGCAACCTTCAGCACAGGGAATATTCGAAGCACTGCGAATGAAAATTCAAAAGCCAACCTCCAAATCATGATACCTTCAATAGCATCGTCTGAATTTGCAAATATTCGCTGCTCTGATCCTGGTATTGGTGGTTCAAACGGCAGACGCCGCACCGCCTCCATCACCCAACCTCTGGATCCGCAGAAAATCATAGCAGGGAATCACTTACCCGTCATCGTGCTCGTTATTGACACAATCAGTAGATCTGAGGGCTTCAGGAAACTTCCGAAAACTATGCAAGTTCTGGAGGAGATTGAAGAAAGAGGAAAAGCGAAGAGGGCGAGAGCGGAGAGGAAGTGGAGAGAATGGAGAGAGCGGAATGAACGAAGAGTAGCTGGTGGTGAGTCTGACTCTGAGGGTTTCAATTTTGACAATTTCAAAGTAGAGAGTTCAAAAACAGGAAACAGTATTAACACTGCAAACCCACCACAAACCAATCCAATCCTCGAAAAGCGCGTCGAAGGCTTCGAGCTTTTCCACTTCATGAGACATCATACAACAGATTTCGGAACATCCAAGAATGCTCTAGGTTTCATGCAAGGATCTGGTCGTAATACGCAGAAAGTGAGATGCCCTAATTTTTGGAGCTATAGTGAGGCGAGAGCGGATACTAATGTAACTAATCGAATTAGTACTTGTGAGAGCAAAATGAGCAACACTGCCAATGGCAATTGTACAGGGATTCCTGGCACCGGCAAGAACTTGACTTCCATCCCCCTCCCACTGCGCCCCACCCCCGGCATCTCCACAAAATTCGAATCACCCGAAATGAACGAAACAGACTGGAAACGGGGTCTAATCGGCGAGATAAAAATCGTCTCCTCCGAAAGACGAGATTCTTATAGAAATCGATTCGACTTTTGGAAGCATGTTTATCCTTCTGGGGAGGCGTTGGGCCATATTCCATCAACCGAACTCGAAATGGTGGACGATACCTATGTGGGGAGAGTGGAGAATGAGATTGGGGAATGGAATAGGAAACATAGTGGAAGTGGTGATGGTAGCGGCAGCAATAGCGGTGGCAGTGGTACTAGTAGTAGTAGTAGCAGTAGTAGTGACAATCCCTTTCAGAACAAGCTTCCTCCTCTCAAACTCACGAAATCCGTCCACAAGCCAAATGAAAACATCAAACTCTCGTATCCAGAGGCAGACTGGGGGAGCAATGTACATGAAGTCTTAAAAATTTGGGCTGAACCAGATCTATTAGATCGTGACGAACCTTTTGGGATTTTGAATGGAGGGCCGTTCAGTGCTGTTGTTAGATGCTTAAAAGGGAGGTTGGCGCACAGGTATCAGATGGATATGATAGGGCGGAAGAAGAAAGATGGGAGCAAAGAAGCCCGTACTCCCGATGTCAACAGAATAATCGCCCCTGCATGTAATCTCACTCAGACTACAGATCAGGATTCCGATTCCAACAGTAACTCCACTCGATTCTCCCTCCCACACCCGATTTCTTCTCCTGAGACGTATCCAGCAGTCTCAAACTTCTGGTTCCTAGAAGCCCACGAAGCGACTAGAGGGGTTGTTGACTCGTTAGATCCGGATTTGGCGAGTTTGTTTTTGGATTTAGAGAGCTCGGGAACGCTGGAGGAAGCGGCCGTGGTTTTGCTGAGTGATCATGGAAATCATTTGGGGTTGTAAGCTAGCCATTTTGAAATGCATAATATTAAGCGAAATGTGTGTTCGAAGTAATTAATAAGTACTTACAAAGTTTAAGCCTTTAAGGTGCCATGAATTGACATGAATACCTTTTCTAAAATTCTATACCTGTCCTATAGTGTGCAGATAAGATGGTCTTTCGACTTCCTTCGCTGACAATATTTTAAATTCGTGCAACAAGGTATTACAAAACGGTGGAAAACGGTTGGGTTGAAATGTCTAACCCTATCAGCATGATGTTCCTCCCGAGTTGGTGGATTGAAGTGAAGGAGAGGAGGAGAGTCCGGAGACGAAGAAACGGAAATGAGTCAAATGACAATCTGAATACTGGGAACAGTAATAATGATAATAATGATTTCAACCTAGTCCGTTCCAACCTCAAAGCCAACGAACAGAAATTAACGACCCATGAGGATCTATATGAGGCATTAGTGGATATAGTGAAAACCGACGTTTTCAATAAGGAAGCTAATGTCAATGAAGTCTACGAGGTGGTGTACGGAGTGACAATTAATGCTACAAAGTCTAACGACACTGAATCTGATGCTGCCGCTGCAATGGAGAAATGTATCCAGCCTAGTCCGCGTATTACTACTGCCGGAACTTATAATGCATCAGCAATATCTCCAAATCCTACTGATGCCTCCTATCGTAAAACTCGCTACTGCTCTGCCCACGGAATATCACTTTTTGAGGAAATCCCCAGTAATCGGCCGCTAGAATCTTTGGGATTATGGCAAACATGCATGTGCGAGGAGTGCGAATTTGGTGGCGCGCTGTGGGCTTCAGGGTAAATTTAAATGCAGTCAAGTATTAGTATCATGGATAAAATGAATTTATTCATGTATCAGATCTGAAAGATACTATCTTTGCATGCCATCGATCTTGAATCTCTTGATGGGATACTATAGCGAAACCGTCTTGCATGCATGCCGTGTGTAACTGTGGCGTAGTAAACCGTGGCGGCTAAACGTCCGATAACTGAAAGAGTTTGGGCGTAATGCCAAATGGGGTACAGTCATGATAGTAAATGATAATCATAAACACTGTCACTGTAGGAAACTCAAAAACCAGTTTGAAAGAACGCAAGATCTTTATAATATGCGTGCATTGTTGTGTCACTATGGCTTCCGTAGACAAAGCATATCCGACTGAATCGAAATTCTATCGTTTAAAATCGAAATTCTATCTGTGGAGAATTGACATTCTAGCTGTGTTTCAAAAATTTCGTGAAAACTCAAACAGCTACCTCCAACCAGCTATGTCCGCTGTCAATTTTTGAATAAAAATTGACAATTCTGGTTTTGTTGTCGACCAGTTCGCAGTCTTGGTCTTGCAGACTCAGGTTTTTGATTGAGTCGTGTGGTGTAGATATTTGAAGCAATTTTGTAAGTGTTAATATTCATGTAAAGATTGTACAATCATATTTTGCAGGGTTGTCAGTCAGTGTGGGTAATATTAATGAGGATATCGATCCAGTATTTTTTCGGCAGTAACGATTATGATCCACGAGCGCTTGTAGAATCAAAAACCATTTATTTTCTACGGTATTATGTAAATATGTAAATTTATACCAATGATACCAGTATAGCCAAGATGTGAAGTCGAACCCGGTCAAACCGTAGGTCGAAGCCGATCGAACCGCAATATATTGTCATTGACAATAGCATTATTACACGTGAGTGCCGTGCCTATTCGCCCGTGACTCTCCGCCCGGGACTATCCGCCCGGGATGGCCGTCTCAGGAGAGCGCTCCCTCGAAGATCTACAGGCCCTGGCTCAAAAATATGGAGTCACTTTTGATAATGGCCAAACTGGCTCGAATCATTCGAATACGAATGCACCGAATCCACCAGGAACCAGTAGCGCTAGCAACGCTACCGATGCCAATGGAACGACTTCTCCGTCCCGAGCTGGGGGAGGCAGTCTGCAGATCGTAGGTGGACTGGACTCTTATTCGTTGAGTAGTTTCACCTCCGGCTCTGCTGCACTTGGTGGAGCGACTCAGAACGGCGATGGTCAGAGTTTTTCGTTTGGAAGTGGAGGCGGGGCGTTTGCTTCGTATCCAACTGCTGGCCATGATGCGGCGGTGGAGAGCTTGCTGCCGGTGGTGTTGGGTAAAAAAATATTCATAGTTAAGTTAGAGCGAATAGAAATTAGATTCGAATAGGACCTCCAAATAGATTGAGAAACTTCACTTCAACTTGAATTTCCGGAAATGACTTTTCATCCATTATATACTCTCAACGCAACCGCCTCAGGCGACGACTACGAACCGGCATCTGCATCGTCCTCCGCGACCACCACGCCCACCGCTACATCCTCCCGCCCCACCAAACAGAGCGAGAAACAGTCGGAAAAATCCAAACTAACCGAAGTCGCGAGGAGTTACCTACCCTTTCTTACTTCCTCTTCGTATACAAAGATTTGTCAGGAGCCGAGTTCGTTAGATTCACAACTCATGTTTGTCCAACATCAGATGGAAACTCTAGCGAGTTCTAATGTGCCAGCGTTTTTGAAATCAGCGACTGTAGTTGATACTATTTGTGAAAACGCATTGCCTAAATTGGAAAGTTTGTATAGCGGGTTGGAGACGTTGATTAGTGGGAGTGGAAGTGGTGCTGAGGGGAACAGAAGTGGTAGTAATGCTGCGTGGCTTGAGAAATACGGGGATGTGAATAGTCAGGCTGCGTCGAAGGAGTCGGTTGGCATCGCGAGTATCAGTAGTTTGACAGATAATCAGAACCTTGCTCAGAAAAAATCCCCTTCCGCTATTTCGGAGGACGAAACCGCAGCAGACAGCGGTGGCGGCGCTTGGGAATCCGACGAGAGCTCGGATTGGGGGAGCGAAGCCAGTGAATCCGATGGTGAGAAAGGTGATGAAGGCGCTGGACCAGCTGGTGGTGGGAGTGCCAGGGCTAGTCCGGCGAAAGGCGATGGAGATTTAGTGATGAAGGATACACGAACGGACTCAACTAGCAGCAGAACAGGAAAGCGACCGCGGGATGCGAACAAAGTATCGGATATCCTTACGGATATTGCTGGGACTGCAGGCCCTGGCAGTGGTGTTGGTTCCCGAGACCAAGGATCGGGGAAGCTGGTTGGGTTCGCGTATCTCGATTCGTTGAAACAGAGCACAGAGGACTTCAGGGTTTGTGCTGAGACGGAACTGATTCCTGAGAGAGAGAAATTTAGGAGTGTTCTGCAGAAACATAATGTAAGGCGATAATACACTATCAATTTGGAGAACGATTTTCTTCAAATTTAATTCCATAAAATTACGACTCGATTTACTGAGAAGTACGCTGGTAGTGAGAAGTGGCGACCATTAAGAGTGCAAACTACTGCGTACCAAGAGCACATCTCCAACGTATTCTCATTGCTAATCCGTTTCCTCCCCCCAGGTCATCCAAGAGCTCCTCGAAACACCATCTTTGCTCGATGCCTGCATCCGCAACCGCCTCTTCGACGAGGCTCTCGACTTGCTAGGATTCGCCCAACACGTTTTCACGTCGTATCGGCAGACTATGACGAAGAGTCTAACATCCGCGTCGTCGTTATCAGCAGCTGGTGCTAGTGCGAGAGCAAGGTCAGCAAGCGACGGAAATATTGGGGCGAGCTTGAGTTCAACTCCGAGTCTGGGTGGGTCGAAGTCATTGAGTAGTAGCGGTAATACGGAGGACGATGGGGGTCCAGTATCACGAATCCGCATGCTCGATCTGCTTGAGGGGCAAATTGTCACACAACGAGACCATTTTGAAGAGAGTCTGGCGAATCAGTTGAAACAGGATATTTATCTTCCCATGTGTGTTAAAATCGTCTCCTACCTGCGTCGTTTAGGCAAAAAATCCGAATCCCAAACCCGAACTTTGTTCTTGAAACAGCGAGGCTTGTTTTTACTCAATCACCAGCAGAATTGCGAGAAGAATGTGGACAGTTGTTGGATAGGGATGGGCATGGGGTGGTTGGTTGGAAGGGGGAGTAGTAGTGGGGGAAGCTCCTTGAGGGGAGATGGAAGTAGTGGGTCGGGGACGTTGAGGGGAAGGGACAGAAGTGGGAGTAATGCCAGTCAGAGTGGGACTTCTGGACAGAATCAGGGACAGCAGAAGTCGATGGGTTCTGATAACTTCGGTTTCGGAAGTGCTACTTTGGAGGAATTGAATCGCAAAATTTCGAGTGAACGAGCGAGCGCGGAGCATTTCAGGCAGTGGAGCGACTTACTTACTCATCTGAAGGCAGCGTGCGATTTGATGAGGACGCACGTAAGATCGATGATCATGAGCATGACAAAATCTAGGTTGGTATGCCGTAGGGCGCGACGCATCCACTTCGCAGTTGAAATAGTTGAATGACAGCAAGTCGCATGACTCCACGTATGATTCTATCCACATCATGATCTAATCCCACCCCCAGACCTTCGACATCGGCATGCACTACCGAGCTTTGTTCTTTAATCAAGCTGGGGCAGACAAACGCGAGGCTGCAGCACTGCTATCAAGGTTTTTGAACGCGCAACTCTCCTGGTTTGTCGGGTTCATTCGGCAGAGCATCGGGGGAGGTGAGAGCTGTTATTTCAAAACAATGTTAGCGGGTGCAGTGCTCCTGTGACACGTACTTAATAGTGTATCAGTACGAATGAATATTGTTTTTCAAAATTCAAATCCTTCTTCATATTACATCGTAGCAGACAAACTCAAAGTGACTCCCAAAAACTCCAGACCTCTTCCTCCTCTCGGAAGGCGCTGGTAATCATCCGACAGAGGTGGTTACCGCCAGCACCGCTCAACGAAATCAAAATCGAGACAATAACTCTGGGAATGACGGCAGTGATAAGGAGTATGATTCGAATGGCAATCTTATCGCTCCTTCTTCCGGAATTTCCAAGAATTACAACAATATTCTCCTGAACACCTGTGACAATCC
>Ga0099798_10160_pt1 | contig 21639 bp, 20 predicted proteins | sample Uncmet_Sort29A_1_FD_89870 | JGI IMG/M metagenome (GOLD analysis project Ga0099798, IMG submission 89870) | Marine eukaryotic communities from CALCOFI LINE 67, Pacific Ocean - CN13ID_Sort29A_1 | ecosystem: Environmental > Aquatic > Marine > Oceanic | place: Pacific Ocean: Monterey Bay | collected...
AAGTAGTAGAGGGCATAGATTTAGTCCGTTGCATGAGCGGTTGGCAGCTAAAGGCGCGGTGTTTGGCGAGGGATATGGTTGGGAACGCGCGTTGTATTTCCTTGGCGATAAGAAGCAGATTCCGACCGATCATATCCCTAGCGTGTGGGCCGAGCGTCACTCTGTCGTAAATGATGCCGCCGATAAGAAGCCCGAAACAATCCGCTCGCCCATGAAGTACTCCTTTAGACATCAGGAAACTGAATTTTTCGAAGCGGAAAAGGAAGAATGTTTGGCAGCCAGGAAGGATGCGGTGGTTTTCGATCTTAGTGCGTTCGGAAAAATTATGGTCAGTGGCGAGCAGGCTGAGGCGGCTCTGCAGTACGCCTGCACCGCTGATGTTAGCAAAGCGCCAGGAAATCTTACGTACAGTCTGATTTGCAACGAAAATGGTGGTATCCAGGGCGATTTCACGGTAGCCCGACTTGCGGATAACCAATTTTATGTCGTTACCGTTTCGTTCCAACCTGATTTGATCACCGATCATTTTGCACGCGTGCTTGGAGATAAATTTAAAGACGTAAAAGTTAGCGACGTGACTGAAAATTTAGGCGTCGTCGCTCTTATGGGACCAAAGTCGCGTGATATTCTGAAAACTATCACGGACACGCCCGAGGTTCTGTTCGACGACTTGCAGCCGCCGTTTACGTGTTTCCAGGTTAACGTGGCCGGTGTGCCGTGTCTTGCGTTGCGCGTTTCGTTTATCGGAGAATTAGGTTGGGAACTCCACATCCCGCGTAATTCTACAGCGCAAGTTTACGACAAAATTTTCGAAGCGGCCAAACAAGTTGACATTCCATGTCGCGATGCGGGTAGTTGGGCATTAGTCGAGTCTCTTCGCACCGAAAAAATGTTTGTTCACTACGGACATGACATTACTCCCGCGGAAAACCCGCTGGACTCTGGTCTAGGTTTCGCGTGTAAGTTGAAGACCGATGTCGATTTTGTTGGCCGCAAGGCGCTTGAAAAGATCAAAGCGCGCGGTGCTCCTCATGCACGTATGGTTAGTGTGACGATGCCTGATCATGGTGGTGTTAGTTTGTGGGGTGGCCACGGGAACGAGATTTTGTATCGTAACGGCAAAAAGGTGGGCTACATGACGACCGGATGCTGGTTAGAAAAAATAATTTGAATTATTTTGAACGACGTTAATTTTTTTAACATATTTTTGTAAATTCGTTTCTCACGAATTTTGAACGAGTGGAACATAGCGCGTGGAACAACACTACAAAACAAGCATTGTTCCACTCGCTCAAAACCATTTTGCATTTTCGATTATTTCACATCAATGTAATTTGTTCCGACTCAAAAAATGTTTTTGTCACAGGTCGCATACGTTGAATATGCCCATTGGTATTGCGTGGGTTTATGCGCCCAAGGATATTAACGGCAATTGCGCCGGCGTTACCAAAGAATGGCGAGAGAGTGGCGAGTATGAAATTGAAACAACGCATCCGGGTAAAGATGGGTTGGCTGAGCTTGTGCGACGTCCTGTTAAGATTGGCATCAAGGCGCCGGTAGATCCTAAGGGAGAGTTGATGTATGGGTCGGGTCCGACGGAAGCGAAGTACGACGAGAACCGTAATGTTTCGATCGATACGGAAAAATTGAAAATGAAAGTTTAAGTTTGTTGCTCCTTGTTGCGCGACGATTCAGCTCATCACTCAAACCAGTTTACAATTCGATTTCAGATTCTGCTCATCACAGTCTTAGATAATTTTGATCATTTAAATTTATATGAAGTTGTCGCTTTATTATAAATTGTTTTGAACGTGCTTTTGTGCAAAACGATGCCCTGCATCATTTAAATTAACAATTTCTTTCTGACAATTATTTTCCAGAAACAAATTCATTCCAATTCTCTAGAAAAGTCAAAAACAGATCTCACCAGAATAACATAATCTTGGACAAAATTGTAAATTTGAATTTTCAAATTGATTGTAGATTTACGAATTCGAAGCGAGTGGAATAGTGCTTGTTTTTATGCATTGTTCCACGCGATTCACGCCGCGTTACATTTTTTAAATTTAGATGTTGTCGAATGACAGCGCAGTACCAATTTCTATTTTTAATTTTTCAATTGATTCACAAACAGCACGGGGTCAGTTTAGCCAACGTGTCGGCAGCCTTGGGTTAACCGCTCGTGCCGTCTGGAAGGTCACATGTCACGGACAATAATTTTTCTGAAAACGAAAATAATTGCTTAGATCAATAAACCAAAATTAGTCAGTTTAGTCGTTTAGACATACTTACGTTAGACATACTTAGACATACTTACTTAGCAAATTGCGCTTGCTGGTAGATCTTCCAGCACGTGAACAAAGATGAAAATCAAATTGAAATTGGGTTTTGAATTTTTGATTTTGGTTTCTAAGTTCGCATTCATTGTCTTCTCAATCTTGGGTCATCTCGATGCGTATTGGTTGAAATGGTTTGCAGATTGTTGTTGCTGGTTTTGTTGCTGTTGCATGGCTGTCAACGAAGTAATTTGGTTACATTTGCAATTCGAATTTCGTGACAGTTGCAAACAAAATGTTGCCGTGATGAACCAACATCCGGCAGCAGAATTGTCTTGGTGTATTTTCGTGAGTAGGCTATTCCAATTCGAAAACTAAAATAAATTCCTTCCCGGACAATTGCTAAATCAAACCATATACTAAATTCAAGCAAATCTGCTCAGCAAGTACATCTGTTGTATTTTAGAAGCATTAGGCGCATCCAGTCTGTCCTCATTCAAAATAATTGAAGCATTGCAAATCGAGCAGTGCCAGTCTGTTGTTTTCAGTTTAGATCATTTCATTTTTCATTCTGTAACTTCACAACATGTATCTCAAATGTTTATCGGCAGCTTTGTCCAACTCATTTATTAATAACATTTTGATTTTGTTTTAAACATATACATTTTAATTTTTTTACGTAAATTTATTTAGCTTAAGTTCACATTTTTAAATTTGTAAAGTTACATTGTTACATTTACGTTATCATTTATTTTTCCAATCAATACATCGGCATCGAAAATAAATCACCAGAACGGTAAGTTGTCAAATTCTAATTCACAGTGCGTGCAAGAAGTTGCAAAAAAGCTAGATCACAGCAATTATGAGTCATATTCCGTTAGATAACATTTTAAAATCTGTTGCGGAACGATGCAACGTTCCGATCGCTGACGTGCGCACTGCCGCGCTCCAAGTGGGCGTCGAAAACTCCGGAGGCTCCGGCGGTGGGTATCCGGATATTCCGTTGGCGAAGAGTAGCAGTCAGAGTCAGTTTAAGAATCCGTGCGTGCCTTTACCGGAAAAAGTTGGCGATGGGGCTGCTGTCGATCAGATGACGGTTACGGAGTTGCGCGATGTTCTCGGCAGCGCGGAGAGTGCGGAGGCTGCCTGGCCGTTTTTGTTGCGTTTCGTGCTTGGTGAGTTCCATTATGGCCAGCGTGTTACTGGTCTTCAGCCTGGTCAGAAGCCTGGTGGGCGTAGTTCTGCGCGTAGTTCTATCAAGTCGTCTACCGACGATGATGACACACCCGACGTTGTGAAACAAAACTTGAAGGCGTTTGATGTGATGGCGGCCGAATCGCGTTTCCGCCATCTTCACCAGGTCGCGGGGTGGATTGACATCACTTCGAAGACGGTTTGGGACAATTACGTGCGTGATGTTCTTAATGATAAAATCAAGGCGGGCGATAGCGTTTTTGAGGCGGGGTGCGGTGTCATGGCATTTCTTACGGCATGCACGGAGGCGGTGCCTGATATCGTGATCGGCGGTCTTGATGGCGCCAAGAATACGATCGCGCTTAACAAGGAGCGCGTGGCCGATCATCTCAAGGACAACTTTTTTGTACCAAGTTACTCTTACGTTTTTCATTTTACGATTTTGAATGATGTTACGTTTTGGAGCGCGTGGAACAGTGCTTGTTTTATAGTATTGTTCCACGCGTAGTGTTTCACGCGATTTCGTTTTTAATTTCGAAAATTTTGTTTCGTAATTGATTTTTTCCAAAATTTCCAAAATTCCAAAAATTACCTTTAAATTTATTTTTTTGAAAAATTTTCAAAACAGGTGGGTATGTTGCCAGAGGCGATGGCTGACCCGACCACTTTGCCGGACAATTCTTGGGATGTCGTCGTACGATTTCTTTCGTTTAGACAAAAACGTAAATTTCTTTGTCAAAACGTGTTTAAAACGTGTTTTCATGATCAAATTTTCAATTTTGTTATTTGAATTTTTTACAGGTCTGCAACAGCGTCTTCCAGTACTTACCTAGCGAGGACGCGGCCAAGGAGACCGTTCGTAATATGATCCGCGTGGCTCGCAAATGGGTTATCGTACATTTTTTATAAAATAATAAATTTGAATTGAAACGCGCTCGAAACGTCCAAAATTAATTCAAAATGTATTTTTAAATTCGTCAAAATTTTGAAAAAAATACAAGATCGCAGATGTGTTGCACCCGGCGTACCGTCAGCAGAATGAGGCGTTCCAGGCGGACGGCAAGATGGGTTGACGAACAAACTTTTTGGGTCCAAAATCGATGAAATTTTGCTCAAAACCATGAAAATATTACTTATTTCGTATGGTTTTCAAAAATTATTAGGTGATTGGGCGAAGGATCTTCCTACCTACCGCGACTACCGCAAGGACTTCTGGTTCCAGTTCGAGGATGAGAACACGCTTTTGAATTTGCGCCACGTGGATGACCCCGAGTACGTGCGCCGCAAGCAGCGTTACGTCGTTATGTTCGAGGTGAACGCTACCGTCACTCCTCATGATTCTACTCCTGAGCGCGTATCTCTCAGCGCATAATCTTTTCTCAGATCAAAATTACGATTCGAATTGCGAAACGACTCGAGTTAGACAAATTAACGTTTCTTTTTCTCTCTTACGAGACAAAATAATTTAGTAGTTAGGCGATCACTAACAGAAGTTAGCGACGTCTTACTACTCACCACCATCTTGCTCACAGTCATTGAAAGTTCAAAAGTTTAGTTTACGTTCTAGATTTTCTACGCGTGGAACAGTGCTTGTTTTATAGCATTGTTCCACGCGTACAGTTCCACGCGTACACGTCTTGACAGTTTTTGATCATTTCCGATAAATTAATTCTGAAGTTAGAATTTATGACACCCACCCACCCACCGTAATTAACTACGATACATACATAACCACAACAAACATTCTGTAGCGCGGCGAGACAAATATTGTACGCGGCGCACCCTAGTATAGTTTATTGTTTAAACATCGAGTGGAACATTACAACAAAACAAGCAGTGTTCCACGCGTTACTTACGCCGTGTAACATTTTTTGAGTTGCACATTGCACAATGAAGATGTATGATTCTAAAGTTAGATTCATTTCCAACATCGTGACCGTGTTGAAGCAAGATTTTATTTTCAAAAGATTGAAGAGAAGACTTCTTTTTGTCCCAACTTGAATAGTAAACACTTAGATTTTGAGAAAGTCTAGTAGATGCTTAGTTGACAACTTTTGCAGTTTTGATGGACGAAGAAAAACATTTTATCACGCGTCATTCGCCACGTTGTTCGTCGTTAGAACCGAGTGGAACAGTGCTTGTTTTACAGCAGTGTTCCACGCGTGATCCGTCGAAGGGTAACGTCGATCGACGGTGGTTAGATCAGGCCGGCACGTCGCACGATGCATGCACTCGTTATCAAGATCGCGAATTTGCCAAATCGATTCGCTCGAATCGCGAAAGTTTGGCTTTTTCCGTGCAAAGTTTTGTCCCGTTGTGAGTGTTTAGCAAAAGTGTTCAAGCTAGTTGACGTATGTAATGTGCACGCACGACCCCACGAAGTAGCCACGCGTTGTTTTAATGACACCATGCCCACGTAGGCACGCACTACACGTCATCCAATTACCGTAACATTATCCCCTTTTTCGTTTCGAAATTTATTATTTACCACGTTTTTTACAGCCGCCACGCACGTTTTACGTTGTCGTATTCGTTTATCATCATTGTCAGAAAGTAAATAGAAATGTCACGAAGTTGTTTTACGTTTCTGTAAGCGTTTGTGAAAGAATTGTACACGTAAAGACAAAATTGTCATTCCGAAAAAGTTGTGAAAGTTTGTCAGAAGTTTCTAATCACGAATTGTAAAAGTGGTGTTCGTTTATGTGCTAAAAAAGAAATCACGAAATCGTACGAATTATGTACGGCCATTACGTATCTTTTAGATAGAGTTACGCTCATTAATCCACGCCAGAAGTTTAAAAAAGTAAACTCATTCTTGCAAAAGTGATTTGCAAAATTTAAATAATTGCCACGCCGCTGTCGCTTTTAATCACGCCTCTACCACGTCATGTCTATTTTAGAAATATATAAATCGTTTTAAACGTCAACAAAGAAGTTAGAAGTCAGCACGATCAGATCACGTCAATGTCTTAAGTCTAATCACGTTTTTCAATTTGAATTTATTTTTTAGAACATTTGAATTTATTCCAATTCCGACCTTTTGATCAGAATTGCAATCAAATCAATCGTTTACACAACAAAATATAAGCGTTTGTACCCAATTCAGTAGGACACAGCTCGCTAAGAATAAAATTAAATTAGAAATGACGGCACGTGGTACATACTTTTCTACCAACTAATTCATTAAAATTTCAAATCTTTTTAAAGTTTTTAAACCGTTTCATCTAATTGATTGATTAAATACATCATTCATCATCCACGTACGGGATAAATTTATCATCCACCGACGATTTTTAAAAGCTAGTTCCAGTTCCAACTCCACAATTATATTCATCCACATTGTTCCAGACTCACCTCATCTACCTCCAAAATTCATCCCGTTCCATTCAATTTCTCACCGTTCGTATACGTAAATAATAAATGCTGCATGGTCCACATATCTTCTTCTACAAAATTTTTAAATTCAATATTTTTCCCACTGAACAATTTTCTATTTTCCTCAAATATTTTTTCCCACCGAACAATTTTCTATTTTCCTCAAACTTTCCACTACGCCCACGCAAATTTTCTTCGTCGAATTTTAAATTTCAAATCTGCCGCACGTAAATTCAAAATTCAACATGTTACAAATTTGAAATTTCAAAATAAATATTTTTATTATTTTAGACGGTCGTCTCAGAACGAGTATCTAGTCTTCAAAAGCACATCATGGAGTAACATTTAAGTAGCGCTAGTTAGTTACTCATTTAGTTAATTTCCATTTTTGGCTTCAGTATTTACGGACCAAAACAATTTCATAAAATTATTAAATTACAAATCTGTAATCTCCCTTCGTCGGTTGTAAATTATTAATTTCAACTTGACACCACTTAAGTAATCTCTTTCAAAGTTTAAGTAATCGAACATCTTTGATCCAACTTCAAAATTTTGCAAAAAGAATTTCAAATTTACAAACGAACTTGACAAAAAAGAATTTCAAATTTACAAACGAACTTGACATTAAGTTAAAATATTGAATCTGACACTAAAATAAAAAGTTTTAAAGTAAAAGTTAAATCACTTCATCCGGTTTTTGAAAACGATAGAAAAAATATTCTTGTAAAGCGTGTAGTTAGCCAGGTAGAAGTCAGTAGGCGATTTAGTGTTTTACAGTTTTATTGCGGTTTGAAGTAGTAATTAAGTCTAGAACGCGGTGCGAGCGGCTGAAAAATAAATCAAATAGTTAATTTCGCAATGTCGGATTCTCCGCTGGTAGATTGGGACAAGCCGGCTTATGAGCAGCGGCCGACGGATTTTACGGAAAAGCACTCCACCCACACAATCCCACGCATCTCGCGCAAACCTTCTTACGATGACGTAAAATCATCAAAAGCGCAGCATCATCACGCGCACCCGCCGCATTATGGCCAGCGACAGCCGGGTAACTCCAAGCCGCGTCAGCTCGGTCGCGAGTTTTTCTGCTGCGGTCGCAAGGATGTCCTGCGTCGTTTTCAACCCCGCGCCGTGCTTATTTTATGCTCGGTAGGCGCGTTTATTTTCATGATTCCTACGTTATTCTACGGGAATATCTTGTATCGGCCGCCGATTTACGGCAATTTAGACATCTCCACATACGCAGGTGATAATGAGGAGTACGTGCAAGATCTTCTTGGCGGTAAGGGTTTGTACTTTGTCGGCTGGTGGATCTTATGGCCAATTCTGATGTTCAGTTTCTTCGCGAACTTCTTGTACCTCATGTCGTATTGCTGTTTTAGTCGCGGTGCGGCAGTATCAGCTACGATCATGATGCTATTCTTCGGATTTATCGCTTTTATCTTCATGATTATTTTTTTCTGCGCGGCGGGGCGGTGGTCTTACTTTTTCGGAAACGAACGCGCGGTGGAACATTTACGTTACGAGCTCGCCATGTCGAACGCTTATACGGATGATCTGAACGACGTTGATGAATGGCTTAAAGATCACGAAATGGCATACTGGATTGCCGCGACGTGTCTTTTATTACATTGGCTCGCCGTATGGGCCGTTGTGGCGCCGTTGGCTGTTTGTTTCTTGAAACAAAAAGGACACGACGATGAAGAAGTCGGAATGATCTTGCCGGTTACTCAAAAGGACAAGGAGGCCGTGTACGGAGCAAATCACCGCTACACTAACAGCGTCCGCACCCGCGCGAAGGTCAAGATTCTCAAAAAGCCACCGAAACTTGCGCCAGAAAATGTACTCGAACATGACGAGCGCTACCACAAAAACCTCCGTGAGCGAGTTTTAAATTCCACTGACCATTACGAAGGTCAACCGGATTGCTACCACGGGCCTGAATGTGACCATGGCATGGGGTTCATGCCACACGAGCGACACTACCAAACTGATCTGTCACACGATCCCACTCTATCAACGCACCGCCCGTCCATGAAATCGATCATGCGCAGTCACTCCGCCGATACCTACAAATCGAACGCCGACATGTCCATGCACAATCCAGCACGCGAGATCCCAGAGGATCGAGAGTACTGGGGCGTTCCTCGCGGCCGAAACCCCGCACCGGTGCCCAGCGCGATGAAGCGCTCGCGCAGCGTTCCCGCGCCTCGTAATGTTACATTCGCATCGCAGAGCACTTATATCAACCTTGACAGCGGCACTGTGGAGAATGTAAATACGCGACGCGCTTCCATTCAACACACTGAAGGTCAGATGCAGCATCGCAATAATTACAACCGCGCCAATGCCACGCATCCACGCAAACGTAAGAAGGAGCGCAGCTCCCTCAACTGCTGGAACTGGCGCTGTGCCCCCGAACCGGTCCCGCGCCAAGGTCGTCGTAGTTCCGAGGTCTATTATGATATCTCGGATTCGAATTATTACAACGCGCAACGCAATGGTGAACGTCGCCACTCTAACCCCGTTATCTCAAGTTCGAGAAATTTACAAAATGACGAAGGTCACATTTCGTAATGGAAACATGAATATTAAGAATCGATTTTAGTTTTTGAATTAAATTTGTAACTTTTCTAAGTTTCGTTTCCAAGTTTCCGTTTTGATTCATTTCAATTTGTTGTTTTTTCTAAAGGTATGTATGATCCGGTTATGCAAAGTTCTAGAGACGCACAGCAAGAAGAAAATTTCCGTAACTTAGCTTGCCCTGACGGCGGGTACTATGGCGGGTATCGTCGTGGATCGTTGACGGGATTGCCGGTAGTCACGGGCCGCCCTGTTAATCCCGCGGTCAGTAGTCCAGCGTTGCAGCCGATGACGGAAAGTTCCAAAATGCAGGTGGATAGCTTGAAATCGTTAGAAAATGATGGGGAGACGAAGGCGGCGGAGCCGGGGTACTACTGGAAATATCAGCCTTACATGTAAACAATTCAAAAATTCTAGACGGAACATTTTCAAAAATTGATTATCCCGATTTTTGAAAAAAATCAAACACACGCATACGAGTCATCAGGCATGAATGTCTAAATTATTTATAAATTATTTCACATCTGCCACACGCAACACAAAATTTATTTTCAAATTTCTATCTAGTAAAGTCTAAAATAAAAATTAAACCAACCAAATTTTCAATTGACAATTTTGATACATCAAGTTAGTAAGTTACAGTAATCCATTGCCGTATTAAAATGTCGTTAGCATAGTTAATATGTTCCATCAAACATAGATCGTAGAATATCGTTTTTGAAATTTTTACCATGATAATTAATTATTAATTAATTTTTCAAAATAATTTGCTCAAATAAATTTACAAAAAATTAATTTGTTACTTAGTAACAAATTAAAAAAGTAAATTCAAAATTTGATTTCTTAAACACATCTTGCACGGACGAGGTTCGGCGGTCTTTGTTTTGGTATTTCATTTGTGCGATTGCATACCGGGTGTGAATTCGGTTTAAATGTACATCCACAGTGGTCATAATCAATCACGTTAATAGAGGTGCTAGTGATAAATCAGCACCATACGATTATGAATTTTTCGGAAACAAACGTTCACAAAATTAGTTCTTTCATATTATGATATCAGTTAGATAGTATTTTCGAGCATAGAAAGTTAGATAAAGTTAGTTACGTCTAAGTTTGATTCTTAGACTGGTTTTGACGAAAGGAGAGGCGACGGGGATTCTTCACATCTATGCCATTGGTCGTCGCTTTTGGACCGTGGTCGTGGTTGGTTTCCGAAAAATTTAATATTTGAATCAGATGAAGTAGTAATTTCTGAATAGTGCAGATTGACGAGAGATGGTGAAAGTTTGACGAACGAGTTGATTGTTCGTGAAGTGAAGCATATGTAATTACGTACCTAAACCTAAATTTTCTAGCACGCACGCCCTAAATCAACACGTTGAAGTTCTTGTTTTTTTTTTTTTTCTTTGAAGTTTGAAATATATTTTACCAGGTTTGCCAAAATTATTTTTAACAATGGTTTTAATTTTTATGTTCTGATTAGTACGCTGTTCGGATTTCATGGATTCTTGAAAAACATTATTTGTAATTTGTTGTTTGAAAAATCATTGTAATTTTATGGTCACCCCTTCCTTCTTCTATCTAAAAAAATATTTTTATGTTAACTATCGGATTAGTTGCCATTGCAATTATTCGCGACTTGATTAAAAGTCACAATGCCTCAAGTGGGTTAATTACAGAATACAGATCGATCAAAATAATTATCTTCACATAAATTAATAAATTAATTGTAACATCAGAAAATGTTATCGTCAGCAAAACGATTAGTTTTATATAGTTTAGTAGTAGTAATAGAAGCGAGTCAGGCGTTACGCACAGAGGGCGGTCATACAGAAGCACTTGATCCCATCCCACTCGAAGGTGCAATTAAACCTGATTCATTTGATGTAGAAATTTATCATGACGCTTTGTTCGGAAGTGGTGACGTAACCACAGAGGGTCAGCCGAGCGCCTCTGACACTCCTGATGCTTGTGCAGCAACGGAGTCATTGCCGCCGCCCAACAACCAGGAGAACGGGACTCAGACATTCGCCTCTGCCGCTGGTGTGACTACGCCAGCGGTGACATCATCGCGCAAACGCCGCGGAGGTCGCTCTTCAGCCTCCCAACCGCGCGCCCCCAAAAAGTTACGCCCGTTGCTACCATCTCCACCCCAAACCCTACGGGGTCTTCAAGCTGTCACTCCTGCTGATCAGGTAGTGCCGCCAACGTCATATCAGCCGCCATCCATTGTTCCGGGGCAAACGTCAACCCAAAACACATCGAGTACGCCGCAGTTCACAGCGCTTGATGCGTCCAAACGACAGGTGTTCGAAGATTCATGTACATGTGATGCTGAACATTCATGTGAACATTGTCGTTCGTTGCTCAAGGAGGTCGTTCGCTTCTCACGAAGCAAGGAGTTCATCCCTCGGATGAACGCCAAAGACAAAACGAAAATCGAATATCCCAGGGTGATGTTTCAACAAATCGGCTCGTGGTCCAAACATCACTATGTTCAACGCGGTTTAAACCAGGTTTATCATTATGTTAACCCAAAACTCGCCAGCACTTGGTTTAAGAATGGTGACTGCGGATACGTTTGTCTAAATCACAATGCAGGCGGTGATGAAATGCAAAAATACCGGAACCACGTGGTCCTCGATCCGTTCACGTTTCAGCCCATCAGTAACAGTGAGGCGGCGGATACGCTTCCGTGGATTCGTGTCGAATACGTTCCACATGCACGAAATAATATAAAATTGTATTTCTACGTTGTCCCAGTTCCAGCAACAACGTTTGTCCAAGCTCGTCATTTTTTGCCGATCCCGCATTTAGATCAAGAAGAGGCGAAATAATTAACAATGTTGTACAGTTCGGATTCGCACGTATTTGATTTTCTCAAAGTCATTGAACAATATTCGTCATCCAAACAATGTCGTCGAGATTCCGTATACACGTGGACATCGATGTTAGAAACACATCGTTTCCAATTTGCAGAAAGTTGTTGCTCAGAATGTTTTCGTCGTGAGAAGTTGTCGTGAAAAGTGAGTGCCGAGCTTGTGAAAACGTACACACGCGAGATATTATGTGAATGTGATGTGACTACTTACCCATCTACTACTTTACGTAATGCCGCGAGAAGTCGTTTCAACAAAACGAGAAAACGAATCTATCCACGTACGTACTTCCGTGATAATATTTCATGGCCTATGTACCACGCCGCACGCAATACAACTAAAAATTAAAAAACAATTCAACAAACAATAGTATTGCCCTTATTGATCAATTTTCCGTTTTCGATCTTTCAATTTTCAATTTTAAGGTTTCCATTTTTTATTTTTCAAATCGAGATAAGTTTTAATATTACAAAAGTATTAGGTACTTAATTAATAATTTAAATTTTCAAATGTACATTCCAATGGCCGCTATAAACAAAGTTCCAAATTTACCAAATGGTTTCATGGAATTTACAATCGATTCAAGTTTGAAAACAAATTGAAATTTGGATTTCAGTGGGGATTGATTCATTGCGGGAGCGACTCGATATTGCGAAGTCGTCCCGATCAAAATCGAATTAGATCTTGAACGATTCAGCAGGGTGATGGATGTTCAGCGTAACGTTGCAGTCACGTGACGTTGACAACGAGTCGTTTTAGAGCCATCCCATTTTCAAATCGAATTTCAATTTTTCGATTCGTATATATCAATCGTTACTGTGCTTGTGGATCACCCGCTTGCTTGCTTACAATAACATAATTTTCAATTTTTCAAATTGACAAATGCCAAATTTCATCCACTCGCGATTTTCATTTAAAATCAAACATTGATTGAAATATTTTTATTTTGACAATCCTACCTATAAATTAAATCTTGAACGAATCATTCCATGTTCCATGTCCCATCAATCTCAATTTTCAATTTAAAATGTTCCATGTTCCATCGTTTCAAAATAATTTTAATTTTTATATAATTAATTTAAAATTGAAATTACAATTTAATTTTATCGTCGACGATCAAACTTAACGTATCAAAAAATAAATTTTTATCCAAATTATTTTCTCATCCCACGAATTATTTCATCTCATCCACAACGCATCATCCACCATTTAAATTTCAAACACGGTTTTTGTATCTTGAATTTCTTGAAATCAAATTTGAATTTTTCTAATTCCAAAAATTAGACGGTGCGTAAGTTACATACAGCCGAAATATGCTCTAGCGACAGCACAGTACATCCGTACAGTCTGTTTGCTTAGCACGAGGACAGTCAGTCTTGAATTCAAATAAAATTATTTAAAAACATCCAACAATTTTATTACATTTCAACCAAAAAAATAATTACGCTACCTTAGCAAATTCAAAGTAGTTTTCATCTTCTTAATCTCCCCGCTTCTCGTACAAGGACAGCTGCAAATCATTTTTGAAATTCAATTGTGATTGCCAGTTGCACGGCAGAAGCATTGAAATAGTTTACAATAAAATATTTAACGTAACCAATTTACCAGTTAGTCATTTAGTTAGTATTTACTGAATTTTTGCGAGTTAACATACATCAAATTTGAAATTAAATATTCACCACTTAGTCATCAAATTAGTTATTTGTATTTTCACTTCTTTCAAATAAAAATATTTTCAAATCGTTTTGTAAAGTTCGATTTTTAAAATTCAAATTTGAATTATAAACACAATTATTAGTCAAGTAACTGATTTATAATTTTACATAGTCACAAACGAAAACCACATTGAAGCCATATTAATATCACCACAAACGAAAATCACATTTTTGAAAAGTTGAAAGTTCAACAAAATCTTGAAACCAATTGAAATCAAATCATTACTCACGCTAGAGTTGCATAACAAAACGTTTTCAACTCGATCAAATTGAAACAGAGAAGCTAGTAAAGTCATCTAGAAGAAACCTAATTCAAATTAGTAGAAGATGGCGCTCGTATCTGCACGATGGCTTCTGCTGTGGGCCTTGTGCTTTGTAGAGGTGGTTGAGTCGCTTCAAGCGCGGTGGTGTTGTTGTTTTGGGGGCGGAGGCCGAGACACGTCCCCAGTTCCGGTGCAGCAGGTTGGCGCCCCTGTCGACCTCGTTGGCGGGCAACCGCAGCCTCCACCACCGCAGCCGCAACCGCCGCAGCCGGGCTGCTTAAGGCGGTTAGGTCGCTGCTTAGGCTTCCCCTGCTGTCAGGACCCTGTGCCACCACCCAACGGCGGCCCTATCCAAGTGCCAGCAGGTCAGCTCGTCAATGGCGTTGCTCCTCCGATCGCTGTTGCACAACCCGTAGTGGGACAAGTTGTTGGTGGTACGGGTGGCGTACATCCTCCATTGCCGAGTCACAATCCAGTAGTTGAAGAAAAAAATAGACAATACTTCAGTTGCCCCACGAGATGCGAGAAACAAATTGCATGTATACCGTGCCAATTTATTTTTTTGGTCAAATTCCAATGAAAAAAATATCAAAATTGAGAATCGACATGTATATACATTCGCATCAAATTTTCCATCGCCCAAAATAGTATTAATTTTTGTATTAGTTGGCGCATCCAGTGCAGCCAGGGTATAATCCCGCGGCGGTGCCAGTGCATGCCAGTATTTATCCAGATCTCAATAAGCCATCTGCTCCTCCACAGTTTGCCGTACCGGTTCCTCCTCCACCATACGATGGGCAGCAGCATCCACCACCTCCGTACGGGCATCAGCCGCAATTGTATCCTTATCAGCGTCATGACGGAGTTTGGGTCAACGGACACGATGGCCAGCCGATTGTCTACGATGCGCAAGCGGTACATGGCCTGCCGCAAGCGGTGCCTGTACCAGGTATGTGGCAACCGGTGCCCGTATCACCGGATCTCCCACCGGTCCAACAAGCTGAAGCTCTCGTGGGTCAAATCAAAGGTCTGCGAGAAAAAGAAGCTCAAGTACCTCCTGCAGAAGTTGAGAAACTGAACCAGCTTCACGCCCAGCAACGCGCGGCAGAGTTTCGTTTGTTGGCTCTCGAAAACCAGCATCAGCAAGTTAGGGAGAAGATGAAGGAGCTTCGTGGTCAACGTCGTGTTGCTGCGGATTCTCAAGCTGGCGAGGCGCAAACTAAGAAATTTACTATTCCCGAAGCGGTCGTCTGGGCCGTGGCGCAGCCTTGCTTTCGCTGGGACGCAACAGTTGGTCAAGTTATCATTCAGGTGTATGACGAGCAAAGTGGAAAACAATGCACGGTTACTGACTTGATCGTGTTGGAGCTCTGTCAAGTCACTCAATTAAATGATGCGCTTGTTGATAAGCTGAACACGGACACCGCATTCCTCCAGATCTCAAGCTTCGTGCAGATGGATTCCAGCACGGATGCCAGCGGCGACGCGTCCACTGTTGACCCGGATGGCGACTTGGGGCTCATGTGGCAAAACGCAAACGCCGCCAACGCCGCTATCCATCTTACTGTCGGTCCCAGTGCCCTCGGAGGTGGTATCGGCGCACCTCCTCCCGGAGCGCAATTCGAATACAACGCCCGGCCGGGTGACAACAAATATTTGAGAAGCCGCCAGGGCGGTGTCAGTGCCGCGGCCGTCGTGTTGATCGTCCTTGCGGTGCTCGTATTTCTCGGTCTTCTACTTTGGTTCATCTTCTATCGTAAGGGCAAGCGCCGCGCTCTTAAGGAGCATCGTGACCTTCTCAAGGCCGCCCAAGGTAACGATGGTAGTCGTCGTGGGTCTCACGTGTCCACCACCGCCAGCGCAAACAGCAATTATTACGGCTACAAGGATGACAATGTCCCTACCTCTGCGGAGAACAGTAGTCCGAACACACCCACGGCGGGACCTGCTCCTGACGCCTCAGCTCAAGTTCCTACCATTACCATCACAGCCGCCGCTGTAGCAGTACAAAGCACCCCGACACCAATCCCGACGAGCGGTACTGCCACGTTAAGTGGTAACAGAACCGTCAGCCAGAAGCAGACCGGCAAACCCACAGGCCGCGCCACGATCGTCGACGTCAGCGAATTCAATGCCATCCATTGCGAAACAATTCCCGCCGCTGGCGGTGTCGATCGCCTCAACTACTGCTACCAATTACGAGATCAACTTATGGCGATCGTATACGGCACCAACTCCAACAATACGACGACGCTGCCTACGTCTAAGAAGTCCCTCCCCGAGGGCAAAGTTGAGGAACGTATCAAGCACGCCCCTATGTATTACGGAGCCAGCTCTACTTACGGCGTCGCTCAACAGTACTACGGCGCATCCACAAACACGGCCAAGGTTACCAAGGCTGATGTTGGGTATTACAGTTCCACCACGAAGACCGTCAAGGCTTCCGATGAGGTAGATGAAGGTAAGGTCCGCGAGGCGGTTGCCGCACTTGAGGAGGGCCGTGACAACTGTAGTCTTGTTGGCGAAAATCGTAATTTCCACATGCCGAAGTGCCCCAGTCACGTCGAGAAGAACGCCGGATATTATGGTGCGCAGTCTGTTAATGCGAACAATCTCGACACAGCCACCAAAAACGATGCTGAGTACCCTGCGTTAGGACCTGTGAGGAACAAAAATATCAAAACGGTCAGCAGCGATTCCAACGTCGTCAACATCGTCAACAAGATCGATGCGTCGCAGAGGTTGAGTCCACCACCAGCAAGAGCTGGAACTGTTGAAGAAAAATTTGGCGAACAAAATTTTCGGGTACTTAGCGAGATGCGAATTTTGGGCAAAAATAGGGTTGCGATTTTGGATTTTGGTAGGGTAAGTCGATTTTTTTAACGAAATTTGGCGCGAAATCGGATTTTAGGGTTTAGGGTTTAGGAAAATTAGGGTTTCGCGACTCGATTTTAGGGTTTAGGGTTTAGAAATTCTAGGGTTTAGGGTTTTCGGATGCCGATTTTAGGGTTTAGGGTTAAGGGTTTGAGCACTCGATTTCAAAATTTGAAAAGGGTTTTCAGAGCCCGATTTCAAATTTCGAAAGAGGTTTTCAGAGCTCGATTTTTTATTTTTTTTGCCCAAAAATGGCAAAATTCATTCCAAAATTATGTTTTTTCATCAAAATTTCGTTCGAAAATCAATTTTTCTTCTATCGAAATTTCCAAAATTTCGTTTTAGGTACCTGTGGGGGCTACCTCTACCACCAGTGGTAAGAAGCAGTACTATTTCGACACCCCTTACGACGCCGTCGACGAAAAGAAAAATTCCTCGCCTGAGCCCATCGATGTTCCTAACGTAAATTCGAATGATGTAAATGCTAATTCGAACACGGTGAACGTTGTCCAAGTTGACAAGGCACCGCTGCCAGTGTCCGTGCGCACCGTTACGGCAGCGGACAAGGTCACTGTCTCTGACAAGTACAGCTTGGTGCAGAACACCCAGAGCGGTAACTACTACGACGCCGCAACAACTGCGCAAAACGACGCAACCGCACAGGATAAGATGTCGGCAACGCGAACGAAAAGTATGACGGGTAGTGATTTTACCGCGACGGTTGTTAACGAGCACGGCGAGGCCACTAGGAAGATGAAACATATTTTGAACATCAAAACGGAAAGTTGAAGAAAAATATATTTGAACAAGTAAAAAAAAACAATCATGCACATACGTTTTTAATTCGAATCTTTATTTTACAGTAATTTGTCATTAATAAAAAAATGATTTTGCACCAGGTCCCTTCTTCCCAGTGCCGGATTCCATCCCGAAGAGTGAATCCAAGAAAAGCATCGTCGACACTTCCGCCAAGACGCCCGCCTTTCACACCCCGGTACATTCGCCTGCGAATTCAATCGTCGCGCCCGTGGTAAGCGCAAACGCCGCCAACGCAGCTATCAACGTTGCCCCCGTGGTAAGCGCCACGCCTGCATCCTCCTTACCGATCGTCACGCCCTCTGGTCCGCCCATCGCAGCAAACGATACCGCTGCCTTGCAAAAGATTGTGAACAGCGATGACACCATCGAATACATCGAGCAAAAAGTTGAAACCGTGGAGTACAAACGCACGATTTACGAGAAAAAACGTAGCAGCGAGCAGAAACGTTCCGAAAACAGCAACCCGCCGCCTTACAATCCGAAGCCTGGCAGTGCGTTACGACAAAAGTGGGCGAACGGCTCGTCGCGAAAAGCTGTCAACGACCGTAAATAAAATACACATGAATCTACCTCAACCGCCCACAATTCACCATTCCACCCACCAACGAATTGTCGAATAACATCAATTTTAAAAATACCAATTTTACTGAAAATCAAAACTCGTCGTCTGACTAAGATTGACACTAAGTACAAAATTCAAAGTATGAAAACAATCACAGATTCAGAATAGTTAAGTCAGTTAGTTCAGGCCGTATAAATTTGTGTGCACGCACACAAGTATTCCGTCAGTTACTAATTCAAATTTGCAAAGAAGTCGAAACGGTTAGTTCTAAGTCGGAAACAATTTTGAATCGCATTTTCTCAAGCATTATTAAAGAACCAATTCAGTAAAATTGACAAATATTGAAATAACAAAACAAAAACAAAAATAAAATTCTAAAATCTACTTAATTACACAAAATGTACACACGCAGTCGTATTAGTATTACTTACGTTAATATTAAGTTACAGTAAACCAAAAAACAAAAATTATCTATAAGCTATAAACAAGTTCCTTGTTTCCGTTTCCAAGTTTAAAATTTATTCAAAACAATATGAACAATATCAGTTTATTCAGTAGTAATCTCCAATGTGCCACCGGTCCTACCGACCTTGGTACGCTCAACGAAAATAAATCTGAAGTAATCTCCCCCCGTTCGCTCTAGTTATTTAGTCAACGAACAAGTTGAAGTAAATTTTAAATTTACTTACAACATCATAAATTTTGTAAGCTGAAACACAGAACTTAGTTGTGTGACAGAATTGCGGATACGTTTACTTGTCCGTTTTTCAATTTCATTCTAAGCTGCTGTTACATCGTTACTTATTACTCATATTCTGAAACATTGAAATAGTAATAATATTTTCTGAATGGTATCTCTAGTATCCCACAATTTGCAGTTTAATGCATTGAAATAGTGATTGAACTATTCAAAGCAGTGTAGCGGTAGCAAACCAATTAGTCGCATATTAGATATTTTGCACTTAAAAATAAAATTTTCATCACGTTCAAAAAATAGAAACAAATATTGCCACCGCCCATCTTCATACGAATCGTCGTAATTCGCACCTCGAAGTTTTAATAGTTAAGGTCGTCGCTTACGTTGTTGTTGTGGTTTTAAAATTGTTGTCGTCTTGTTCGCAAAAATCTTGTTAGGCAGTTGTATTTCATCGCAGAAAGTTGTTGTGTGCAGTCTGTCATATTCATGTTACAGAAGCATCTAACATTGATCTAATGTTTGACTAATCGACATGGACCGATTTTCATTCAAAAACAAATTGTCAATCAGTTCGCCATCGAAATAAAATCGAATCCATGCGTATTTAACCGAATAATTGTTTGCCACCACAAACATCACCATCTAATTTTTAGCACATCAGCAGTTCTTACACCAAAAATTAAAGCGATCATTTACGTTGTTATTTTTGAAACGATTTTCACGACAATATTATAATTATTTGACAAATTTGAAATTTAAATTTGACATCGATCAGTGTCAGTAGAGATTGAAGTTGCGAGATCTAGTCAAAATAGATTCTAGCTTCTAGAAGCGATCGAACACACAGGATTCGATCGAAAGAAAACAAATTAAAACAAGTACGGAGAGATGACATCGGAAACGGTACAATTTGCGCCCGTAGCGGCGTCCGGAGACCCGGTAGAAGCGGCAGCGGGGGATGAGCACCCCGCCGAATGGGAAGTGCAAAATATTCCAGGTTGAAGAAAAAATCCAAACCCTAAACCGTAAAATTCACATCGAAATCACAAATTTTCAATGAAATCCACGTTACAATCATGATTTTCAATTAGGCTGGACTCCAGCAATGACACTCGAAGTGGAAGAGGTAAAATCCGGCGAGGAAGATGAGGAAGAGTTGTTTATGCGACGAGCGAAATTATATCGGTTCTGCCGCGCTACTGCGGAGTGGAAAGAGCGAGCTTTGGGCGACGCGCGCATTCTTAAAAACAAGCAGTACGCTTTTTCATTCAAAGGACAGATCGTTTTTGTCAATGACATATTTTTTGCGCGATTGATTTTTGATTGTTTGCATTTGGATTCAGAAATTATTTCAAATCAAATTTTCAACGAAACAGAAACGGATGGACGCGGTTCTTGATGCGTATGGAGAAGACTCAAAAAATCTCAGCCAACCATAACATCGTCACGGGCAAGGGTAAGACTTTGTGCTGCCAGATTGAGCCTCACCAGGATAGCAAGAAGGCGTTTATGTGGTCCGCCATCGACTCTGTACGATTTTTACTTTTACGTTTTGAAATTTTAAATGATTTGCATTTTGATTTTTACGTTTCGAAACATTTTTACGCGATTATTTCGTCGAAATTCGATTTTGAATCCAACATTCTTGTTGAAAACAGGCGGAGGACGAGCCGGCGCATGAGTTGTTTATTATCCGGTTTGGAAAAGAGGATGACGCCACGGAGTTCCAGATGATTTGGACGGATGCTCTTAAGGAAAACGATGCGAAGTTTGAAAAAAATAACACGAACGAATTTGTTACGAGCAATGCCTCGATGCCGTGTACGATGGAAAAAGTTCCCCAAAAACTTGGTGATCTTTTCGAGGACTTCCAATTAAAGCAAGTCATGGAAGCGACGGTCGAGCAGAACCGCCCCTCCGAGTCATCTACCTCTCGCGATTCGGAAGCGTCCAAACGTGACGATCGCGACGTCGATCAATGATATTTTACTTTTTGAAACGTAATATTTTGCGTTTCATTCCGCATTTCGAAGTGAATTTAAATTTGTCACAAGGATTGAGAAGATGAAGCCAGGCCCGAGTCCCGGTCCGGAGGCTGCGGCGGCTGCTAGTACTCGTGACGACGACGAGTAGGCGGTCGTTACAAATACACCGTTTGAAACCGTCAAAACGCATCATCATTTCAATTTCAACCGCCATCAATCATTTAAAATGTTTACTTTACGTTAATCATCCAACCAACCAATCAACTTTTTAAGCGCGTGTCGGCGATTCGACACCTTAGCGCACCGACGAGATTTTATTCATTTCCGATTTCCAAATCATTTCCCAGCATCACCGGGCATTTATTCAAATTGCACACGAGAACAAGTTGTATTTAGTAATCAACAGTTCACATTGTACAG